>Ga0209935_1001050_pt1 | contig 50580 bp, 50 predicted proteins | sample ThiBio_1000_plan_2_FD_183958 | JGI IMG/M metagenome (GOLD analysis project Ga0209935, IMG submission 183958) | Wastewater bioreactor microbial communities from Cape Town, South Africa - Thiocy_cont_1000_plan (SPAdes) | ecosystem: Engineered > Bioreactor > Thiocyanate-remediating >... | reverse complement strand
GTCTTCCTTGCCATATTCGTTGCGGCGGTTGCGGCCCAAATTTCAACGAAGAAATTCAACGCCTGGGTCTATTGGATCGCCATCGTGGCGTCGACGACAGTTGGCACGGCCATGGCGGATTTTTTCGACCGCTCCCTGGGAATTGGCTACACCGGCGGCGCCTCGATCCTCTTTCTTCTTGTCCTTGCTTCCCTTGCAACCTGGTATCTTGTCATGGGAACCGTGGACGTCATCACTGTCGCAACGCCAAAAGTCGAAATCTTCTATTGGGTGACGATTACCTTTTCCCAGACGCTGGGCACCGCTCTCGGCGATTGGCTCGCAGATACCGGCGGGCTCGGTTATCAGCGGGGCGCTCTGGTTTTCGGTGCCGCGCTGGCAATCACCGCCGCGCTCTATTATTGGACCAGTGTATCGCGCGTATTCCTGTTCTGGGCCGCCTTCATTTTGACGCGACCGCTTGGGGCGACCGTCGGCGACTTCCTCGACAAACCGGTGAGCCATGGCGGTCTTGACTTGAGCAGACCGCTCGCTTCGGCGATGCTGGCGGCACTCATCGTTGGCCTGATCTTGTTGTTGCCTCAGCGCGCAGGCCAACATCCGGCCTGATCCCGGACGAAATGGTATGCTACCTCGGGTCGACCAACGATTGGAGGCTGCGACCGTTGTGAGCAAAACACCGCGAAAGCGCATCCGGCGGCAGATCAGCTTCGCCGCCCTGACCGTTGGGCTGACGGTCATCTACGCCCTCCCGGCCATGGCAGGCCCTCCCTATCAGTCCGACGATCCGGAGCCGACTGACTACGGTCACTACGAAATATACGCGTTCAATAGGGGCGCGCGCTCGAAGGGTGATCTGTCGGGAGCGAGCGGCATCGATTTCAACTACGGCGCCGCCCCCAACCTGCAACTCACCGCAACGCTGCCCGTCGGCTTCGATTTCCCCTCAAACGGACCGACTGCTTTCGGACTCAGCAACATCGAACTGGCCGCAAAGTACAGATTTCTTCACCAGGATACGTTCGGGTTTGACGTCGCCGTGTTTCCGCGCGTCTTCCTGCCAAGTGGCTCCAAGTCGGTCGGCGATCGCCAAACATCACTTCTCCTGCCGATCTGGATACAAAAGGACTGGGGCAAGTGGTCGGCGTTCGGGGGTGGCGGTTGTCAGATCAGCGCAGCGGGTCGTTCACACGACTTCTGCATGTACGGTGGCACCCTGACACGACAGGTTTTGCCAAAGCTACAGCTTGGCATCGAAGTCTTTCATCAAACCGCGGACGGCGTGGGCACACCAGCAACAACGAGCGCTGGGATCGGAGCTAAATTCGATCTGAATGACAACATCCATCTCCTTGGCTACGCCGCAAAAGGCATTCAAAACGCTCGGATCGCAAATCAGTACTCTTGGTATGCAGCCGTCCTATTCACGTTCTGATCTGTCGATGTGGTCCAGTTAGGAATCCCGATGAAGAATTTCTTCGGGCGCCGGTCGCCTTGGCGCAGGAGTTGATCGACGGTCTTCAGTCAGGCTGCGCAATCGCCGACAAGACGTATGATGACACGTTAAGAACGAGTCGATCTGCGCCTCTAACCTACTGATATTTCGATGGGGGCGACTTAAGAATGAGTCGGCTCTCCTTTTAAGAACGAGTCGAATCAACCAATTTCATTTTAAGAACGAGTCGGCTTGTACAAGTGCTTGATATTGCTCGTTTCAAGCACTTGCGGTGGGGCCATGAACTTTCCGAAAGATCGTAGAATACGGCGACGCCTCTAGGCCAAAAGTTGGCCCTCCGGCACCACAACCTGAAGTTGATCAGACCGGATCTATTTGAGAAGCTAGTCTCCTAGAATCAGCAAGCATCAGCGACGCTGAATCCTTTTTGGGTGGGAGACAGACATGTCCAGCGGCGGCAATGGTGGTGAGGATCCTATTCGAACGGCTCCCACGACTGTCAAAAAGAAAGCAGGACAAGGGGGCGGCGGCTCCGGGGCTGGAGGGCCCCCCAACGAGTGCAATATCATCGAGGAGACCAAGGTCAATTCGCCGAACCGCACGGTTGCGAGCACCCTTCGAGCGGGCGACGTACTGGCACTCGATTACAATTCGGGGCCACCGAAGCAACTACTGGTAAAGACCACCTCGTCAGCGGTGCTGGGTTCGATTACTTCCAACCTAATGCCGCAGTACATTCAGTGCATTCTAGCGGGGGTTAAATACAATGTAATCATCCTGGCGATTTCGGGCGGCCTCATTGACGTTCGGATCGAACCAGCATGACCTCAATCACCATCGTCGGCGGCGTCTATCTGGAATATTGCGAGTGGCCCAGTTGGGACATGGTTTGGGGATCAGGCGGCCGAGCCGCCGCGGCTGTTGCTGGTAGCCAGATCGATAACGTTCGGCTGATCTCCTATTTGGACAACGATACCAAGGCTAGATTTGCGCCGTTTGCGGATCTGTATGGTTTTAAACTGGAAACCGTCGCACGCGATTGCCCGATTTCATTTGACTACGTTCATCCGTTGTCCGTTCCAATCATCCGGCCAACGTTCGGGACGATCCCGGCGAACCCGCCGATTGAGATCACGTCTGACATTGTTCTGCGGTTTGGAATGTTGGAAGGCACCGGCATCATCAATGCAGATACCTGTGTGTACGATCCGCAATCTGCGTTTGGTGCAGAGCCATTCGACCAGAATGGGAGCACAGCAAAGCGTCTCGCGATAGTCGGGAACAGTTCTGAAATTCAAGCCATGTGCCAATCGAATGATGCACTGGCAGGTGCACGGGATTTGATTGCGAATTCAATCGCGGATGTCGTGGTTGTCAAATCGGGGATAGACGGTGCGTTCGTTGTAACCGAGCGAGGGACAGACAATATTCCAGCATTCAGTGCACAGAACATCTTCAAAATTGGAAGTGGCGATGTTTTCGCGGCGTCTTTTGCCGCGTTCTGGGCAGTCCATGATATGGACCCAGTCCAAGCAGGCAGGCTGGCATCGATCGCCGTATCGGACTACGTGGAAAGTCGGGAACTTCCTATACGAAGTTCGGATGACCTAGCCCGCTCGAAGAAATTGCCTCTGACGGCCTGCCAGGACCAAGTTTATCTGGCGGGGCCATTTTTTACGATGGCACAGCGTTGGCTGATCAATGAGGCCAGGCGATCTCTTCGTGGTGCCGGGCTAAGGGTACTATCCCCCTTCCATGACATCGGACACGGCCCCGCTGAATTTGTTGGCCCTGCTGACGTTGCAGCCCTGAAGAAGAGCGATGCCGTTTTCGCCATTTTGGACGGGCTCGACAGCGGCACGGTTTTCGAAATCGGATTCGCCAGGGCGCTCGGCAAATCGGTTTATGTTTTCAGCCAAAACGTCGCGGAGGAAGATTTGAAGATGGTCGTCGGGACCGATTGCAACGTGTTCAATGATTTTGTGACTGCGATCTTTGCAATCGCGACGCGATCATGAAGACGGCCTTGCTTCTGTCGGGCGGGATGGATTCGACGGCCATTGCCTATTGGAAACGGCCCGCCATCGCCGTCACCATTGATTACGGTCAGTTGCCCGCTCCGGCGGAGATCAGGGCGAGCGCTGCAGTCTGTGACGCACTTGGTATCGAACACCGGGTCATATCGATCGATTTGTCGGAGTTCGGCAGCGGAGATATGGCAGGGCGTCCGCAGTTGGAGGTCTCGCCGCTTACTGAGTGGTGGCCCTTTCGGAATCAGATGCTGATCACGATTACAGCGATGGCCGTCTTACGCGACGGAGTAACGGAACTAATGATCGGAACGCTCCGAACCGACTCCGGACACATTGACGGGACACCGGAATTCGTCGAATCCACGAATCGACTGCTCTCAATGCAGGAAGGAGGGATGAGACTGACCGCCCCGGCAATCGAATTGACCGCAACGGACCTAATCAAGACATCGAAAGTCCCTTGGCCGATTTTGGGCTGGGCCCACTCCTGTCATTCGTCCGAATATGCCTGTGGCGAGTGTGGCGGTTGCCGCAAGCACTACAGAACGATGGAGGCCATGGGTGTCGAGCCATATTGACGCTTCGCGCACATCATCGCTCGAACCCGTTCCCCGTCAGAATCCCCTACCCTACGAACCCATTGATTGGCCAGTTGTCCGCCGAATTGGTATTCCGCCTGCAATCGAAGCTTCGACGTCAGATTTCATGGATGTCGTGAACTCACGCTCCTCATTGAGGGAATTTGAGCGCGCGCCTTTGAGGGAAATCGTCAACTTCTTGAATTGTGCAACCCAGGTGCAATCTACATGGATCAATGGTCCGACGAGATCAAAGCGACCCGCTCATTCTGCGGGTGGACTCCATTCCACGGAGATATTTTTACTGACCGGCTTCGGAAATCTTCGAGTCTTCAGAATGGTCCCATTGGCTCAAGAGATGCACCAGATCGAAATTCAGCATCGAAGCGAGGTCATGCAAATCCTCGTTAGGGTGACCGAGATGGCACCTCGTGCGGGCGGTGATTTAATTGTATTGCTGAGTGATCTCGGACTTCTGAATTCATGTTATGAGAACGCGATGCCGCTTGCATGGCGTGATGCGGGCGCCTTAATGCAGATGCTGCATCTTTTCGCGGCCATGCATCGTTTGGCATTTTGTCCTTTAGGAATCTCGGGCACTGAATTGGTGAACGGCATCGCACCTTTGAATGCGTCAGTTCATGCAATGGGAGTTGCCGTTGTCGGCCGATCCTACGATTGACTAAGCATTCTGCAACAGCCGCATATGTTGCCACATCACCGCATCCAGAAGCCATGTCGGCGCTTCAATCTCAGTGGCGAAATCAACAAATCTCGTCTCCAGCGACAGATAATCCCTTTGCGGCGTTTCCTCGGCCTGAAAAAGGCCCATCATCCTTCCCGCTCGGAGGATATGGACGTCAAGAACTGCGACGGAGCGCGATCTACGGACATTCCGGACTATCCATGACGCGGTTTTCAAACCTATTCCCGGAAGACGCACTAACGTCTCGCGCAGGCTGACGTCGTCCAATTCAGATTCACGGACGTCAGATAGACCGGACAGGCACCCCTCCAGGTAGATCGCCTTCTGTCGAGGGAATCGGTAGCGTAGCGCTCTCTCCCCCAATCGAAATGGCTCACTCAAGTGTCTCTCGATTTCTTCGGCTGGTGACTTTCTATCGAGAATGCCTCTATCCCGAAGCCTTCGAAACGCGGCCAAGCCAAGCTCAGCCTTCATACCATAACCGCCGAGAAGACAAGCAGCAGTCTCTTCAACCAGCGTATTGCCCAAACGCAAGTCTCGATACCTGCCAAGTAGATCAGCCTGCCAAACCTGGCCGCACCAATATGCGACGGTAAAAAGCTCGTCGAAATGTCCCCACGTGATCCCGGAATTCAGCGAGGTGTCCGAGGGCGGCATCAGACGTCGATAAGTCTGACCATCGATCACGGTGTACATCGTCTGCATTCAAAAGCCGCCTGTTGCATTTATTCATTTTTATGTATTTATGCACAAATGAAAGGAAAACAAAAGACAAATCTCGTCGCTGAACGTCTTGAACGGCTGTTGGAGAAACGAGGCTGTACGCAGCAAGAACTGGCGCGAAGTCTGCGCATCAGCCAAGGACATCTATCGAAGCTGAAGAACGGCCTCATTTCGCCGGGAAAAAGACTCGAGAAACGGATCGACCTACTTAATGAAGAAGTTCCGTCCCCCCTCCAACCGTGGCTCGAATCGGTGAGACGGGTTTGCTTGGCTTCGCCAGACGCCAAAATGGCAATCGATGCCATTCTTAGAATTATGCATAAGGATGCATAATTCATTAGCCGATGGGAATTCCGTTCACAGTAAAACTGATTGATATTGCCTGATAATCGCCGCGGCTAACTCTCCCGAATGTCCGCCGCCGCATCCAGGTAAGCATGTACGCGTGCCAGCGAAAACATGTCGCCGCGCTCCATGATGTCCGCAGGCGAGCGACCGCCAAACACGTCGTTTGGCTTGCCGATCCAAGCATAGCCGCGTTCCGGATCGGAGAAGAGATAGCGCAATCGCTTGTGAATGCCCATCAATAGCGAAAGGCGGGTCGCGAGATCCCTATTAATCCGCCCAGGGCTACCAGCTTTCCATCGCGCGTAGATTCTTGGGCTCAAACCACCAAGGACCTCGCGTGCAACGCTGTCGCCAACCTTCCATTTTTCAAAGAGATTGACCACGGCGCGCGCCATCGCTTCTGCTTCGGCGGCAGTGAAGTGGGATGCCTCATGTGATGCGGCGGTTTGCCGAACTTTCTGGACCATAGTGGGACCCCAACCTCATGATGATCGGGTGAACAGTTTTCGCGGAACAAAGCTATCCGAAATCAATCGTTTCGCCGTTTTGCCTTTTTACCCCTGACTCCCAGTTTGCCCCCCTACCTGCGTGACCATGCCAAAGCCAAAGGTCCCAACAAGATGCCTGCCGCAAGGACACCGAACGCAGGGAGCCATGCCGAAGCAACGTCAGGGCCTCCGCAGGCATCGAGAGCAGCACCGATGGCCCATGCCCCCAATGCAGAAGCCCCAAAACCAACTGTCGAATGTATAGCCATCGTCGCACCGCGGTTTTCGGGGTTTGCGGCCATTGTCATGCCTGCGGTCAGCGCACCGGAGTCGGCAGGAACCGTGCCAGCGTAGAGCAGGACTAACGGCAATAGCGTCCAGGGCGCACCGTCCGCAAGCAAACCGATCGACAGCGCGATTGATGCAGACGCAATCATGATCATCGTGATCGCGCGATGCCGCCCAAATCGCAGAGCCATTTCGTTTCCGAGAATACTGGACGGCATCGCGAGGACTGAGAACACGAAGCTGACGACGACAGGGGTAAAGAACGTCGATCCATCCCCCTTGGCGGCAACGAACGTCCAGAACGCAACCAACCACGTCCGAATTCCATAAAGTTCAAAGCAATGGGCGCCATATCCGAGCACAAAGCCCATTGCAGGCTTGTTTCGGAAAACCGGCGCGAAGTTTAACAATCGCCCTTCGGATCGCTGCGGCGGTGCGACAGGTTTCAGGGATGCGCAAACCATCATCATCAGAAGCGGGCCGACAGCCGTGATGTAGAAGGCCTCCCGCCATCCGGCATTCTCGGCAACGATTTGCGAGACCAGGAATGAGAGCCCCACTCCGAGAGAGAAGCTGGACGTGTAAAAGGTGACCGCTCTGGACGAGTCCCCGGGGTCCAATCTGTCGGTCAGCGCCTTGAGTCCGGGCATGTAGGCTCCGGCAAAGCCGATACCCGCCAGCGCCCAAAATGCGGCACCGGACCAAAGCCCCTGCGCGAACAGTCCAAACATCACCGTCGCGACCGAACTCAAGAGAGAGCCGACAATCAGAACGAAGCGGGCATCTATCTTGTCCGTCAACGTCGCAAGGAATGGCACCGCAAGCATGTAGCCAGCGGCGTAGCTGCCAGCGAGCAATCCACCGTTCGCACTGGTCAGGCTCCATTCCGGGATCAGGAATTGGGCGAGGACCGAAGGTACGACAACGTGCGGCAGCAGGCTGCCGAGTTGCCCCAGACACATGGCGAGAATGGCAGGACGTCCTTGCAACGTGCCGCGCAAGATCATCGGTCGGAGTCCATGTGCATCAAGTCGCTCACCATGAACATGATATCCTGCCTGACCTGTTAGCTGGCTTGCTTTGCGGGAGCATCGCCGATCACATTTTTGGCCGCCGACATCGGTATCAACAGTAGCGCACCGAAAGCAACCAGGCTCAACATCGACGACGCCACCACGACGCCACCGCCAAACCAATCGATCAGAAAGCTGAATCCCAGTGGCGCTACAGCCTGACAAATCCGGGATGGCGCACCAATCAGCCCGAGACGATAACCATAATTTTCGGGACCGAAGAGCGCCAACGGCAACGTTCCTCGTGAGATCGTGAGCAGGCCGTTACCCGCGCCGTGAAGCAAGGCGAACGCCGCGGCGGCAGGCCCTCCAAAAATCCCGATGACGCAGGCGCCGATCGGATGCGTAATGCAGGCAAGCCTCGTGGAAAACAACGGATGAAATCTGCCAAGCGTGCTTGCTTCCAGAACGCGCGCCGCAACCTGGGCCGGGCCGATCATCATCCCTGCGAAGACCGCCTGCGCGGGTGTCGCTCCAAACGCCTCGACGATGCGCGGCAGATGCGCTGCCATCGCCGACGTGACGGTCCAAGCGGCCGCGAATGCCACGGACAACAGGATCATGGGACGGTCAATCTGAATATGCGGCTTGACGGTCGATCCTTCGGCACGCTTTGCCGCAGTCACCTTCGGCAGGAACAGCAGGTTGAGAGGAAGCCCAATCAGAAGGTGCGCGGCGGCCCAAGCGTAACATGTGTTTCGCCAGCCGATGGTCTCCAGCCCCCATGAACTGAGCGGCCAGCCGACCGTGCTGGCGAATCCGGCGACCAATGTAATTCCGGTGATTGCACGCCGAGCGTTGTCGCCGTAGATGCGTCCCAGCGCGGCGAACGCTGCATCATAAAGCCCCGTGGCCATCCCAATCCCAAGCAGGAACCAGGCAGCACCAAGCATCCAGCCCGACGTCGATGCGCCGAGCAACGCCAACCCCACCGCAAGTATCACGTTCGATCCGGACAGGACCGGACGTCCTCCAAGCAGATCGATTTGACGGCCGACATGCGGCCCCAATAAACCGCCGATGATCATTGCGGCCGAGAACGCTGCGAAAAACCAGTTGCTTGAGATACCAAGGTCGTGCGCGATCGGATCGGCAAGGATCGCCGGGAGATAGTAGCTCGACGCCCACGCCAGCGTTTGCGTGCTGCCGAGGGCAAGGATGATCGGAAGCTGGCGTTGGCTCATGCGGGTACCCTCACGAGCAACCGCACCCGGATTTCCCAGCGGCCTTCGCGTTGGCATCCTCTGCACAGCAAGCGTTTACCTCGGCGGGCGCCGGGCCGCCGCAACATCCGGACGACGTGATGCCGGACTCGACGCCACCGCGCGTGCACACGCCCGTTTCCGGAAGCTCCAGTTCGACACGGGCGGCCGCCTCGTGATCCCCGGCGATCTCGGCCGCAATGGAACGAACCTGTTCGTAGCCCGTAACCATTAGGAACGTCGGGGCCCGTCCATAAGACTTCATGCCAGCGAGATACAGGCCCGGCTCATTCTGCCGAAGTTCGTGGGCGCCATGCGGGCGCACCGTCCCGCAACTGTGTTCGTTCGGATCGATCAACGGAGCCAGATCGACAGGCGCTTCGATCGCGGAATCCAGACGCAACCGCATTTCGTTCAGGAACGAGAGGTCGGGCCGAAATCCCGTCGCCACGATCAATTCATCGATGATGACATGACGGCCGCAGCAGGCCGAACCTGCCCCGACGCGCAACCGTTCTCCCGACGCGGAAACGTGCGTGACGCCGAAAGCGGATTCCACCTTGACCTTGCCGTTGGCAACAAGGCCAGCAAACGCCGCTCCCAATTTACCGCGCGCAACTAACTTGTCGTTAGCGCCTCCGCCGAACGCCTTCGATGGATCGGTGCCGCGGAGAAGCCAGATGACCTCGGTGGCCGCATCCTCGTCGCGAAGACGCGCCAGATCGGTCAACGTACCGATGGCGGAGTGGCCCGCGCCGAGCACAGCAACGGTCTTGCCGGTGTACCGCTCCCGATCGTTTCCGGAGACGTCAGGCATTCCATAGGCGATCCGGCTTGCACAGTCCCGCTCCCCGATTGCAGGAAGACCGTTCGCGCCCGCGGGATTGGGTGATGACCACGTTCCCGACACGTCCATCACGGCGTCGGCCCGCAAGACCTCCGGCCCCTTGCCGTTTTGGAAACGGATTTCGAATGGCGCGCTCTCGCGTCCCTTCGTCTTTGCCTTGTCGAACCCGACCCGACTGATCGCGGTGACGCGGCTGGACGTCTGGATGACATCCTTCAGCGGCGTCTTGGTCGCGAGGAGATCGAGATAGTGGTCAAGTAACTCGCCACCCGTGGGATAGACTTCCGGATCGGGGGAATTCCACCCCGTTGAAGCCAGCAGACGGGCCGCCGCGCCATCGATGTTGTATTTCCACGGCGAGAACAGTTGGACATGCCGCCACTGCCTGACCGCATTCCCGGCACGCTCCCCCGCTTCCAACACAATCGGCGTCATGCCGCGCTCCAGCAGGTGTGCGGCTGCGGCAAGACCGACTGGGCCACCGCCGATGACGGCCACGGTTTTCGACGTCATTTCCGCTCTCCATATTTCTAGAATGATCGAAATTTAAAGTCCGAAAAATCTATGCAGCCGTCTTTGTCGCGTTACACCCGGAAGTCGCCTCGTCGGCACAACATTCGGCTACGAGGAAATCCACTAAGCCTTGCATGGTGTCGTATTCGGCATGGCACACGAGCGTCGTTCCCTCGCGGTCTTGTCGGATCAAGCCCACGCTGACGAGCGACTTGACGTGATGGGACAACGTGGACGGCGCGACCTTCAGTTTTTCCTGCAAACGGCCGACGGGCATTCCGGACTGCCCCGCCCGCACGAGGGTCCGATAAATCCGGAGCCTGGTCGGGTTGCCAAGGGCTTCGAGGCGCGATGCTGCGTCGGTGAGTTTCATGGCCGAAGCATGAGATGCCACGGGATGGAAGTCAAACCATAATTCTAGAATGTTCGAAATACTGTCCGCCCGATTTCTTCGACAAGAGTTGACAATTTCCGATATTTCCATAAATCTGGATATATGGAAAACGAACAAGCCGTCCTGGCGCTTGGCGCCCTCGCCCAACAAACTCGGCTCCAGGCCTTCCGGATACTGGTGCAGCACGAGCCCGATGGATTGGCCGCTGGCGATCTCGCTCGACTGCTTGAAGTGCCGCAGAACACGTTGTCCGCCCATCTTTCCGTGCTGGCGCGAGCCAATCTTGTCGTGTCCGAACGACAGAGCCGCTCGGTCGTCTATCGCGCGAACCTCGCGGCGTTTCAGGCCGTCGCCGTCTTCCTCCTACAAGACTGCTGCGGCGGACGTCAGGAGATTTGCACACCCATTTTCGAAAGCCTCTCGCCCTGTTGTCCTCCTGCACGAAAGAAGGAAAAAGCTCGTGTCTGATCGCGTCTACAATGTCCTGTTTCTCTGCACGGGCAATTCCGCACGCTCGATCTTGGCCGAATCCATCCTTCGCAAGGACGGAAACGGCCGTTTCCGCGCATTCTCCGCAGGTAGCCAACCGAAGGGAGATGTCCACCCGATCGCGCTTTGCGTTCTCGAAAGCATGAACTACCCGACGGACGGTTTGCGCTCGAAGACATGGGAAGAGTTTGCTGTTCCGGATGCGCCTGTCATGGATTTCGTATTTACGGTCTGCGACAACGCGGCGGGCGAAAGCTGTCCGATCTGGCCAGGACAACCAATGACCGCGCACTGGGGCATTGAAGACCCTGCGGCAATTGAAGGGAGCGATATCCAGAGGGAAACCGCCTTCGTTTCCGCCTTTCGCTTCATGAAGAACCGTATCGCAGCATTCACCGCCCTGCCGCTTGGATCGATCGATGCGATGGCCCTCGGCACCAAGCTTCGTGACATTGGAAACTCCGAAGGCTCGACATCGGGCCGACCGCGCGTGGCCTGATCATGAGCACGTTTGAACGTTATCTCTCGATATGGGTGACCCTCTGCATCGTGGTCGGTGTCGCCTTGGGGCATTTGATGCCGGGTTTCTTTGCCGTAGTTTCAGGTGCTGAAATCGCGAAGGTGAACCTGCCGATCGCGGTACTCATCTGGCTCATGATCATCCCCATGCTGCTGAAGATCGACTTTGCGGCCATGGGGAAGGTCACGGAGCATGTGCGCGGCGTCGGCGTAACCCTTTTCATCAACTGGGCGGTCAAACCGTTCTCCATGGCCCTGCTCGGGACGCTGTTGATCGGCTATGTATTCGCCCCCATGCTACCCGCCGACCAAATCCAGTCCTATATCGCCGGGTTGATCCTGTTGGCGGCGGCGCCCTGCACGGCGATGGTTTTCGTCTGGTCAAATCTCGTCGGCGGCGAACCGCACTACACGCTGGGTCAGGTGGCGCTTAACGACGTGCTGATGGTGTTCCTGTTCGCGCCGTTGGTCGGTTTGCTCCTTGGCGTGGCTTCCATCACCGTGCCGTGGGAAACACTGCTGCTGTCCGTGGTGCTCTACATCGTCGTGCCCGTCATCATCGCTCAGGTCTGGCGGCGCGCCCTGATCAAGAACGGCCCTTCTGCATTCGACCGGACTCTGAACCGTCTTCAACCGCTGTCCCTGACCGCCCTGCTCGCCACCTTGATCCTATTGTTTGCCTTCCAGGGTAAACAGATCGTCGCGCAACCCGCCGTCATTGCAATCCTCGCGATTCCAATCCTAATCCAGGTCTACTTCAACGCTGGGCTTGCCTATCTGCTCAGTCGGCGGTTCGGAGTGGCATGGTGCGTGGCCGCGCCCGCGGCTCTCATCGGCGCCAGCAATTTCTTTGAATTGGCGGTGGCCGCTGCCATCAGCCTATTCGGGGTGAATTCCGGAGCGGCCCTCGCCACGGTCGTCGGTGTCCTCGTTGAGGTGCCTGTGATGCTCTCGGTCGTGAAGATCGTGCAGATATCGCGCGGTTGGTATGAATCTCGTCAACCAAACAAGGTGGAACGTATTGAGGTGCGTTCATGAATTCCAGTAGCTATCATCGCTGTACAGCATGCGGGGCAGGCCACTTTACGATCGATGGTTCAGTAGGCGCAGCGCATTGGCAGTAACAAGGATGGTAGCCCCGGTGTCGGCGAGAATGGCCATCCACAAGGTAGTCGCGCCAATGAGCGTCGTAGTCAGGAATATTGACTTCATACCGAGCGCAATCGCGATGTTCTGCCAGATGTTGCGAAGGGTCGCCCGCGCCAAGGCGATGAGGTCGGCAACTCCCGTCACGCGTTCATGGAGCAGGACCGCATCGGCCGTTTCCAACGCCACATCTGTTCCACCTCCCATGCCGATCCCGACCGATGCCATCGCAAGCGCTGGCGCATCGTTGATGCCATCACCCACCATCGCAACCGGACCATTGCTCTTGAGACGCCCAATCTCTGCGAGCTTGGCTTCAGGCAGAAGCTCGGCACGCGCGTCGAGGCCCAACAGAGCGGCGATAGCGTTGGCCGCACGGCCGTTGTCGCCCGTCAACATCACGGTCTCGATCCCGCGATCGATCAGTCGCTTCACGCCTTCGGCCGCGTCCCTTCGAGGTTCGTCGCGCAACGCGATCACGCCTTCGACCGTTTGGCCGGACAGCAGCACAACTACCGTCTTCCCTTCTGTCTCCAACGCAGCGATCTTGTCGTCTAATCTGGACTCGATACTGGTCATGGCCGTGGCATGACGCGGCGAGCCGACCGACACGAATCCATCCTTGAGACGCGCGGTCACCGCTTTTCCGGGAACTGCGATACTTCCGCCAAAGGTGACGGGAAGCGTCAGTCCACGTTCTTTCGCCTCTTCCACAATCGCAAATCCAAGCGGATGACTGGTGCCTCGTTCGACGGCCGCAGCCCTGGCGAGCATGGAGCTTTCGTCGCCAACGACTGGGATTACGTTGGTCACACGCGGATGGCCTCGCGTCAGTGTACCGGTCTTGTCGAAGGCGACCGTCCGAACCTTGCCGAGCGTCTCCAGCGCGGCGCCGCCCTTGATCAGCAATCCATGTCTGGCACCCGCGGCAAGGCCAGATGCAATCGCGGCCGGGGTGGAGATCACCAAGGCGCACGGACAGGCGATGAGCAGCGTGGCGAGGCCGCGATAGATCCATGTCATCCAATCGCCGCCGAGAACGAGCGGCGGAATCAAGATGATTAGCAGCGCCACGACCATCGCCGCGGGCGTATACCAGCGACTGAAGCGATCGATCATTCGTGCCATTGGCGCCTTGGATTCCTGCGCTTCCTCGACGAGATGGATGATGCGCGCGATCGTGTTGTCGCTCGCGACACGTGTGATCTCGACGTGCAACTCCCCATTCGCATTGACGCTGCCTGCGTAAACCGCTGAACCCACCTCCTTCAGGACTGGCATCGATTCTCCCGTCACCGGAGCCTCGTTCACCTCCGAAGAACCGACCGCTACCTTGCCGTCCGAAGGAATGCGATCACCCGGGCGAACCACGACCACGTCGCCGATGGCAAGATCGTCAACCTGGACCTCTTCGACATCGTCAGATGCACCGCGTTGACGCCGGGCGGTGCGCGGCACCAGATCAATCAATGCCTCGATCCCCGCCCGCGCACGACCGGCCGCGACCGTCTCCAGAAGCTCACCGACCGCAAACAGAAAGATGGCGACCGCGGCCTCTTCTGGTTCACCGATGGCAAGTGCGCCGAGCGCGGCGACCGTCATCAAGGTCTCGATGCTGAACGGAGAACCGGACAGGATTCCGGAAACCGCGCGTCGGGCAAACGGGACGACGCTGACAAGCGCCGCCCCCGAGTAGAACCAACGCTCCCAATCCGGGATGAAACGGGCGAACACGAATGCCAGCAGCAACAATCCGCCCGTACCGAGAACCAGCCTACCTTTGTTCCCACGCCACCACGGCTGTCGCTCCCGCCGGTGCGGAGACTTGGCTTCCACAGCCACCGCTCCGATCGGCACGTAGCCGAGTGCCTTGACCTTGTCCTCAATGGCCTGCTCCGGAGTGCGGTCCAGGTCGAGCCGCAAAGCCAGCGTGCCTGACGTGTAGTTGACATTGACATCGCTGACGCCCGGCAGCCGCTGCATGGCGCTCTCGATCTTGAGGGCGCAGGCGGCGCAATCCATCCCCTCGACGCGCAGTTTATATGGACTCAGCGTCGCCATATGATCACCTCGACAATCCCATCGCGACCTCCCATATGCACCCTGTAGCGACTACAGGGTCAAGGCATGCAGAACCGCAACCTCACGATCGGCGAACTCGGACAGCTGACAGGCACGAAGGCCGAGACCATTCGCTACTATGAGCGGATCGGGCTCCTCGTCGAGCCAGGCCGAACCGCCGGAAACTATCGTACCTACGGACCCGAACACCTCAACCGCCTCAGTTTCGTCCGCCGCTCGCGCGATCTCGGTTTCTCACTCGAACAAATTCGAGTCCTCCTAGATTTATCGGACGATCAAGACAGATCTTGCGAGGCCATCGACGCGATCGCCAGACAACATCTGACCGAGGTCGAGCGCAAAATCGCAGATTTGCAGGCATTGCGGCGTGAACTGAATAGTATGATCGACCGTTGCCATCGCGGTACGGTCGCCGAGTGCAGGATTATCGAAGCCTTGTCACCACACGACGTCCATTGAAGACCGAAACGACCTTCAGGCCTCACGTTCGATGTGGCGCATCAACTGCACGCACAACCATCCCCTGCCTGGAGCGGCGGACAGCGCACCGATCCGTATGAGCAGAATACACAGCAATCGCCCGCATTCGGCTTCAGCCGCTCACCACACCCCTTGCAGTCGTAGAAAAACTGACATGCATCGATCGGCATGGTTTCGACACTCCAATGTCCGCATTTCGGACAGGTAATCGTTGATTGGAGTTGCATCGAACAGGATTCCTGATCTGCTGCTTCTAACATTGGGTTTTGATGGTTCGGCCGATCTCGTCGGGCGAAGCAAAGATTACTGATGCACGATCACCCATCATGCCTGCGGGCATGATGGCGGGGGTGCCTGCTTCGGGTCCGTCCTTGCCGGAATCCGTCTTGAAGCGCAAATTGCGTTCCCAGAATGCGCGCGTCTTCCCATCCGCCGTCGTCACTCGATACGTGTCCCGGCAATAGGTGACCGCCTTCACCTGCTGGGCGGGTTCGATCTTCTTGAGATTGGGATCGTGACCGCCTCCCATCATGCCGCCCATCCCTTTCATCTGTGCTTGGTCCGTTTGTTTCGGCGCGGCTCCCGGATTCGTTGCCTGTTTGAGGAACGCCAATAGGTCGGCACGCGCACCGGTATTCTTGATGCCCTCGAACGGCATGGCGTTGTCCGGGACCATGCGCTCCGGATCGGTCAGCCACTGATCGAGCGTCTGGTCGTTCCAGAGGATTCCGGACGACTTCAGCGCGTCGGAATAGCGATCAAAACTCGGCAACGTACCCGCCTTCCGCCCCCAAAGCCCGGCCAGGCTGGGGCCTGTCATGTTGCGATCGGGTTCGAGCGAATGGCATGCAACGCAAGCCCGGAAGTCCTGTTGACCGCGAGTAACGTCTCCCGACTGAGCCAAAGACGGCGTCATGAAGCCGACAGTCAACAACACGATGATCAAATCTCGTTTCATCGCCGATCTCCCTTTGATCCGAAGAACAGGTACTTGACGAGTGCGGCCGCGGATAACACGAGCACGACGACCACCAACAGCCAGACGAGGCCCATCCCCGTCATCATTGCCGACATTCCATCCATTCCATTCATCATGGCTCGCCTCATTCAGTTGGTTCGGCAACGCGCGGTGGCGCAGTCATCGTAGAAGCCGTTATCGTTGCGGACCGCTCTTGGACCTCCCCGTTGGACAGTCCGATGCCTTTGACGAGGCCGAAGATCGCTGGGATCACGACCAACGTCAGCAAGGTCGATGAAATCATGCCGCCGATCATCGGCACCGCGATCCGTTGCATGATTTCCGAACCGGTCCCGGTGCTCCACATGATCGGCAGCAGGCCCGCCATAATGGCGACAACGGTCATCATCTTGGGACGCACGCGCTCGACCGCGCCTTCCATGATCGCGTCGTAAAGGTCGCGACGGGAAACCTTCCGGTTCTTCAGCGTGCATTGAAGCTTGACCTCCTCGAACGCCTGATTGAGATAGATCAGCATGACGACACCGGTCTCGGCGGCGACGCCCGCGAGCGCGATGAATCCGACGGCGACCGCGACCGACAGGTTGAAACCGAGCCACCACATCAGCCACAGGCCGCCGACCAGCGCGAACGGCAACGACAGCATGACGATCAGGGTTTCGGCGATCGAGCGGAAGTTCAGGTACAACAGCAGGAAAATGATCAGCAGCGTGACCGGGATGACGACCTTCAGGCGCGCGGTCGCCCGCTCGAGATATTCATACTGGCCGCTCCACACGACGTAGTATCCGGGCGGAAACTGAATGCTGGCTTTGACCGCCTGCTGCGCGTCGGCGACGTAACCGCCGAGGTCGCGGTCGCGGATGTCGACGTAGACATAGGTCGCCAGTTGACCGTTCTCGGTGCGGATCGACGTCGGGCCGCGCGACAGCGTCACCTTGGCGACCTCGCCGAGCGGCACGGCTCCGCCCTTGGGCATCGGCACGAGAACGTTCTGCGCGATGCTGCGTGGATCGCTGCGCAGATCGCGCGGATAACGCATGTTGACGGTGAAGCGTTGACGGCCTTCGATGGTGATTGTCACCATCTGTCCGCCAAGCGCGGTGGCGATGATGTCCTGCACGTCCTGAATCAGGATTCCATAGCGTGCGAGCGCTTCGCGATCCGGCGTGATATCGAGATAATATCCGCCGATGGTTCGCTCGGCATAGGCCGATGACGTGCCGGGCACCGCCTTCAAGACTTGCTCGACCTGCTTGGCAAGTTTGTCGATTTCCGCCAGATCGGTGCCGATGACCTTGACGCCGACCGGCGTGCGGATTCCCGTTGACAGCATGTCGATGCGCGCCTTGATCGGCATGGTCCAGGCGTTCGAGACTCCCGGAAACTGCAACGCCTTGTCCATCTTCGCGATCAGGCTGTCGATCGTGACGCCGGGGGGCCACTGTTCCTTCGGTTTGAGATTGATGACGGTTTCGAACATTTCCGAAGGCGCCGGGTCGGTCGCGGTCGAGGCGCGGCCCGCCTTGCCGAACACCGACTCGACTTCCGGAAACGACCGGATGATGCGGTCCTGCATCTGCAACAGTTCTGCCCCCTTGGTCACCGAGATGCCCGGCAACGTCGTCGGCATGTAGAGCAACGTCCCTTCGTCGAGGTTCGGCATGAATTCCGTGCCGAGTTGCCGCGCGGGCCAGACGGTGACCGCCAGCACGGCCAGCGCCAGCAGAATCACCAGCGTCTTGGCGCGCAGCACGCCGTGGATCACCGGTCGATAGATCCAGATCAGGAAGCGGTTGATCGGATTTTTGTGTTCCGGAATGATCTTGCCGCGCACGAAGATGACCATCAACGCGGGCACCAGCGTGACCGACAGCAAGGCGGCCGCCGCCATCGAGAACGTCTTGGTGAACGCCAGCGGGCTGAACATCCGGCCCTCCTGGGATTCCAGCGTGAAGATCGGCATGAACGATACGGTGATGATCAGCAGACTGAAGAACAGCGCAGGCCCGACTTCGGAAGCCGCGTCGATCAAGATTCCGATCCGCGTCCGTCCGGGTTCGGCTCGCTCAAGATGCTTGTGCGCGTTCTCGATCATGACGATGGCCGCGTCGACCATGGCGCCGATGGCGATCGCGATGCCACCCAGCGACATGATGTTGGAGCCGATGCCGAGCAGTTTCATCGCGCCGAACGCCATCAACACGCCGACGGGAAGCATCAGGATGGCCACCAGGGCGCTCCTGACATGCAACAAGAAGATGATGCAGACCAGCGCCACCACCGCGCTTTCTTCCAGGAGCGTGTGCTTCAAGGTGGCGACGGCCGCATTGATCAGGGTCGAGCGGTCATAGACCGGAATGATCTCCACCGATTTTGGCAGGCTGCTCGCGATCTCCTTGAAGCGTTTTTTGACGTTATCGATCACGTCGAGCGCGTTGACGCCGAACCGTTGCAGGATGATTCCGCTCGCGACTTCCCCCTCACCGTTCAGTTCGGTGATGCCGCGCCGTTCGTCCGGTCCAAGTTCGACCCGGGCGACATCCCGGAGCAGCACGGGGGTGCCATTGCTGGTCTTCAGAACAATGTTGCCGAGATCGTTGATGTCCTTCAGATAGCCCTTGCCGCGGATGACGTATTCTGTTTCCGCAAGCTCCACGGTGCGGCCGCCGACGTCGGCATTGCTGGCACGGATGGCGTCACGCATCATCTGCATCGTGATGCCGCGGTCACGCATGCGTTGCGGATCGAGGATCACGTTGTATTGCTTTACGAAGCCGCCGACGCTGGCGACTTCCGCCACGCCTTCGGCCTTGGCCAATGCGAATTTGAGATTCCAGTCCTGGATCGCGCGGGTGTCAGAGAGATTCAATTCCTTCGACACCACGGCATACTGATAAACCCAGCCAACACCTGTGGCGTCGGGACCGATCGTCGGCGTGACGCCGGATGGCAGGCGGGATGCTGCGCTGTTGAGGAATTCCAGAACGCGTGAACGCGCCCAATAAATGTCCGTGCCGTCCTCGAAAATGACATAGACAAACGACACGCCGAAGAACGAGAAGCCGCGCACCACTTTCGAGCGCGGCACCGTCAGCATCGCCGTGGTCAAGGGATAGGTGACCTGATCCTCGACCACCTGCGGCGCCTGCCCGGGATACTCGGTGTAGACGATCACCTGCGTATCGGAGAGGTCCGGGATGGCATCGAGCGGCAGATGAGCGAGCGCGTAGATGCCTGCGGCGGCCGCGAAGCCTGTCCCGAACAGCACCAACAGCAGGTTGCGCGCCGACCACGCGATCAAACGGGCGATCATGGGCGATCTCCCGATGGTGCCTTGTCGGCGTCGGCGTAGCCCTTCAGAGCGGCTTTCAGATTACTTTCGGCATCAATCAGAAAGTTCGCGGACACGACAACTGGTTCGCCATCCGTAAGTCCCTTGCGGACTTCGACATAATCGTGTCCGCGCTGGCCAAGCTCGATCTCGCGCGGCTCGAAGCGCCCCTGTCCCTTGTCGACAAGAATGGATTGTCGACTACCGGTGTCGAGTACGGCGCTCGCCGGAATCGCAAGAACCGGTTCGGGGTTGCCGATCTCGATCTCGGCATCGACATACATGTCTGGAAGCAGGACGCCATCCGGATTGGCGAGTTCGACGCGCACGCGGGCGGTTCGGGTGTCCTTGTTGACCTGCGGATAGATCACCGCGAGTTTTCCCGAGAACGTGCGGCCGGGAAAACTGCGCGCCTTGATCGTGACCACCTGTCCGACGGCGATCACTCCCAGATCGCGCTCCGCCACGTCGATCATCGCCCACACCTCCGAGACATCGGCAACACGAAACAGGACGTCGCCGGGTTGCGCACGCATCCCCTCGATCGCGTTGCGCTCAAGCACGATGCCGTCACGTGGAGCCGTCCAGTCGATCGTGATCGGCACGGTTCGGGTCTTGTCCATGGCGGCGATCGCTGCTTCCGGGACATCGAGGTTCATCAGCCGTTGCCGTGAGCCTCGGCCGTAGCGCTCTACTCCGCTCGTTGCTGGCGAATTGATGGTGGAAATGTATTCCGCCGCTGCAGATGCCACGGCCGGACTGTAGATTTCCATTAACGGATCACCCTTGCGCACGTGACTGCCCGTCGTCACGTTCGCCACCCTTTGCACCCAGCTTTCGGCGCGCATCGAGATCACCGAGATGCGGCGCTCGTCGAGTTGGATTGTGCCGGGCGCGCGCACCAGCGTGCGGATGACGCGCCGCGTTGCAGGCTCCGATTGGACGCCCGTGCGCTGGATTTTTCCCGGAGAGAGCTTCACCGAACCGTCGTCGGAATCCTCGCCCTCATAGACCGGGATGTAGTCCATCCCCATCGAGTCCTTTTTCGGGACTGGCGAGGTATCCGGAAGCCCCATGGGGTTGCGGTAATACTTGATCTTACGCTCTGCGCTCTTGGCATTGGCATGTTCAGCGTGGGAAGCCGTGGTGCTCGTTTCCTCGTTTGGGAAATCGTCGAAGCTCACGTCGGCGCCAGCCGGGACCGGAAGATAGTCGCGTCCGTCCTGCGTCTTCCTTGGCGTCAGGGAGTAGAACGGTTTGCCTTCGGGATCCCGATAGTAGATCGGCGTTCCGGCGGGGGCGGCGGCCGCCCGCGTAGCGATGGAGATCGGGCCGGTCGCGCGCATCGCACGATCGGCAACGAATGCGCCGCCGATCGCCGCGACGAGCGCGGCGGCGGCAACTCCGGTCAGGACGGCGCGGTTCATTTTCCGGCCGTGATGACGAGTTTGTTCTCGACGGTGCCGGTCTCGCCCTGCACCTTGGCGCCGAGCGATAATTGCCAGCGGCCCGCCATGCTGACGTTCGCCTTGAACCTGTAAACGCCGGGTTCACCTCCGGGCATCTGTGCGATCTTCGTCGCCATCTCCTGCATCCCGTCGGGCGCCATGTCGAGGCGGGTGGCGAAGATCACCGCGTCCGGCACCGATTTGCCGGTCTTGGTATTGATCAGCCGGACAGCGAGCACCTTGTCGGGTCCGGCCTGGACGGCCTGATCAACCAATTCAAACTTGTAGTCCTTGATGTCCGCAAAGGCTGCGGTGCTTGCCATTCCGATTGCGGCAATGGCGGTCAGCGCACCCTGAAGGGCGCGCGCATATGATGACTTCATTTGCAAATCCTCGAACGTCGTTGGTCTGCCGCATTGCGGCACACATCATCCACGCGGGCTTATGGCCGCGCGGCATGGAACGGCGCTGGCGCGCCGATCAGACCAGAGTTCGAGGGGGATGGTCCGGAGGGGGGCGATTGAGCCCATCGTTCATGACATCGTCCAGGACGGCAATCTGGTGATACCTGGCTGGACGCAGGACGACCGCTTCAACGGTGAGACGGGCCGCCAGATTCTTCATCAAGCAAATCGCCAGCAGCGGGCAATCCTTGCAGTCCTTGTTCTTTTGCGTGTCCGGACAACACGACATATCGCCGGACATCGACGCCATGTCGGACATCGCGGCATTGGACGGCCCCATCGCGGCCACTGGCGAAGCCAATGGGGCGGCAACCAGCCCTGCGATCACGAAGATCGCCAGCACGTATCCGATGAGGCGGCGAAAGCTCATAATCTACCTTGCCATGGCACGCGGAACCAGGAAAGCAGCAACCCTTCACATCTTCGGGACGACGAAAAACGTGGCAACCAAAACTGGTTAACAATATCCGATCGCCTCAACCGATAGATTGCGCTCCCTCAAACTCCATGAAGGGACGCCGCCCCTTTGGCCCAAACAAAACGACGGCATATCGTTCCGCCGTACCACCCTCCATGCCGGGCGATCCGACAGGCATTCCCGGGACCGCCACGCCGGTGGCCTCGGGGCGTTCTTTCAGCAAGCGCTGAATGGCCGAGGCCGGAACATGACCTTCAATGACATACCCACCCGCCTCTGCCGTGTGACACGCCGTCAGGTCTGCCGGAACGCCCAATCGTTTTCGGACTGCCTGAAGGTTGCCCTCCTCGATAACCGTGATGCCAAATCCAGCGGCTTCGAGATGACGCACCCATCCCGAACAGCAGCCACAATTCGGATCCTTGTGAACACGAATAATGGATGCCTGCGCCGCGATCGTAGTTGTTGGAGCTATCAACATGGCCATGGCAACTCCCAGCGCGTTCCGTCGCGAGATTCCGCTCGGGCCACCGGTTGTGTCCGCTCTGGTTAACTTCATCGTCGGCCTTTCCTTCATCTGAAACTCTCTTTCATTGCAGATATCTAACGCGATCCTGCCAAGCCTCCTCGCGACCGATAGAACCGCCCATCTCATGCTCAGCCTGGCACGTGAATTGCTCACTTCATTTCCACCATTGCCAATTTGTGCCGGATCGATCCACGAAACCTCTCGAAGGGGAAAGAAGGAATGACGAACTCTGCTACCGTTGGCTCCATTCTTGACCCAAAACTGAACAATTTCACGTTTCTGCGCCTTCTCGCAGCTCTTGCGGTGGTGGTTTCACACGCCGTGTTTTTACGATCCGGCAACAAGGCCGATGAAATATTCTCCGCAGCGAGCGTCTACAATCTCGGCGACCACGCCGTAAATGTGTTCTTCTTCCTTTCCGGCCTGACCGTCGCTGCCAGCCTGGACCGATCAGGCAGCACGGTAAAGTTCATGATTGCCCGAACGCTACGGATTTTCCCGGGACTGATCGCCTGCACCGGTTTGATGGTCCTGCTTGGGATCGCGGTGACGGACTGTCCGGCTCGACAATACCTGATGGACACGCATGTCCTGAAATTCATACTCGCGACCGCGTCGTCGAGTTCGGCAAGCACGGGACTGCCCGGGGTTTTCTCTGAAAATCCGCATCCTTCAATCGTTAATGCACCGTTATGGACGTTGAAGTACGAACTGCTTTGTTATCTGGCGTTGGCCCTGACCGCGGCTCTGAACTTGTTTGAGAGAACCCGGCTCGCATGGCTGTTGCCAATCGGATGGGTGCTTACGGGCGCTTTCTTGCTCTATCGGTTTGGCCAGCCCCCGACAGTGGCGGACAACGTTGCCCGATTCTGGTTCACTTTCTCATTCGGAGTCGGCTCTTTCGTATTTCGTGACCGCATTACACTCTCATGGATGATTGGTCTTGCGCTGGTAACATTGATGTGGATCACTCTCGACACGGGAGGCGAGCGTTTGGTGTCGCCGATCGCAACAGGATACGTGGCACTGCTCCTCGGCGGAATTCCGCTGCCTGCCGTTCGTGAATTCTCCAACCGGACTGACTTGTCCTACGGGGTCTACATCGTCGGCTGGCCGATTTCCCAAACGCTGGTATGGCTGTCGCCGGGCATTGGCACCGTTCATTTGGTTGCGACATCGATCGTTCTGGCGCTCGGTCTGGCCGCACTCTCATGGCATCTGATCGAAAAGCCGTCGCTCCGTGCACGCGGTACTTTCGAAAGGCTCCTTTGCGGCTAAGATCCGATCGGCTGTCTGACCGCAAAAGCAAATCTTGGAAAGTGATCTACTCGACCACAACCTCCACCCTGTCTACCTACCGAAGTGTGATCCACCAAGATCGCCCCACCTGAATCATCGTCGATCATCCTCCCCAGGAATCCATCTTCACTGCCCGGCGGCCGGTTGCATCGTGCCGAGAATGCTTACGGCCATGAGAACCGCCCAACCCAAGAACAGTTCTCCGAGTACGTGCTTGCGCAACCGTGCGGACCACATAGCCGATTCATCGGTCATATCTGTTTGAACCTTGTGCATCGCCGGAACGAGCCAGAACCGATTAGCGATCGCGAGCGCAAGCATCCCACCAAACAAGGCAATCTTTCCGAGAAGGATTTGGCCATACGGCGTGTGGAGCAATCCGGAAAGCGAGCCGACCAGAAACCAGCCGTTGACGAGGCCCGATCCGATCAACGTCGCAACCGCGACATATCCCATGGCGGAGAACCGCAGCAAAACCTGATCGACCTTCTTCGACACCACGCCCGTCGTCACGGAACGATGCAGAATGATCGCCAGCGGAATAAGACCTCCCAGCCAGGCACCCGCAGCGAGAAGATGCCCGCCGTCGGATATCACGTGAATGATGCGACCCCACCCTTCCTCGATCTGCGTGTGACCCGTTCCGGCCAACGACACCAGCAGAAGGCCTGCAAGAAGCGCCATCATCGGATTCCAATGCCGGGCCGTGCTTCGTAAACGGAGATACCATGCCGCGACGCCAATAATGAGCGCCGCAAGGAGCATGCGCCACATCCACAGGATGCCGAAGCTGGTGTCGCGAGCGACCGCCCCGAGCGTCTCCGCATCGACGAGATCCACGATGTCGCCGCCCATGTTGGCCGCCGCGAACGCGAACCAACACAGACCGCTCACCAACACAGCAACGGCCGTCGCCATGAACCACTTTCGACGCCAGTGGCCCAAGACTTCCGGTTCGCGATCCACGTAGGCATAGAGCGGAAAGAACGACAATCCCGCGAGGACCGTCGTTGCCGCATAGTGCAGGAACCGCGCGAGAATCAGCCCAACCTCGACCATCAGCGAGTCACGCTGAAGGTGTAGGTCCCCTTGACGCGATGGGTATCGTCTGAGACGGCATGCCAGTCGATCTTGTACTCTCCGGGCGAGAGTTCTTCCTTCACCGGGACCACCAAGAGCTTCTTGTTGGCGGGATCGATTTGAGACTTTCCGATCGTGATCGTCCGGCCTGTCTTGTCCGTGATCTCTATGCCAGAGAATTTCGGAATCACTACTTCATTAAAGGTGATCCTGATCTGCTTGGGCGACGTTGTAGTCGCTCCGGCCGCAGGGTCGGATGCTTGGAGCTGCGGATGCGCAAAGGCAACGCCGCCTGAAAGAATTGCTGCGATCACTGCGATAGCGACTGTTGAGGTCTTGGACATCTAGTCTTCCTGTTTGAAGGTGAAGCGGAGGTTCATTTCACGTCGAGGACGAGCATCAGGCCTCCGCCGCCCTGCTGCTCGACGTTGTTGTTCGCCGTGTGATGCGGGATGTGGCAATGCACCAACCATTTTCCGGGTTTGCGGGCCGTCCAGATCACGTCGTAACGCTGCCCCGGTCCGACATTGACGGTATCCGCCTGATAACGAGCGCTCTCGTTCAATGTCACGCCATCGACGGCGACCACTTGGAAAGGCCCCCCGTGGACATGCATCGGGTGCACGAAATTATTGTTGGTGCCGATGAAGCGCAGCTTTATGGTCTGACCGACCTTCATGGTGATCGTGTCGGTTGACGGATAGGCCTTACCGTTGATGGTGAAATAGTTCGGAAAGGCGCCCTCCATCAGCATGGCCGGATAGGTCAACCATTCGCGCTTCAGCCACTCCTGGAGTTGAATGACATAGTCGAGATCGGCCTTCACTTCGGCATTGGAATCCTTCGGCGCGATCAGCAATGCACCGTAGAGTCCCAGCGCCTGTTGCCGATCTGGATGATCGTGGCTGTGGTAGAAGTACGTGCCGCTTTGCCCGACCGTGAATTCGTACGTGTACGCTCCGCCGGGCGGCACCGGTTTCTGCGTGATCTTCGCCGGGCCGTCCATCTCGTTCGGCACGATCAACCCATGCCAATGAACGGTCGTGGTTTCCGGAAGCGCATTGCGGAAATTGATCCGGACGTGATCTCCCTCGGTCAGTTGAAGTCGCGGTCCAGGTACTTGGCGATTGTAGGCGTAAGCCTCGACCGCAACGTCCGGCAAGATGTTCCAGCGGATGATCGAGGCTTCGATATCGAACACCTTTACCCCGTTCTCGATGCGCGGCTCAAGCACCCGGTCGCCCTTCGCATCAGGCGGTGCTTTGTACAGAACCTGCCTCGGCTTGACCGCCGCCATGTCCTTCATAGCCTCACCCGGAAGATCGAAGGTATTGATCATGCCCGGCGGCATGATGGCGCCGTCGACGTCGCGGGCGCTCAGGCCCAAATTGACCGAGAAACCGGGCAGCACCATTCCGGAGACGAGAAGAAACGACGTCACTCCGGCCAAGGCCACCAACTGCGGGACGGTGGCATCGCCGTCCATACGGTGAACGCCCCCATGCCGCGCGCCGCCACCATGATGTCCGGCGCCGTCGTGCCCGTTCCCCCTGTGATCTGCATGGGAATGCGCAGTCGCCGTGCGTTCGGTCATCAGGCCGTGCTTGATCTTCTTCTTCACCATCCAGATGTTGAACGGATAGGCGGTCGAGAATCCCACGATGACGCCGAGCGACATGACACCCCAGAAGACCAGCTCGAGCGGATCCATGGCGCGCATGTCCCGTCCCATCATCAAGAGGCTCATGGTCGGCGCCATTCCAGCCATCATGGCGTTCATGCTGATGAATTCAGGCATGAAGCTCTTGCGCACGTTTTCCCAGTAGGTGCCGCCGATCATCTTTTTCATGAACAGCGATTGGAAAATGAAGAGCCCGAACGAAAATCCTGCGATGTATTCGACGATCAGATCGATCCACATCGGCAGACCCAAGAGCGCCGTGACAGCGGCCGCCAAGATGATTCCTGTCGCGTCCCCAGCGACGCAATGAATGGTGCTTCCGATCCCCTGCTTCCAAAGCGGCGACGTGAACCGTTCGTGCTCGCCCGGATGCGGCTCCTTGTCCGCCAGTACATAGAGCAACAGACCGAACGGTCCCATGTAGAGCGTGACGAGGACGAAGCCCCATTTCATCACCGTCGGCTCGGGATTGCCATTGAACTGATCGAATGCGACGTAAATCGCGGATGCAATCGCGAGGACGAACCAGACGATCAGGAAATAGTCGTATGGAAGCGCGATCATCAGGCTCTCCTGCGGTTGCAACGCCGTTCTTGGCTGCCCTGGGGCTGGCGATCATTCCACATGCCGAATACCATCCGCCCACTCGGAAACCGCCCAGCCCTCAAGAAAAACCATCCCAATGTCATCCGGTTCGGAAAATGCGTCAGGAATGAAGAATTGCGCCAAATGTACCGCACTAGCCTCCCCACAGGTCGACCAGCCGCAATCGCAAGACCATCGCCGTTCCACGTCATCGGTGTCTTGCCTCCGGAAAATCCAGCGATCTTGACCACGTGCGGTACATCGCAACGCAAGTCATCAATGTCACCCCGGCGACGCTGACCATGATCTGCGCGATGACGGTGCCTGAGTAGGTTTCGAGAACGAAGTGTCCGACGAATGATAGAAAGATCCCCGTACAAAAAACCTCGAGCGATCGCTGGCCGCAAACGAGAGCCGGGCGCGCAAGGCGCGAGCGCAACACTTGCCAGTCTTTCGGAATGAGCCGGACTATGATGCAGGCGAGCGCCAACAAATGCAGCACGCGGTATGAAGCGAGATTCGTCTTGTCGTTGGGAACGAACAGCCCCAACAGATCAGCGGGCAATAGACTCGCCAAACCATCAAAGCGTTCGCCCAACGTCACGACCAGCGCGAACAGGACGTAGGCGACGCTGGCAACGAGCGTTATCGGCGAACGCGTAAAAGCCCGGATTCTCCTCGCGCCTCCCAACGCCGCCCATGCACCGATTGCAAACAGGAACTGCCAGGCAAACGGGTTGAAGTACCAATCGCCCGATGGGTAGGCCGGAAAATTCCAGCCTAACTGACGGCTTACGACATAGACAGCAGCAGAGGCGGTCAGTGCTAGGTCGGGCGACCGCATCATGGCCCAAAGCAACGGCGGAAATCCCGCCATTAGAACGATGTACAACGGCAGAACATCGAGGTTCAGGGGCTTGAAGTCGAGCGCCAGACCGTGGATTAGAATTCCAACAGGATCATCCATCAGACGTGCAACGTTGAACTCGTCCATCAGATGCGGAATGTCGAAACGATGGGCGAGGTAGTGAACCGCCGTGAGATAGAATACGAACAGCAGGACATGCGCTACATAGAGTTGCCAAACCCGACGCATCAGCAAGGCCGCTCCAGCTATGAATCCCTGAATTGACATTCTGCGCGCATAAACGAATGCGGCCGTGTAACCGGAAATGAAAACGAAGACGTCTGCGGCGTCGCTAAACCCGTAGTTTCGCGTCGTCAGCCAAGCGACGACATTGTTTGGAATGTGATCCAGGAAAATGGCCCAATTGGCCAAGCCGCGAAAGAGGTCGAGGCGAAGATCCCTCCCCACGGATGCAGGAAGGTCGGCACGCTGCACCGATGCATATGCAACTTCCGATGAGGCGCGATCCGAGATGATGTTGGCGATGGACAAACTACGCATTCCGCGGGATTTCTTGATCAGAATTCCACTGTCGCGCTTGCAACGCCGCTTCGCGGTTGTGGTCTTCCTCGTTGGTGGTCAAAGCTTCAGCAAAAGACGCTGGATCGGGCGTTGTGGGGCTTGCGTCCTGCGCCGCCCGATCCAGCGATGCGATTACTTCGCCTTTTGCATTTTGGTGATCGTGATTCCCGCCGTTGCGCGCTCGGCCTCGAACTGGACCTTGTCGCCAACTTTGACCTGCTTGAGCATCGCCGGGTCCTGAACCCGGAACACCATCGTCATGCCCTCGTCCATGTCGAGGCTTTTTATCGGACCGTGCTTCAGGGTGATCTTCCCAGCGGACTCATCGACCTTTTTGACCTCACCATTGACCATCGCCGCTTGCGCGAAAGCCATTGCGGATGCCAGGATCAGCGAGAGCGACAGGGCTGCGGGTGCGAATTTATTTAACTTCATGTTCTTTCCTTTCACTGGTTTGGAGTTTGGGGTTACTTCACGACCACGGTGCCGATCATTCCCGCTTCCCGATGTCCCGGAATCAGACAGGAATATTCGAACTCCCCGGCTTTGGTGAACTTCCAGATGATTTCGCCCGTCTTCTTGGGCGCAAGCCGCTTGCCGTTAGGGTCGTCGTGTTCCATGTCGGGATTCTTCTTCATCGCCTCGGCATGTTTGAGGTTGTCGGCGGTTGTGGCGAGAATGAACTCGTGATCGAGTTCGCCGTTGTTACGCAGCATGAACTTGATCTGCTCACCTTTCTTGACCTCGACGTGCGCGGGCGTGAACAGCATCTTGCCGTTGGTTTCGCCCATCGTGACCTGCACGATCCTCGCGGGCGTTTTCGGATCGCCGGGCTCGCCTGCCGAGTATGATTCGTCATCGTGGTGTCCCGCGGGGGTCTGGCCTGCATTTGCCGACGCCGCGAACAGGGCCGCGCCAGCCAGTGAGATCAGAAGCAGTCGTCTTGTAGTCATTGCTGTCTTCTTGATCGCCTTCTCCTTTTATTGTCCGTGAATGCTCCCTTTCGTTTACTCGTCACATCTTCATGCCCTTCATCGGTGCGGCTTTTGCTCCCTTCTTTGCAGGTTGTTTGGTGTCAACCGCCCCGTCGTGGCGCGCGGGTTCTGCCGCAGGCGCATTGACTTCGTAGGCGACGGTGCCTTGCGGAAACTTGTACGGTCCCGGATCGCTGTAATCATCGCGGCCCATGCCTTCACGGATCTTCATCACCGTGAACATGCCACCCATTTCGATGGGTCCGAATTGTCCAGAGCCCGTCATCATCGGTAGCGTGTTGTCGGGCGCGGGCATTTCCATCTCGCCCATCGCCATGCCCGTGGACCCCATCACCATGGCGTCTGGCGCGAGTCGGCCCACCGCTTTTGCCAGATCCTTCTTCGACACGCCGATCAGGTTGCGCATGTCGTGGCCCATCGCGTTCATGGTGTGGTGCGACTTGTGGCAATGAAACGCCCAGTCGCCTGGATTGTCGGCGAGCACGTCAAACGCGCGGATGGCGCCGACCGGAACGTCGGTCGTCGTCTCCGGCCATTGCGCGCTTTCAGGAACCCAGCCGCCGTCGGTACAGCTCACCGCAAAGCTGTGACCGTGCAGATGGATCGGGTGGTTGGTCATGGTGAGGTTGCCGATCCGCACCCTGACCTTGTCGTTCAGACGGACGGGAAGGACGTCGATCCCTGGAAAAACGCGACTGTTCCAGGTCCACATGTTGAAGTCGGTCATCTCGTTGACCTTCGGCAGATACGTGCCGGGGTCGATGAGATAGGTGCTCATGATGAAGACGAAGTCGCGATCGACCGGGCGGAACGATTGATCGCGCGGATGCACGACGAACATGCCCATCATGCCCATCGCCATCTGGACCATTTCGTCCGAGTGCGGGTGGTACATGAACGTGCCGCTGTGTTTCAGTTCGAACTCATAGACGAACGTCTTGCCCGGCGGGATATGCGGCTGGGTCAACCCGCCCACGCCGTCCATGCCGCTCGGCAGGATCATGCCGTGCCAATGCACTGTGGTATGCTCCGGCAGTTTGTTGGTGACGAAGATACGAACCTTGTCGCCTTCCACCGCCTCGATCGTCGGTCCGGGCGCCTGGCCGTTGTAGCCCCACAAATTCGCCTTCATGCCTTCGGCGAATTCGCGAACCACCGGTTCGGCAACGAGGTGAAACTCCTTCCAGTCGCCGTTCATCCGCCACGGCAATGTCCAGCCGTTCAATGTCACGACGGGCCGATAATCCGGGCCGCTGGTCGGATGCAGCGGTGGCTGCATCGTCACTTTGTCCATGATCGGCGCTTCCGGAATGCTGGCCGCTTGCACGCGGCCACTGACGGCGCTGGCACTCACCAGAGCAGCCGTTCCGAGAAATCCTCTTCGCGATAGCATGTCGCTCTCCATCAATGGCCAGCGCCGCCGCCTACCTGGGCGGTCGTCGTCGGACGGGCTTCCGTTGGTGTTTCTCCCGAGCCGCCGCCGTTGACGACGGTTTGCAGGTCGGACTGCGCGAGCCAGAAGCTGCGTTTGGCATCGATCGCGGCACGCATCGACGCGATGCGCTGGCGCGCTTCGACCAGCAGTGCGAACACGTCGACCTGCATGCTCGAGAACCGCAGTTGCATCTCCTCGGTGATGATCTTCCGGAGCGGCAGGACTTCCCGCTCGTATTGACGGGCAATGTCGTAGGTTGAGCGATAGCTCCGGTAAGCATCGCGTGCTTCCGACCGCACGTTGATCGCCTTCTCGGTTAGGCGATTGAAGGCCTGGTTGTAGGTCTCGGTTGCCTGCCGCACCCTGACCTCGCCGCCATCGAAGATCGGGATTTGAAACTGGACATCGAAACCGCGTTCGCGGAATTTGGAGCCATTCGGGTCCCGGGTGGTCTTCCCAATACCCGCAATATCGAGCAACGTGACGAAGCGGGTCGCGTCCGTGAGGTTAAGCGCCTTCGCCAAGGCATCCAGTTCGATCCGGGCGATCTGCAGGTCGATCCGGTGCATCACCGCATCCACTTCGATCGATGGCAGTGCAGACGGCCGACGCGGTAACGCCGGAAGTGCATTCGGAAGGCGGAACGTGAGGTCGCCACCCCAAAGCCCCATCAGTCGTGCAAGGCGTTCGCGTGAACTGGTTGCCTCCTGACGTGCAGAGGCAAGGTCCGCTGTCGTCTCTGCATAGAAAACCTGCTCACGGGCCTGATCGAGCTTGTTCAGTGAACCGGTTTCCCCCAGCTTCGCGGCCAGTTTGGCGGTCGCCTCCGCCGTTGATTTCGCGTCGGTCAGAAGCCCAACCATCTCGTTGGCGGCAACGGTTCGGTAGTAGGATCGCCGGACGTCGGACGCGAGCCTCAGTGTTTCCAACGCCGCCCGCAGTTGCGCTTGATGGAAGCGTTTTCGAGCGATTTCGGAGCGAAACGGCAACGTCGCCAATGCAAGGATGTCGCCGACGACCTGGCGCTCGATCTCCAACGCCCCACCGCCCGCAATCCTTGAAATCGAGAATGTTGGGTTGGGCGGAAGGCTTTCCTGGACGAGGTCGGTTTCTGCCAATGCCAATTCGTTGTAGGCGGCCTGCAAACCACGGTTGTTGAGAAGTGCGATTTGAACCGCCGTGTCGACGTTCAGCGTTCTGCGCAGCAGACGTTTGACGACGTCGTCCATGCGTTGCGCGTCATCCGACGAGCGGATCGCAACGACGTCCTTGTTGATGGCGGTGTCGGCGACATCAGCGACAACGCCCATTCCCCGATCCGGCGAGAAGGTCGCGCAACCCGAAAGAAGAAGGGAAGCGGTCAGCATCAGCGCCGAACGGTTGTGACGGAGGAAAATTTGATGCGGCGACACGCCACGAACTATCTTCATGACGTGCTCCTAATGCTCGTGTTGGGATTTCGGTGACGGCGTAACGCTCTGGTTTTGCTCTTTCCATCCGACAGGTGTCGTCGGACGCAGGCTGCTATAAGGCGCAACGGTTGATCGGTAGCCCACGCCCGCCACCTTCACTCCCGGATCGGCCGGGTCCGCGCCGACAAGCGATGCTGTAGGCACCGTGCATCCACCCAACGTGATGGACGCAACGGCCATTCCCGCAAACGTCACAAGTCGTTTTCCGAATATTCCGCGCACCACCGAACCAACGGCGGCGACGATCGCCCCAATTTGCGCTGACATGAGAATTCCCTGAACTAACGATGGACCACGGGCGCGCATGCCCTGAATGGGCACGGCACCGCGTCATGCTCTTTTCAGGTCAGGAATTTGGGGGGCGATATAGCCGAGTTGGCGTATTGTCCGTCAGCTTCCGATGGTTCTCGGACATCCTGACGGCTTTCGGCGCCGTTGGCTGTGCCATTGCGACGAGCGGCGCAGGTAGCGCGGTGACGCACATCAAGCTGCAGCACTTTCCGTCCGCCGCATGCGGCGTCTTCACCGGAGCGGCATCGCTCTTCAGCGCAATCGGTTTCGCATGATGATCGGCTGATGAGTCCGCGTGAGCTTGGACGACGGAATGATGAGCATGCCCATCCTGGTGGACGTGCACCATTCCGGGCACATGATCTTCGTCGGTCAGGCAATAAGGCGTGGCCTGACTACCCGGCAGGGCAAAGGACAGCGTCGGCGCCAACACGCAAAACAGATAGGCCAGGGCAATGAACCACCCTGCCCTCCGCCGTTGCGTCCTGGTGAGCCGTACCAACATCAATCCGCTGACCGTTCCGATCCATCGTTTCCAGATTCTTACATCATAGATGCGAACTCCCGACCCGCCAAGCCCGTAACGCAGGTTCATCGGGTTCCACCCTGGATCACCGGCACCAGACGCTGATCCGGATCTGCAGCAATCTGCTGGTAACCGCGCTGAATGATCTAACTCCCGATCAGTCCGTAGCCGCCGGAAATCCAGCTTCGTCAAGAGCCTGTAGCATTGCCGCCGGAGACGCCGTCGTCTCGACCTTGACCGCACGCGCGGCCGGGTTGGTCTCGACCTTGGCGTTGGGATCAACCGACTGGATTGCCTTGGTGACGGATCTGGCGCAACCGCCGCAGGTCATGTTTTCGATTTTGAGGTCCATGAGAATTCTCCTTGGTTCTGATCTCACGGCACCGAAGGTGGGGCTTCCAACCATGGGAAGGTCAAGTGCCCCTGGCCGAAAAATCTGCTATTGACCTTCCCATGGTTGGAAGCCCCACCTTCGGTTCGAACTTGAATCCCGGAACGAGAAGGAGGCGGCTATGAATGCCCCTGTTCGAACAACAAATTTATCTTCAGCCATATCGCTCCCGATCGAAGGTATGACCTGTGCATCCTGTGTCGGCCGCGTCGAAAAGGCCCTGAAGGCGGTTCCCGGCGTGGAGACCGTGGCGGTCAACCTCGCCACCGAACGAGCAAGCATCACGACCAGCGTGCCCGTCGGCCGCGCTCATCTCGTCGCCGCCGTCGAGAACGTGGGCTATTCCGTACCCCCGAAGTCAGCCACGGCGGTCGGTCCGATCGAACTCTCGGTGGAGGGGATGACTTGTGCGTCTTGCGTCGGCCGCGTCGAACGCGCTTTGAAGGCCGTTCCGGGAGTCACGCAGGCCGTCGTCAATCTGGCGACTGAACGGGCAACGATCCGAGGATCGGCCGATGTGGCCACTTTGATCGCGGCGATCAAGGATGTCGGTTACGAGGCAAAGGCAATCGGCGTCGCCGTTGACGCAACCGAAGACGAAAAAGCCGAGCGTGCGGAGAAGAAGGAAGTCGAACGTCGCGAACTGACCCGTGACTTCACTGTCGCTACCGTGCTGACCGTGCCGGTCTTCCTTATGGAGATGGGGTCTCACCTCATCCCCGCCATACATGGCCTTATCGAAGCGACAATCGGCAAACAGTGGAACTGGTACCTCCAATTCGTTCTGACGACGCTCGTTCTCTTCATTCCCGGCATCCGCTTCTACCGCAAGGGGCTTCCGTCGCTTTGGCGTCTGGCACCCGACATGAACTCGCTGGTCGCTGTCGGCTCGCTTGCCGCGTACGGCTATTCACTGGTGGCGACCTTCGCGCCAGGTTTTCTGCCCGCTGGAACGGTGAACGTCTACTTTGAGGCGGCGGCGGTTATCGTCACGCTGATCCTGCTCGGCCGTTTGCTGGAGGCCCGCGCCAAGGGTCGGACGTCCGAGGCGATCAAGCGTCTGGTCGGCCTTCAGGCCAAGACCGCACGCGCGCGCCGCGATGGCAAGATGATCGACCTGCTGATCGATTCGGTCGTTTCCGGCGATATCATCGAAGTTCGCCCTGGCGAGCGGGTTCCCGTCGACGGCGAAGTGATCGAAGGCAGCAGTTATGTCGACGAATCGATGATCACCGGTGAGCCGATCCCAGTCGCGAAGTCTGGCGGCAGTCGTGTGGTTGGCGGCACCGTCAATCAAAAGGGTGCATTTGCGTTCCGGGCGACGGCGGTTGGCGGCAATACCGTGCTCTCACAGATCATCCGCATGGTCGAAGAGGCGCAAGGCTCCAAATTGCCGATCCAGGCGTTGGTCGACAAGGTCACGATGTGGTTCGTGCCCGCGGTCTTCTTCGTGGCAGCCCTGACTTTTGCGGCGTGGTTTTATTTCGGTCCATCACCCGCGCTGACCTTCGCGCTGGTCAATGCGGTCGCGGTCCTGATCATCGCCTGCCCCTGCGCCATGGGTCTTGCGACCCCCACCTCGATCATGGTGGGCACCGGGCGTGGCGCCGAACTGGGCGTGCTGTTCCGCAAGGGTGAAGCCTTACAGTTGCTCAAGGATGCGAAGGTCGTGGCCATCGACAAGACAGGCACCTTGACCGAGGGCAAGCCGTCGCTGACCGATCTGGAGTTGACCGCCGATTTCGATCGGACCAGCGTGCTTGGCCTCATCGCGGCCGTAGAATCGAAGTCGGAACACCCGATCGCCCGTGCGATCGTGGATGCCGCCGCCAAGGAAGGCATCTCCCTGCCGACGGTGTCCGACTTCGACTCCGTGACGGGCTTCGGCGTCAAGGCCAACATTGACGGCAAGCGCGTCGAAATCGGCGCCGATCGTTACATGGTCGAACTTGGGCATAAGGTGGCTGGTTTCGCCGCGGTCGCCGAGCGCCTGGGCAACGAGGGCAAGTCGCCACTGTACGCGGCGATCGACGGCAAGCTCGCGGCGATCATCGCCGTTGCGGACCCGATCAAGGACACGACGCCGGCGGCGATCAAGGCAATGCACGATCTCGGCCTGAAGGTCGCGATGATCACGGGCGACAACGCCCGCACCGCCAAGGCCATCGCAGCCCGGCTGGGTATCGACGAGGTCGTGGCCGAAGTGTTGCCCGACGGCAAGGTCGATGCGGTTCGCCGCCTCAAGGGGCAGCACGGCAAGATCGCCTTCGTTGGTGACGGCATCAACGATGCTCCGGCTCTGGCTGAAGCCGACGTCGGTCTTGCAGTCGGCACGGGCACGGACATCGCGATCGAGGCTGCGGACGTCGTCCTGATGTCGGGAAGCGTGCAGGGTGTGCCGAATGCCATCGCCCTGTCCAAGGCGACGATCGGCAATATCCGCCAGAATCTGTTCTGGGCCTTCGCCTACAACACGGCTCTGATTCCGGTCGCAGCTGGCGCACTGTTTCCCGCATTCGGCATACTCTTGTCGCCGATGTTTGCCGCGGGCGCCATGGCCCTGTCGAGCGTCTTCGTGTTGGGCAACGCGCTTCGGCTTCGCCAATTCAAGATCGCCACCTGACAACCAAATGCAGCCGGTCCCGGGGGGCCGGCTGCCCCATTCGGAGAGCACGACGATGAACATCGGACAAGCCGCAAAGGCATCGGGCGTTTCGGCCAAGATGATCCGCTACTACGAGCAAACCGATCTCATTCCGGAGGCCGACCGAACTGCGTCAGGCTATCGCGATTATTCCGACTCCGATGTCCATATGCTCCGTTTCATCCGCCGGGCGCGCGATCTCGGCTTCTCCGTCAACGAGATCAACGAGCTTCTCGAATTGTGGCGGGACGAGACCAGACAAAGCGCCGAGGTCAAGCGTTTGGCGCAAGGCCATGTCCATGATCTGGAAAGGAAGATTCAGGGCCTTCAGGACATGGTCCATACGCTGACGGTGCTCATCAAATCTTGTCGCGGCGACCATCGTCCGGATTGTCCAATCCTGCAACGGCTCGAGAATGATGCCGAGAACGAGGATTTGACGATAAAACGTCGCTCAGGTGCAGTTGCCCGGACTGCAATGAAGCGTGCCTGACGACGCTAGGCGACCGATATCGATCAGGGATTACGCATCCACGAGTTCGATCTTCAGTTTCTTCCCGACGGAGCGAGCTGCCCTATCCAATGTATCCAGGGATACGGCAACGTTTTGGGGATCCAAAACCCTTTTGACCTGGGTCCTGCTCGTCCCCATCCGGATCGCCATTTCACTTTTGGTCAATGAGCGTCGTTTGCGGGCATTCTCGATTTCCCACGTGAGAACCTTTTTAATGGCCGCACCGTAAACTTCTTCCCGCTCACCAAGCTCTTCAAAGAAGTTCTCAAGAGTTCCACCGACAGAAGAGTGATTTTCTCTGCTCATAATTGGCCTCTATTCATTTGGCTTTCTTCTTTGTTTTAGCTTCTAACTGACGCTTCTCATGGTCCCGAAGGCGCTCAATCGCTAACCTGATTGCATCTCGTTGACCCTTCTTCCCCTCATGACCGCCAAGAAGAAGCATCGTGTTTCCTTCGATTGAAAAGTAAGTTCTGGCTTCAACCTTGCCTCGTTTGATTGTTGAACGAACTTCCAGCACACCGTTCCGCAAATCTTTGCAGGTCGGCATGCCGATCGGCCAACCGAATTCCACAGTGGCTATATCCTTGCCAACGATTATTCTGTCTTCCTTCGCCAGTTTCAGAAGCCAATTGCGCACAGGCTCCTTGCCCAATTCGTTGGCGTAAAACACCGCAGTAAGTCGCTTCATTGAAGCTCCTGTACCTTATAAGGTTCAATTCTGACAGGATCAAGCCTTAATCGTCTTCGGCGCTCCCCTGATTTTGCTACCAGATTTCCGGTGCTTCGGGACATGTCTGGAACTCGAAAATTCGCCCTTGACAGTTAGCTTATGTTCGCTATTTGTTCTTTTATGAAGAACGCACCCTCTCCTTTCTCAATTCCGGCTCGGTGCTCAACCTCCAACACATGTCCTATGGTCCAATACAGCTTTGGGAAATGGCGTATTTCACTTCTGTCGTTCTCCCACACTCCGTTGACGTACCGCGGAGTAATCAGGAGTCCGTAGTCGGCCTTGTTTTGGCCGATCCAGATCTCGGACTCGGTCAGATGCGGCCTGACACGGGACAATTCATCAAAGTGCTTTAGGTAGGATCGCTTCAAGAACAGCATGAAATATTCTTGGGCGACCTTAGACGCCTTCAATCGTTCGAAATTCCGACGATGTGCATTCGGAAACCTAGCCCCTTCAGGCGATATCTGCTTACGAAAGCCCTTCATGTAGAGGGTTGCGTACTGATCGGGGGATAGGATCATTGCGTGATGCAGATCGATGAAATGCGCGGACTTCCCGCCAATGATTGCATTTAGGGAAGCTTCATTGGCGATCCCGGTCTCGGAGAGAACTTTCGGGAGCATCGCACGAAGACTCTCCGTCATTTTTGTGATCAGCCGATTGCGAGCGCTCCGTGCGGGATTCCGAGGAGGCATGCGACTTCCTTGTTGATATCAAATTATTGAGCATCGACAGCAACTCGCTTAACGCGTGCCGATACCTTTACCCGCCATACCGACGAACTCGAAATGCACACCCGTGGCTTCGAAGGTCCGCTGGAGAGCGGTGAGCGTCTCCGAATGCGGCACGGTCTTTCCCTGCTCATAACGAGCGATCGAACGCTTCGACACTCCGGAACGATCGGATAGCTCGTCCTGGCTCCACTGCAGCCATGCGCGAGCTGCCCTCAATTGCGCAGGCGTAATCACCGGTACGCTCGCGTTAACCATAACTTGACCTTGTTGAGGACATAGTCCGCAATCCATGGTATTTTAATAAAAGCTTAATGATCGCTCATCCCGAGGCGATGGGATCGCTCTTCCCAACAGCCGGATGACATCGTAGCGCTGAAACCTTGCTCAAGGATTTCCTGGAGCCCGAGTCCTTTTCGGAGGCCTCCCGCAAGCCGGATTCGCGGTTCGCGATCCTGCACGCTCACATCGTCGACGCCGTTCAATCCTGTGAAACTTTTCGTGGGGCCATAACGCATGTTCGCAACCGATCGAAGAGCCGCATCAACCGCAAACATTCTGCATCAGGCAACAATTCGTGGGAGGAGACCTCAAGTCTTACTCCCGAATGCCCAGACCAGTTCACCTCTCACTTGGTGGCGCACGCGAGAACCATGGTCATTCATCGACCGTCGAGCCGGATCGTCGCAACTACTGACACAGGTTCGAACGCTACCGATCTGTGATCCGGACTGGCGAACCGCGGCTCACGGCGACGCGTCGGCGGCCATCGCAGTTGCAATCAGGCAAATGCAGAAACATGTCATCTCCGCACCTGAGATTGACTTCGCGCTTGCGGCAGTTCTGGCCTGTGCACTTGTTGGTGACGTCACGTGCCCCGTCGTAATCTCGTCGGCGTTGCGGCGACGATCCAAGATCGACCCAATATGCGGCCGTCTCATCGATCCATGGCTAAGAGCAAAGTTTTCAGTTCCGAGTTCCGTCTAAGGAAAGCAGCGATGGCAATCGTGGCCCCGTTCAAGAATCTCGCTTTCCTTGAGGATCAATTGACCGCCTTGACACTCGACATCCGGATTCTTCGGGTGATCGGCAAGCCGCATCTTTCCGATCTGGAGGCAGCACCGATTCTAGAAGGCTGGGCACTGGGTGAACTCGTCGCTCCGTGCCTTTTGGGAGCGGTTATCGGGCATCCGCTTCTCGGCAGCCGTCCGCACATTCACACCAGTCAACTGGTCGCAATGGACGCAGACCTCGGCTGGGCACGAACATGGTCGCGTTTCTATCGTTTGGGGGGGCGTTCGGGAATTCCCCGGCGCCACTGATGTTTCCCACCATAACCGCCCCGCAGTCTTCGATCGTTCCGCAACACAAGGTCGGGAGAATGAAGCAACCTGTCACTGGCGACATTACTCTACCCTGCCTGATCGGCCGAGCCAGGGGCCAGCCCCTCCCCGGCGATCGCCCTAACTTCCGCACCAGCCAGCTTATCGCATTCGATATTGAGCAAGGCTGGGCCCGGACGTGGTCGAGAGTTTACAGGCTCGACCCGTCATCGCTCGACGTTCGGCGCCACTGAGCGCGCCACCAATAGAAAAACCGACGTCGCTGTCCCTTTAAAGGTGAGGAACCTCATGTCCGTGACGGAAGTCAATGATCGTTCGACCGCACTTGTTGCCACATCGACTTCGAAGGCAACGCCCGATTTGTTGGCGCGGGCGTTCCTCGATATCCTCGCGCGCGCATCGGGAGACGACTCCAAGTCGATGCTCCGAAGCGGTGACCCTGATGACCCGATCGAAAAGTTGCTGGATGATCTCTCGAGCGTATCCAGCCGTGATGATCATGCTTCCATCCGCCCTGATGTCGCCGCCATCGCGATTTTGACCGCTCGTGCGCTCGACACCGTGCCGGATCTGATCAAGGAATTGCGCCGCGCCAGCCCTGTTGTGACCATCGCAACACACAATCCTGAATACGTGGCGCTCGTGGCGGAAGTCCTGGAAGCGTGCGCCTTCGGATCAGACATCCGGGTCCAGCAGAACGGACAGTATGAGCCGAGCCATCACCGCCGAAGCGCGTTGGTTATCTCTCGGGATGGTACCGGAAGCGGACACACCCCGGATCGTGGCAACGAGGCCATAGCGGCGGCCCTGCACGCACAATCCCCCGTCATAGGCGTTGCGACCGATCCGCGGCGACACCTGCCCAGGGACCTGATGCGGACGTCCGAACACCATCTCGTTCTCGGCGACCTCAATGAAAGCGCCGTTTCGCTCGTCATCGAAGCTGTCACCGGTTCGGTGCCTGCAAACGACATCGATCCGGAACTTGCGCGCGCCGTTGACGTGAGTGACCTGCAACTCGTGATACGGAAACGCCAGACACCGGATGAATGCCTCAAAAAGCTCAGCGAGATCGTCCGAAACAAAGACCTCTTCGACGACAGCGTGCCAAAGCTGGAAGAGTTGGCGGGCTACGGCCCGGCAAAAGACTGGGGATTGAACCTCGCGAGCGACCTCTCCGCCTACAAGCGGGGTCGCCTGGATTGGTCTTGCGTTGAGAGAGGCCTTCTTTTGGCAGGCTCACCGGGGGTCGGAAAGACTCAGTACGCGAAAGCCCTTGCCCGCAGCGCCGGAGTCCCCATCGTTGCGACATCTGTTGCGCAATGGAACGCCGCCGATCACCTGTCCGGAACGCTGCAGGCGATGCGAAACGCCTTCACGCAGGCCCGTAAATTGGCGCCCTCCATACTATTTATCGACGAACTGGATGGGATATCCGACCGATCCCGACTGCAGGGCGATTACGTGGAGTATTGGTCCCAGATCGTCAATCTTCTGCTGGAATTGCTCGCAGGGATAGACGACCGCGAGGGCGTCGTCGTGGTCGGCGCAACAAATCATCCGGATATGATCGATCCGGCGATCAGACGCGCCGGACGGCTCGACCAGACCATCATAATTGAGCCACCCGATACGGACGATCTTTGTCGGATATTTCGCTTCTACCTCAAGGATGATCTTCCCGACACCGATCTTGTCCCATTGGCATTGGCCGCTCGCGGCCGAACCGGGGCGGATGTCGAATCCTGGGTCCGCAGAGCCCGATCGACAGCGCGCCGTCGCAATCGCGCTGTCAAAATCGACGACATCATGCATGAGATCAAAGGAGAGCAAGCCAAACTGCCTCATGACCTGCGGAATATCGTCGCCATCCATGAAGCCGGACACATTGTCGTCGGCGCCGCCCTCAGATGTTACGAACCCGACCGCGCCTGGATCACCCACAACGGGGGTCTGACCATCGGCGAGGTCAATGCCACAAGTCACCTTACGCTCCGCGGCCTCGAAAGCATAATCACCATGCTGCTCGGCGGGCGGGCCGCGGAGAAGCTCTTGCTCGGAGCCGAGGAAGTGACGATCGGCTCAGGACTTGGTGATCAGTCAGACCTGCAGAGGGCAACCGATATTGCATATGATATCGAAACCCGATTTGGCTTTGGCGAGTGCGGCCTAGTCCGGCTCCCCGATAGCTCGCGCGCACTCATGCTGCACGATAGGGAAACGGTGGCATCAATCAGGAATCGCCTCCATCGATGCCACCTCAAAGCCGAAACGATCATCCAGCTTCACTGTGCTGCAATTCTCGAAATCGCGACTGCCCTCCGGGACGAGGGCTACGTAGAACGATCCGAACTCCTGCAAATATTCAAGGAACACAACCTCGATACGTAGCTTGACGCGTAGCACCCCCATTCGATCCGGGATTCGATGATCGTCGACTTTCTCTATTGCGACACCGGCTACCCCCTGTCCCGGACTCCGCAACATGCAGTCGCGTTGCGCGCATGACAACCATTTCGGGTAACGGACTCTTCACCGCGTTTCGCGTTGTTGACGGAAGGACTCCCCAGTGAACCCTTCCGCAACTTTCAGGAAGCAAGAATTCGCTCGTTACCCGCGAAGCGAGTGACGGTTTGAGTGGCGGCAGAAAGCTATGCTGAAAGAGAAAGAAGTTCACGCCGAAGCCAGGCGTTACGTCAACGCGGTTGCGGAGATTACGCGCGGCCCCGAAGGTCGTCCGGTCCGCACCATTCATTGTCGGGGAAAGCGGAAGCCGATCGGTCGATATCCTTCTTACAAGAACGCGCGCGCCCATACCTGGGAATCCGTTCACGAACGCCAGTTGATGTGGCTATGCGAAGCCGATCCTGACGTCGTCAGTTATCTGGAACAACCGCATCGCGTCACGATGCCATTGCTCGACCGCAGTACGACGGCCCGCGATCTCGAGTATTTTCCGGATTTGCTGTGCGAGCGCGCCGATGGAAGCCAAGAAATCATTGAAGTGAAGAAGGACTGGGACGAAATCCGCAATGATCCGGCCTACGAAGCGAAGCTCGAATTTGTGCGGGAAATATATGACGCCAAAGGTTACAAGTTCAGGATACTAACCGCGTCCGACGATATCGAAATCGAGCCCTTTCTCTCGAACGCGAGGACCATCCAGAGTTACCGGTTCACTCAGGTCGATACACTCGATGAACTGCGATTTCACGAGGCGCTCGACGCGGCGGGCGGAAGTCTCACTCTGGGCGAGGCTATTGAAGCCGTCAGTGCAAGCCGTGATCGTTTCGATCCATTGGCTTTCGCGCTCGTCTGCGCTCTGATCGTGAGACGCGCCGCATTCGTCGATATACGGCAAGTTTTCGATCACGGCACCGAGCTTCGCCGCCTCGCCGATCTCCGGAACTGATCATCGTGGAGTTGTTGATCGAGATCGGCTCCCTTTGGGAGTTTCCGGAGGGTACCCACCGCTTCTGCAGCGAGCGACCCAATGATGTCCTGTTGTTTCAGAAAGAGCGTACGGCCGCCGATAAATTCGTCACCCGCGATGAGTTCGTTTCCCTGCACGGGCGCGGGAAGGTTTTCGAGATCAACTTCTTCAAGACCCGAACGGCGTCAGGTGAACAGGTTCAGCCCGCCAACTTCAATGACGAGTTTGGTCCGGACGAAGAAGGTTCTCCAGAGATCGTGCGTGCTCAGACTCTTCAATTCTATGTACGCAAATGGGATGCGGATGGCACGATCGGATTGGGCCGCAGAGCCCTTGCCGTCTTCATTCACCGATGGCGACCTGAAGCTATACAGCGGGGACATTTGCATGATGTGAAGCCCGCACGATTGTATGAAGCAATCCGTCGATGCGGCGAGGTCGGCAACCGTCCTTTGCGGCTCTTCCGTTCACGGCGAGGAAAAGGAACCCGGAAGCGATTGAACGATTTCGTGCTCAAAGCCCTCGACGCGGCCGTCATCGAGTATTGGAGCGACCGAACCTGGGACTACAAGGACGCTTACGCGCATTTTCGCGGCCTGATGCGGCGCGAGAACGAACGCCGTCATCTCGCTGAACTTCCGATTCTTCCATTTCCGAAGAAGATGGAATCGTTGCGCCGCCGGATCAATGCGGCGACGAACCATGCGAACTGGGCACGCAAGTATTCAAAACTGGAGGCCGATCGGAAATTCAAGGGAGTTCATCCGGGGCTTAAGGCGGACAAGCCCCTCGAACTTGTCATCATGGATCATACCGTGGTCGACACCTGGACAGTTCTCGATACGACAACGGGTATTCCGTTCAAGCAACGGGCATGCCTCACCGTCGCAATCGATGTCGCAACGCGGATGCCGCTCGGACATCTGGTCTCGTTTGAACCTGCCAGCCTCTATTCGGTTTTGACCACGCTCCGGCGAGTCAACAAAAACAAGGACTATATCGCGAAGGTTTTTGGAGACATTGAGGGAAAGTGGGACGGCTGGGGTCATCCGGAAGCGATCCTCGTCGATAACGGGCTCGAATTCACCTCTCCATCGTTTCAGGACGCCCTCGCCGACATTGGCACCGAGATCATTTGGGCTCCCGTCAGAACACCGGAATACAAGGCTATCGGGGAGCGCTTTTTCCGGACGCTCAACACGATGTTGTTTCATAAGCTCGAGGGCAGCGTTCCTTACGATCCGAAGACGATGAGCCAACTCGGCCTCAAGCCGTCAGAGAATGCGGTCATCAGCTTGGGCGCGCTCGATCGTCTCATCCATCACGCAATCATCGTATACCAGAACGAATTCAACGAGGGGCTGGGCGCCATCCCCGCACGGATATGGGACGAAAAGATCAACCGTCATGGTCGCCGATTCATTCCCGATACCCGACAACTTGGCGCCATGCTCGGTCGCGTCGGAATAGGGAAATTGACGCGGCGGGGGGTCAAGTTCGAGAACATGGTGTTTCACGAACCTGCGGCGACCACACGACTCCTTGAGGACCTGTTGCGGCTGGAGGCAAAGCGCACGCAATCAACCAAACCGATATCCTCGGCCCGTGTACGCGTAAAGTTCAAATGGAATCCCGCCGACGCCTCAAAGATCGAGGTCTGGAATCACGGAGCGGAGATCAAGCACTACGTTGCGTTGTCCAATGTTTCTCAGCGGTTCACGGACCACCTGTCGTTTTGGCAAGCGGCAAAAGTTCGCGAATACGCTCTGGAAAAGGACTTCCGTTTCCAAACGGATGAAGAGCAGTGGCAAGCGCGGGAGCGCCTGCGTAGGGAGTACGACGCCCTTGCGGGGAAACGCTTAGGCGATTCCCGGGATGCACGCCGTGGCATTGCCCAGACGATGGGTACCTATGAGGAAGCGGACGTCGAGCCGAAACCAACGGTCGTCCGCAACCAAGACGTCCTCGACAGCACCACCAAGCCATCGGTCGACGGATATGCCGAAGCAACGCTGGTTCCTACCGATCCTCCGGCCTTCGATCGGATCGACGACACGGAACCACCGGCTGGCTTTGCACCATCGAAGGAATCCCTTGCACGGGCGAAGAAAACGCGAGCGCGCAAGAAGGCCGAGCATGAGGCCAAGGACCGCGAAGCCGCAGCGAAAGCGGCTGCAGAGGAAGAACGGCAGCGCATTCCCCTTACCGGAAACGATCTCACCGCATCTCCCGATAGATCCTACGGTGAGCAACTGAGAAAGAGGCAAAATTGGACTTGGAATACAAAGCGCTGACCGCTTCTCACCCGGAGTCCTGACCATGATCTCAAGAGTTGAGCGGCGCCGCCGATTGGACGCCTTCGATTCGATCGTCATTCCGCACCCGCGAATGAACGAGGTGGAAAATCGCATCCTGGATCTCATCGACGATACCCACGCCCGCATCGCGAAAGATGAGAAGCGGCAAGCCCAGGTCAAGGGGCGGTCCCTTCCGGTGGATCACCTCTGGGTTTTGCCGATCATCGGCCCTTCCGGCGCCACGAAATCCAAGACGATAAGCACGGTGATTGAAAGACTCCTGGCGGACAAATCTTTGGGAGAGAGGGACGTCCCTGTTCTGCACGCAACAATCCGTACTTCCACGAGAAATCCGAGGGCCTTGCAGGCTCAAATCCTCGAAGCTTACGGCGACAATAGTTCAACCGTATTGCTGAACGCGCGTGATTATTCCGAAACCCGGGTCAACGCAGACATTCGTGCCATCGCACGCGACCGCAAAACCTCGATCGTCGTCTTCGACGAAGCGCACAACATGATCATCAACGGTGCCGAGAAAAGTACCGTTGCCATGGCGAAATCCATGAAGAGTTTAGTCAACGATGGGATTTTTTCGATCGTTTGCGTCGGCACCAACGAATTGGCCCAATTGTTCGCGGCAGACCGGGAACTGGCCGGGCGCTTGGTGGACACGGTCGATTTCGGTGCGTTCAGCATCAAAGAACGCGAGGAACGGGATTACTTCTTCAACTTCGTCGGGCTTTTGGAAGACGAGATGCGTCTAAAGGGCGTCATCGACAAGGAAATAGGTCTTCTCGACACGGTCGAAAACCGTGCGTGCGTCTATGATTTCGCCGGCGGCGTAATCGGCAGCGTCAGTAGAATAATGAAAACGGCGCTAGATCGAGCCTTCGCCGACGACCGAGGCTTCGTAAAATGGGACGACATCGAGCGATCGATCCAAGCTCGGAACCGTGCATCGAAGGCGGACGATGGCGTCACCTACTACGATCCCTTCCTCAAGGGAGTTAAGCGAGACACCCTCCGGATTCTCGCCGAGGAAGAGGCTGAGATGTCTCGCCGAGATGCGGCTGCAACATCATGATGGCGTCGCCCCAGCCAATCTCGGCGGGTGGGCGGCTTTCTGTCCTGTCGTTGGAGGAAGTTCGTCCCTTTGCGGCCAATCTCCCCGCCCCGGAGATTGGTGAAAGTCTGCTTGGGTTCGCCACGCGATGCTTCGGCCGCACGCCTGTACGGTCTGTCGTGCAGGCGCTTACGTTGGCTGGCATCGGCAAGCTTTCGCCGGAAAGCCTCCCAACAACCCTGACTGATCCCAATGAAATCCGGGGACTTGCGACACTACTCCAGACAACCGAGAAGGAGATTGAAAAGCGCCTTTATCGTTCGGGAACGTTGGACAACGGGAAAAGTGCCGCGATCGACTTCTTCGGCACGATGGTCAGGGTGGCATATCGATTTCCGAACGCGCGCCGCGTGTCGCCGCGGGCATTGCGGAAATCTCCGCATCACCGGGCAATTTGGGACTTGCGGGTCTTCTCCTTCGATCCGGAGACCAAGGAATCGCTTCTCGACAAATGTCCCGAATGTAAAAAGCTGCTGTCCTGGACTCGCGCACATGGCATCCACATGTGCGAATGGTGCCGCGACGAGGATGGATTCGCCCAAGTCGATCTCCGGGATTATCCGCAGCCATTGGTCGGTGTCGATGACGTCGAGGCCTTGGATTTCCTTGTCGAATTGATCGCACCGGATCCAGACGTGCGAAGAGAGGCACTCCGGAAAGCCGACCGGGAAATGTGGGGCATTCAGTCCTGCTCGGAAATGTTCGAGGCAATCATCGCTTTTGCATGTGCCCTCATCATGAAGAGCGACGGCACCCGTTCCACCACCCTTGAGCGTCCCAAACGGCAAGAATCCTATCAGAGGTTCACGCCCGAAATCCTGGCATCAGCGGCACGCGTCGTACTGGACGGCGAGCATGGGTTCACGGTGCTTGCGGACAGAATTCGACGGGATGCGAAGGAGCGCGTCGGATTCTATGGGGTCAAAAAGGAGCTATTGCCGCTATTCTGCGTGAGCCTCGACCAGCACCTAAGCGAAGCGACGCGGAAGATCGTCCGTAAGGCGATCCACAATGACATGACCGGGGCCAACTCCAGCACTCTGACTCGTCGTAACGATTATGCGCGGAATGACGGCTATATGGGATTGAAACCCTTGTCCGCAAAAACCGGTGTCCCGCCGCGTGTATTGGCCCGATTAGCGGATAGCGGCCTGGTGAAGGTCATCACGGCAACCGCTGCGAAAAGAGCGCCGAAGTTGATGAACTACGATGACGTGGCGCCACTGATCGAGATTTATAACGACCGCGTTCATCAGAAGTTTGCGGCTGGTTGTCTCGGCATCGACGTGTCGATCCTTCCCAGTTTGGAATCCCGGAAGCTGATTAATCGGATTGAAGGCCCGGCAACCGGGTTGTTCGAAGCCACGGATACCTATTTCCGGAATGGAGAGGTCAAGGAATTGGCGGCGAGAATTGACGCGGCCATCCGACCACGCCCTGCCGGGACGCAGGCTCTCCGGCTGTCCAAGGCCGTCAAGCGACTGGGCATGTCACCCATTCCTTGGGGTGCCGTGATTTCGGCCATCGTATCCGGAAAAGCAGAAATTCACCGCGTGGCGGGTGACAACAAGACCTGGAGGACCGGTTCGGGGACATGCGATTTGCGTCAGTTCATCGCAGCGGTTCAAGCCGAGCTTATCCCTGAAGATACGTCGGTTGCCGATCGATGGGTTGGCAATCGAACCGCTGCCGAAATGCTCCGCGTCAATGAGGCCACGATCAGTGCGTTGGCAAGCAGAGGCTACCTAGATCGTTCTGGCCCACATGCACATACGCTGTATGACCGTGAACAGATCGAGGAATTCTTCCGTCGATACATCTTCATTCCGGAAATCGTCGAGCGAGCGAAGATCAGGCGATCACGCGATGTTCGCCAGTGGTTATCCGAAAAGGGGATCGAGGTCGCGCTTGAGCTTGAGCCTAACAAATATCTGGCGTTCGATCGTGCCGCCGTCGAGGGCGTTATTGAGAGAAACCCGTTGGCAGAATGATAATCGTTTCTGTCAAACTTCAGTTTGCGCCGGTGACGAGTAGAGGAGAAGATTATCTCTCGCACCGGAGATATATAATGAAGCTAGAACCTGAAGCCAAAGCACCCCTGGAGCTTGTCGAACCGCACAAAATTTTCTCTCTGACTCAGGAAGAAATCGCGGAAATACATCTTCACCACATGAATGTCGCCATTGAGATTGGGTGTACTTACAACATTTTGAAGATGATCAAAGATTGGGGAAACCGGCTGGAAAATTCCCCGAACCCATCAATCAAAGCCGAGTACGTCAAGATTCTCGATATGTCGAAACGAATGTCCGAGATCGAGGAACGGCACGGAGCAGGATGCCTGCTTAAACTCGACCATCCGATCGTTGCTTGTCTCTTGGCCAAGAATCCTCCGACGTTCCCTGAACTCGAAGTCGAGGCCGCCAAGAGATACCAAACTCTTAGTGTTTTGGATCTTGAGTGAGACGAGCGAAGTCTTGCAAAATGGCCTCAATTGAAGGGAAGCCAGAACCACAGAGGTTGCCGTGTTCGTCTGAATATGAATAGCCTTGATCTGGGCTGCCAAATGGTTCGATGGATACGCTATATCCCTTGTCAAACAAATTAAACAACTTGCGAAGCCTGTCGGCCTCGGCCAATCCATCCGCAAGAATACGTTCTCGACGTTTATCTGCTTCTATTGAGGCTAATTCAGCCCAGGCCTCAGAGAAGGATCGCTCACCCCTGAACACCTTACGTACGCTAGGATCCGTCGAGGTGACCACATACTCAATTTCATCTCCGTTCCAAGTTACATTGAGCGCGACCAATCTCTTCTCCTGACTAAGTTGATGTATAAGCACGTCTATACACGCATCGTGCGTTAGCTATTCAAGTTCTTAATACTAAGGTTATCGGTTTCTCGCAGAATGATGATGCCACTGTTGCCGAAGAGAACTCATTCCGCTCGATGACTAAACCGGTTCGACAATTAGTCATTCTATTGAGAAGGATCACAAAGCTTCTTCAAGCCTGCATAATGCAGCGGAGCGACGGTCGCGATCATTTCCAACAAATAGGAGGCGTTCTTCTGTGCCTCTGACACCAACGACGGGTCGAAGCTCTTGCCGGCATGGTGAGAGAGATCATTAGCGAATTTGTAGATCGCCGTCTTTTTATGCGGTAATTCGTTTCCTCAGCCAAAGCGCGATGGAACGAGGAAGAACGTCGGGTCGTGGACGTGAACGAGTTTGGCTTTCGAGTATCGTGACGGTGTGACTGCCCACAATCCTTCACCGATCGGAATCCTTTTCCATCAACCACACATCAATCTCGGGTTTTAGGCGACCAGTGACCTGCAGATAGAGAGCGATGTTGAATCGTCGATGGCCTTCGATCAGGACCAACGCTTCCGGGATGAGATTCCATTCGAACTCGACGGTCTCTCGATTGATGTGCGCATCACGATTGCCGAGAACGATGATCGGCGTGGGAAAGTCTCGATGCGAAAGCATGTACTCGGCGATGCGATACGGCTCCTTGTGCGGCCACTCTTCAACCAGATATCGCCCTTGCGCGAGGCAGGCTTCATTGTCCGGCGCAAAGTTTGCCCATATTGAGCAAACCTCGAGGAGTTTTTCGGACGGCCATCGCACCAACGTGAATTTGTGCTCTGCCGACCTCAAAAAGGCATATGGAGAATGGCTCCAATGTTGATGGAGCCAATGCCGGGCGACGTCGTCGGGTACATTCCGGAAATGAAGCTTGGCTTTCGGCCACCATTCCTCGAACGGCTCCTCAACTGCGCCGGATTCTTCAAATCTTGGCTGAAGATACTCAGGGTAATTGTCCATTCCGGAACTGGTCGAGATTTTACATCCGCCGAAATTGCTTCATTCCATCGGAATGACCCGCTTCGTCAGGGAAAAATTAACGATATTGAACGGTTCCACCGGTAGCCAGACCCTACCTATGGGCTCGCGGTGGTTGAAATACTACTATCGGACCAACCGACTCGTTCTTAGACGGCGATTGACTCGCTCTTAATGTGTCGGCTCA
>Ga0209935_1001045_pt1 | contig 50921 bp, 41 predicted proteins | sample ThiBio_1000_plan_2_FD_183958 | JGI IMG/M metagenome (GOLD analysis project Ga0209935, IMG submission 183958) | Wastewater bioreactor microbial communities from Cape Town, South Africa - Thiocy_cont_1000_plan (SPAdes) | ecosystem: Engineered > Bioreactor > Thiocyanate-remediating >... | reverse complement strand
TATCCATCGAAAAAATTCGACAAACAGCTGAAGAACAACGAAATCTTATTCAGCAATATGCTCAAACGATTGAAGTTAAATTGCGTTCATTCACTGAAGAAATGCAAAACATTGTTAAAACGAAAGAATTCAATGAAATTATTTTGGAAAAACTTCAAATAGAATTAGAAGATCTTAAAAATCAACTTTATCAAACAGATTACATTCGAATTAAACAAGATTCATCATCAACATTTATTAACAAATTATTCATTAATATTACTCCAATTACTAGAAATTTCAAATGGAAACAACAAGCAACTGCGATTGCTGGTGGAAATGGAAAAGGAAATCAATTAAATCAATTCGATACACCTAATGGAATCTATGTTGATGATCAACAACAAGCTATTTATGTTGCTGATCCATACAATCATCGTATTATTAAGTGGAAATTTGGTGAAAGAAATGGTGAAGTTGTTGCTGGAGAAAATGGACTAGGAAACAGAATCGATCAATTGAATTATCCATGTAATGTGATTTTGGATCGAAATAAGAAATCTTTGATTATATGTGATGTTGGAAATGAAAGAGTTGTTCGATGGTCATTAGAAAATCAAAATGATATACAAATTCTCATTGAAGATATTTCATGTGTTGGATTAATGATGAATAACAAAGGAGATTTGTTTATTTCCGATTGCGGGAGAGATGAAGTGAAAAGATGGAAAAAAGATGAAAAACAAGGAATAGTTGTTGCTGGTGGAAATGGATATGGAGATAAACTGAATCAACTCAACCGTCCGGGATCCATTTTCGTTGATCGAGAAGATTCGATCTATGTTTCAGATCGTTTAAATCATCGTGTAATGAAATGGTTGAAAAATGCAAAACAAGGAATTATTGTTGCTGGTGGACAAGGTGAAGGAAATAGTTTGAAACAATTATCGAATCCACAAGGATTAGTTGTGAATGAAAACGGTGATGTTTTTGTGGTAGATTATTCTAATCATCGAGTTATGTGTTGGCCATCAGATTCGAAAGAAGGTCATGTTGTTGTCGGTGGAAATGGTGAAGGAGAAGGATCAAATCAGTTACATTATCCTGGAGGTTTAGTAATTGATCGTGCGAATAATCTTTATGTTGTCGATAGTTATAATCATCGAATTCAACGATTTGATATTGACACAAATTAAAATATGATAATAAAAAGAAATGACTATTTATTATTTTTTCCGTTATGTATTTTTATTTGATTATTCAAATAAACGAGGAGATTTCAGGTTGAAAATGACTTGTTAACGGTAATAAACATATGCCTTTATTTGAACTGAAGACTTTGTCTCTGTTTGTATTGATAAACAATTTATTCGAAGATGCAATTTATCAGTTTTCGTTCCATAGTCCTCATCGTCATCTGGATCTTGAAATCGTTGATCGAATTGATTATTACATGTCTTGTTAAATACTTGCTGTTCTTATTGAGGCTTTTCAATAAGCAAACGTGCCTGTTGAATATTGAGTTGTGTTCGAGGTATTTTCATACTAGAGTTTTTTAGTGTTGATGTTAGTTGTGATAATTCTTGATCATTAGCTAAATGTGCTTCTCGCTTTTGAGTGGTTTGATTCTTTAATGTGTCTGCAACTTTGCTTTTGTTATCCAGATTATTTTGCCGTTGTTTTAAGTTGTTCACTGGTGCATCAAGTTGATTGACATCTGCTTTCAACGATTGACATGTTTGTTTTTGTTTTTCTAATTTAGATTTTTCATTTTCAACATTTTTCTCTGTGTCTTTAACTTTTTCTTGTTCTTGTTGACAATCTTGTTTTAAATTCTCGAGTTTCTCTTTAGTTTTTGCTACCATCGTTTTCTGCTGTTCGAATTCATTTTTCACATAGGAAACGTATAGGATACGGTTTTAGTGACAAAAATTCGTAGTTTAAATTTCGTAGCGCATTTTTTAGTGTTAGAAATAGCAGATAGTTTTCATATTGGTAGAATAAACGAAAAAACACTTGTTGGGACTTTCGAAAAATAATAATAGAAAAAGAAACATGACTCGATATTCTATTTATTGTGAGTCTTTGTGTATATTTATATATTCTATTCAAATTTAACCAAAATCGAATAAAAGATACGACATTTTTCAGAAAATAAACAATTTCATTTTTTCGTAAATAATCTTCTATCATATAGTAAAAAGGTTCGAGATCTTTGGTTTCAAACGAAGATATCGGTAATTGAATTATTTATTTTCTGTCGTTTATGATATTACTGAAACTCTTTTTTTTAAATTTTATATCAATTGGTCAGTAACAGTGGATAATTGTTCACTGATTGATTTGCTTTTCAATACTGTTTGTAATCGGTCACTGCCATCTTTTATCAGCAGACTGACTGTCTGAAGTTCTTTTTGTTTTTTCAGGAGTGAGAGTGTTGGTCAATGTAGAAAACAATGCTTTTTCTTTTCGGAAAAATTCTAACCTCGAATACTTTATATTCGCACAAAGAATGACTAACTTTAAACACAATTTTGATAATCTACAATTCTAAAATCAAACTATTTTTTCAGTCCAATATTTGTAACTACAAAGAACCAACATGAAATAAAATGAGATAATCCCATCAGTTTCAATCGGAAAACGAATGAAGAAATGATTAATTATCGCCAATACACATTCTATTACATATTCAAGTGGTTTTTCATGATATGAAACAGATGTGCTTACAGAATAAAGGATTTTTTTCTGAAAAAATTTGAATTTTCCAAAAAATATAGGATTATAGGAAAAAAGCGTCAAAATATAGGACTTTATAGGACGAATTTTAAAAATATAGGACTGCTGCGAGACCAGTTTAAACGGAAAAATATAGAGAAATGTTGAAAATTTTCAATGTTCGAGGAGAAAATGAGAAAAATTTAAGATTTTAAAGGAAAAATAGAAATAAAATTAAGTCTAGAAGAGAGAAATGTTGAAAATTTGCAATTTTAGATAAGAAAAGGCAGAAACTAGGAAGTTCGAAGTGGAAATACAGAGAAAGCAAAGGCTGGAAGATAGAAAAATAGAAAAAACTATGTATCAGAGAGAGAAATCTTCGAAGTTTTCGATTTTAAACGAGAAAATAAGAGAAATTTTAAGGTTTTAAAGAAGAAATAGAGAGAAATTTGTGATTTTTAAAGAGAAAAACCTTGTAAAATTCAGTCTAGAATAGAAAAAAAGAGAGAAATCATCAAAATTTTTATTTTAACGGAGAAAAAGAGACAGATCAAGAATTTTCGATTTCAAACGAGAAAAAAGTCGAAAATTGAGTATCTAAGAGAGAAATTTAAGATTTTTAAAGAGAAAAACAGGAAAATCTTGAAAAATTCAGATTTTAATGACGAAACTCCGAGAAAATTCAGTCTAGAATAGAAAAAAAGAGTGATAATAGAGACTTTCGATTTAAAAATAAAATAAATCGGCTAAAATTTCGATTTTAAACGAGAAAAAGATCGAAAAATCAACCCTAAAGAGAGAAGAAGAGAGAAAACAAGAGATATTTCGAATTTAAAAAGCAAAAATAGATCGAAAACAAATAGTAGGAGAGAGGAATTGAAAATTTCAAAGCAGAACTTGAGAGAAATAATCGAAATTTTCGATTTTAACGGAAAAAAAGAGAGAAATTTGCGATCTTAAAGGGAAAAAATGTCGAAAACGAAGTTTAAAAGATAGAAATTAGAGAGTTATCAAGGTGCAAATCAGAGAAGTCTTAAAGAATTTCGATTTTAAACGAGAAAATAAGAGAAAAAAGAGGAAAACCTTGAAATATTCAGATTTTCAAGCAGAAAAAGAGAGAAATCTCGAAAATTCACGAAGTTAAAAGAGAAAACACTGGTAAATTAAGTCTCAAAGAGAGAAATTTGAGATATTAAAGGAGAAATAGATCGAAAACTAAGTGTCAGAGTGAAAAATCTCAACAATTTCTTTTCTAGAGAAGTGAAAATCTTGAAAACTAAGTTTGAAAAAGAGAAAAAGTTCGAAAATAAACAAATCTTGAAATTTTTTCTCGTTATTTCGAATGATATTTTGCAAGTGTTTGAATCGATCTTTCAAGTTCAAGAAATCGTCATGTCAGTTCTATTCGATTATGGTTTTCTTCTTTGGTTACAACCGATCATTCAAACATCGTCAGTTTTTATAACAATTTGCTTCTTTCAAAACGATCTTTGTTGTATTCTTTTAGTTCGAGTGAATGTTTAATGATTTTAACATCGATTATCGAGAAAATCGGAATGAGATTATCGACTTGTGATCATCAAGTTCTTCTTCTCGAATTCTATGCTGTTCTCCTCGTGTTTATTCGAAGATTGAAAAATGAAATGTAAAACAATTAGAGAGAAAAACTATTTTTAGGTTTTGTGCTTTTAGAAATCTTCCGTCGACACTTGACGATCGATTTTCTTGGCTTATCGTCGATATTCGAACAAGACTTTAAACATATCTTCGTTTTTCTTTAACTAATCAACTTTCAAAACAACAAACTAAATCAACTTTTTTACCTCGGGATAAATAAATAAAATACTTCGAAGACATGAAAACATTTACTTTTTCATCATGATCTTCATAAGTTATTGCATGATTTTATTTCTTCTGAGGCTAATTTTAGGTTAATTTTTGTCTTTTTCGAATGTTTTCAACGAAAATAAACTTTTCTTTTCCAAAGGTCAATCGTATAATCAACCGATGTTTCCGCCGAATTCAACTTGGGATCAATATGCAACGACATTTGCAAATCAGACTCAAATCGGGACACAACCTTACGATTTGTACATTGATATGAATAATTCGATTTATACAATCAATCTTCAAAACGGACGAATTCTCATTTGGATGAATAATTCCAATGATCCAAATTTGATTTTATATACAAACTTATCACCATCAGCAGTGTCAATATTTGTAACAACAAATGGACAAATTTATGTTGGAGATAATCCTTCAATTAAACAAATAATTCAATTCTCGAATTCATATTCAAATCAAACCACTGCTATCGCCACTGTTTCTTCCTTTATTTATGGTCTTTTTGTTGATCTTAATAATACTTTATATTGTTCAATGTTTAATGGACATCAAGTTGTAAAAAAATCGTTAAATTCAAATTCATCAACAATGACAACAGTTGCTGGAAATGGTTCTCAGGGTTCTGCTTCGAATATGTTAAATTCTGCATTTGGAATCTTTGTTGATACGAATTTTGATTTATATGTTGCAGATTGTTATAATAATCGAATTCAATTATTTCGATTAGGACAAATAAATGGAATTACAGTTGCAGGAAATACATCTGCAAATCTAACAATTTCACTTTATAGACCAACATATGTGATTTTGGATGGAAATAAATATCTTTTCATTACAGATGGTGATAATCATCGAATAATAGGTTCAGATGAAAATGGTTTTCGTTGTATTGTTGCATGTTCAATGTTATCAGGTGCAACATCCAATCAATTGTCTTATCCACTCAGTATCGCTTTTGATAGTTTTGGAAATTTATTTGTTGCCGATCAATCTAATAATCGAATTCAAAAGTTTCGTTTATTATCAAATTTATCCAATAGTAAAAGAAAAACAACAACGATTCTTTGATACATGTCCAATTTGAAAATTGAATTCAATTGAAATTGAAACTTTCAATTTTCAATTTTCAACTTGAGGGTGAGAGCGTCTCTTTGTGAACGTAGAAAATTGAAAATTGAAAGTTTCAATTGAATTCAACTTTCAAATCGGACACTACTGCGATTCGATATTTTCATTTGATTATTTAGCTCCAACACCAACCACATCAACAACAACAACAACAACAAATGTCAATCAAAGTAAATCGTTCAAAGAAAAATTCAAAAAGAAAAATTTTTTTGTTAAAATGTTAGCGTGTCGATCTCCTCAGATAATTTTAATTCCCAGTGGTTCAACATTAATAAATCCTTTGAAATTTCGTCGAAGTCAAGATTTTTCTATCGTTTCTTTGATCGAATTGAATTGTAATTATCCAACATCAATTCAAACTCAATGGATTCTAAAGAATAATTCCAACGCAATTTCTTTCGATTCTCAAATTGAAACAACATTTAGTGAAATATTTATTCCAGCAAGAAAACTTCCTTTTGGAATCTTTCAACTTGAATTAACTATCACTCTCAATAAATATCCAAGTTTAAATCATTCTTCATCAGTTTATGTTGAAATAACTCCATCAAGAATCACAGCAAATCTTATTCAATTAGGAACTTCAATGATCACAAGTGGATTCGAACAAGATTTGAAATTAGATCCAGGAACTTATTCAATCGATCTTGATGAAGTTACATTTGACAGCACAGTAAGTTTTCAATTTATTTTAACTCTCAATTCTTCTTCAAATTCGTAGAAATGGATTTATAAATATTATTGTCGAATTTATTCAACATTCCAATTTCCGAATATTTCGGGTGTTTTGTTAACAATTGAAGATCAAAGAAATGATTCTTCGAATCCTTCGTGTTTAACAAATCGAACTGGATTTCGATCTGATAATTCTTCATTAACAATTCTCTCTAAATCTCTTCAATCGAATCGAACTTATCAATTTATGGTTCAACTGACAAATATTCGAAATCCATCTCAACAAGCGACAGGTTATGCTCTTGTCCAAACTCAAGATGTTCCTTCTCCGATGATCGCAATCGGCTGTGTGATTGAAAGTCTTTGTTCTCCAAATCGCGAATATCAATTCGTAAATCCAACAACTCAAGTTGCTCTTTTTTCTCTTTGCATTGGAAATTGTTCTTTGATTCAAAAAATCCTTTGGAATGTTTATTCAGGAGAAGCGAATTCTTCTCTTTGGATTTTATTTAATCAAACTCAAAATTATTTCTTCGGCAGGAGTTCGAGTAATTTCACTGTGAAAAATCAATTATTTCTCCTCAATCTAAACGTTAAATTCTGGAAATTCGAAGTTGTTTATTCATTTCTGAATGAAACAAGTACAAGTGCATTGCAATTTGTGATCAATCAACCTCCTCAAAATGGTTCTTGTTCGATTTCTCCATCAAATGGAACAACAACAACTTTATTTCAAATCTCTTGTCCAAATTGGTTTGATGAAGATGGAATTAAAGATTATTCGCTTTATTCTTTTACAAATCAACTTATGATCGCTTTTTCAAGTGAATCGTCATTTAAAGTTTATCTACCTTCAGGAGAGAATCAAAATTTATTTGTTGAAATTCGAGATCAATTGAATTGTCTTACGAAATTTAATCTCTCATCGATTTCTATTGAAACAGATTCTCAACTAAATACGAATTTACTTTCAACTGGAAACCAAAATACAGTTTCACAATTATTAACTTCTTTTTCTCAACAATTTAATCAAATAAATGAAGAAAATATTGATAAAGCTGTTTCAAGTGGAATTCCTCTTTCAACAATTTCGATTTCATCTTTAACAACTCAAAATCAACCTACGAATAGTTCATTCAATCAATCAGCTCTTATTGAATTCGAAAAAGAATTAAATTCTCAATCTTCGACAAGAGAATATTTAATTTCTTTTACTCAAAATCTTCAAATAACAACATCGAATAGTATTAAATTACAATCTTCATCTTTAGTTCAATTGACTAAACCAACTAATCAATTAACTCGAAACACAATTTCAATTGCAGCTGATCGATGTTTTCGATTAACTTTAGCTTTACAATCGATTTCGATGAAAATTTCTCAAGAAGATGCTGAAATTTGTGCAACTCAATTATTTCAATGTGCTTCGAATCTTTTATCAGCTATCAACGGTCCTTTACAACAAAGAACGACGATTTTAGATTTAGATTCTCAGAGAGCAACAGAATTTCCTTCGGATTATGAAACAGATTTAGAATCTGAATGGTCGAAAATGAATCTTTTAAATGAGAATGAAAAAAATCTTTATCAACAAAAAGAATTAGCAAATCGAATTCAAAATCAAGTCAAAGAAATGATTTCTCGACTAAATTCAATTTTAAATATTCATTTAAATGTTGGTCAACAGTCAATTGTCAATACTTCAGAAGTTTTGATGAGTTTACAGAGTGAAACGATTGAATCTCTTTCGAATCAACAATTTCTCAATGGAGCTATTCAATTCTCTTCAATCGAAATGAATCAAACAGAAAAATCGATTCGAATTCAATCGAAAGTCGAACCTTTAGCTTCATTTTCAAATTCAGCCAATACAAATGTATCTCGTTCGATTTCTTTTTCACTTTTCGATTCAAATGGAAAAGAAATTTCTGTTGATTATCCAATAGAAATCTTTATTCCTCGAGATCCAAATCGAATTCTTCCTCCAATGATTCTTCAAAACGTGACGTCTTGTCAACAATTATTCAATTTTCATTATGTTAACATCACAACAGTTCTCTCGATTTCAGTTCATATTGAAATCGAACCTTTGAATTCGTCAGTTGGTTATTTATTAATTTATAAATTCGATAAAATTCCTAAATTAAATGAAATCGATGGTTGGACTATCTTCTGTCCTGAGAATTTTCACAATTATTTCGTTGATAATGAACAAACTCGAAATCATCGATCTTTAGTTTTTGGTTTACGAGAATTAAACTCCTCTGAAATCGTTTCGTATTGTTCAAATAATAATTCTCAAATGAATCTCCCAATTACAAATGAAAGATTTAATTTTACTTCAAATTACGCATTGAGAGTTTATTCATCTGGTTGTTATTTTCTCGATCAAAACAATGAATGGAATGATCGAGGACTTCAAGTTGGAAATAAGACAAATCATGATCAAACTCATTGTTTAAATCGACCTTAATTAAATATTTATCTTTTAGAGTTTTTCAGACAATAAAACACAAATGAATTCTATCCCAAATATTTTCTTTAATCAGTGTTGTCGGGAACAATTTCAGTTCTATTTATTTGATTGTCGAACGATGTACCTATAACAGACAAGTTTAAATTTAAAGAAATGACGTATCACTCTTTTAGAAAAAAACATAAAGTTAGCATTTTTTATTTATTCTGATCGTTGAGAATGTTCTTTTCACTTTGATACATTCAATCAAATTCTTTGATGAATATCATTAAGGCGGCTGACTGCAATTTATTGCAGCAAGATGACTTATTGCTTTCAGTTAGCTTGGTTGCCTAGCAAAATTCTTCTTCTTCTTCCTACGGACGCATGAGTCACATTTCAATTACGTCAACCTTTCTAAGTAATTGTCCATCATTTTGAAAAGAAAAAAATCTATTCAGAATCTGAGAAACAATATTCTGAAATCTGTTTTTCGAAATTCAAGGTCGTTCGGGAAATATAAGATATACAAAATGACTAATTAACATATTATAGTTTCGTCTTATATGGTCATATATGACTCATTTTTAATTGACCATTGATACGTCACATGTCTTATGCATACACGATTTAATTAAATTTGTTGAAATTCAAGTTTATCCACTGCAGAGTCTTTTAGAAAACGAGAGATCAAGTAATGGTTGTTAGAGATCTTTCCTAAAACTTATTCTTCAAGTGATCAATGAGATTAGAAAAAAGCACAACGTATGTCTTTGACTGATATTCTAACTCTATTTGTTTTAACTCTTGCACATTAGGGAATTGCAGTCAGCCGCCTTATCTACTCGGCTTTGTCTCGAGTGGAATTCTAGTTTATTGTTGATTTTTATATTATAATTAATCGGACGAAACAACATCAATTTTTATTTCTATAGCAAACATACATTACAAGTAACGAAAGCGAAACTACACAGACAAAGCAAAGCAATGAATGATTCAGTTTAAATGAGTTGAAAAACATTGAGTTTGATTATAATTTGTCAAAGGTCCAACACGTAATCCATCATCTTTCCATTGATTGTTCTCATCAAGATAATAACAACCCGATGCAAATATTCTCAATTGATAATTTGATGTAAAATTAAACTTTCGATTGGTTACTGGTGGTTTAGTTTCAGTAACGATTTCTGAAGGATTCAATTCTCTCAAACCAAAAACGAACGAATGATGATTTCGAGTCTGTTGATTATCGAGAAAATAATTGAAATTCGAAGAATTGAGAATTGTCCAACCATCGATTTGACTTGTTGAATCGTTCAATAGTGGAATTTGATCAAATTTATAAATCAATAAATAAACAATGCTGTTGTTATTCAAAGGTTGAATTTCGATATGAATTGAAATCGAAAGGCTACTCGTTAAATTAACATAATGCAAATTAAATAATTGTTGATGAGGAGTCGAATCATTTGAAGTCACATTTTGAAGAATCATTGTCGGAATAACTAAATTTGGATCTCGTGGAATCATGATTTCAATAGGATGCGTATCATTTGCTTTAACTTCAATTTGATTTCCATTTTGATCAGTCATCGAAAGTGAAATTGATCTTGAAACATTTGTATTTGCTATTAGTGATTTTGAATTACCAAATGGTGCTAATGGTTCTAGTTTAGTTTGCATTAAAACTTTTGAATTCAATTGAGATTTCGATGAATATACTTCTAAGGACATGAATACTTCCGATGTATTTATAATTGATTGTTGTCCCGTATTCAGATGAATATTTAAAACCGAAGTTAATCGTGAAATCAACTGATTCATTTGATTTCGAATTTGATTGGCTAATTGATTTTGAAAATAAGCATTTTTATCTTCTAATCGATTGATTTTCGACGATTCGGATTCGAGATCAGTATCATAATCAGCTGGAAATTCCGATGCTCTTGTTCCATCAACATCGAGCACAATAGTACGTCCTTGTAAAGGACCATTGACAGCACTTAAAATATTCGAAGCACATTGAAATAATTGTGTTGAAATTATCTCAGCATCTTCATGAGAGACTTTAGTTGACATTGAATCTAATGCTAATGAGAGTTTCGAACATCTTTCAGCTGCAATTGATAGAGTTGTTCGACTTAGTTGATTTGTTGCTTTGGTTAGTTGAGCTAAAGATGATGATTGAAGTTTGATAGTATTCGATGTTGTTATGAGAAGATTTTGAGTAAATGAAATTAAATATTCTCGAACATTGGCTTGTGAATTCAGTTGTTCATTAAATTCAATTAAAGCTGATTGATTCAGTTCTGCATTTGATGATAAACGTTGACTTGTTAATGATGAAACTGAAATACTTGCAGCTGGAATTCCACTTGAAACAGCTTTATCAACATTTTCTGTATTCATCTTATTGAATTCTTGTGAAAGTGAAGTAAGAACTTGACCAATTGTATTTTGATTTCCACTCGCAAGTAAATTAACAATCGGATTATTGGTTGAACTTTGAAAATTATCTATTGATTCGAAATCAGATCGAACAGAAATCAATGTTGATAAATTATATTCAGTTAAACAATTCAATTGATCTCGAATTTGAATTGTTAATCGTTGATTATTTCCCGATGGTAACAGAATTTCAATAGTTGATAAACTTGAAAATGCAATCATAACTTTATTTGATGAATCATAAGAAAAAACCGAATAATCTTTGATTCCATCTTCATCAATCCAATCTGGACATGATATTTGAAACGAAGTTGTAGTTGTTCCATTTGTTGGAGAAATTGAACAGGAACCATTTTTCGGTGGTTGATTTATCAAGAAATTCAAAGCACTGATACTTATTTCCGTTGGAAATGAATAAACAACTTCGAATTTCCAAAATTGAATATCAGGATTTTGAAGAAACAATTGACTTGTTGATGTAAAATTACTTGTATTTCTTCCGAAAAACTAAGGAGTTTGTTGATTGAATAAAGTCCATTGAGAATAATTAGCCGATGAATTTCGTTCTCCAAAATAAACATTCCATGTTATATTTTCAATTCGTGTATAATTTCCAATAGCAATCGAAAAAAGAGCGACTTGTGTCGTTGGATTAACAAATTGATATTCCAAATTCGGTGCACAAAGTGTTATGATCACACAACTAAAAATCTAGACTCTTCTCAGTTAGAAATAAAAATGATGAATTTACCCAATAGCAATCATCTGTGGTCGAGTATCGTCGATTTTGACAAGAACATAGCCAGTTGCTTGTTGTGTAAGATTTCGACGATGTTGCATTTGAACCATAAATTGATAAGTTCGATTAGATTGAAGTGAATGAGAAAGTATTGTTAACGACGAACGATTGGAATTACCAAATTTCCAACCGGTTCGATTCGATAAACACGATGGATTCGAAGAGTCATTTGCTGGATTATCGATAGTTAATAACCAACCATTGACATTCGGAAACATAAATGAAGGATAAATTCGACAATAGTATTCATAAATCCAATTCTAAATTAAAAAAAAAAAAAGATTATCGTTTTTAGTGAATAAATTAAAATTTACACTTGTATCGAAAGTATTTTCATCAGGATTGACCGAATATGTTCCTGGATCTAATTTAAGATCTTGTTCATGTCCACTTGTGATCATCGATGTGCCTAATTGAACAAGATTTGCTGTTATTCCCGATGGAGTGATTTGAACATAAACAGATGAAACGGCTTTTAACCATGAATAGTTGCTCATTGTTACAGTTAATTCTAATTCATATGTTCCAAATGAGAGTGTCCGTGCAGGAATATATAATTCACTTGATGTTGTTTGAACCGTTGAATCTAATTGAATTGTATTAAGACAATTGGTTGTACAATTTTTGATGATCCATTGTTTGTTTGTTAATGTTGAATCGTTACAATTTAATTCAATAATTGAGATTATATAAAAATCTTGACTTCGACGAAATCGTAATGGATTTAATAAAGTTGAACCATCTGGAATCAATGTCAATTTTGGAGTATAACAACCTTTAAAGGTATATTGTAGATTGATGAGGAAAGTTTTGTTATAACGAACTTACCGTAACAGGGATTTGTTGATAAACTAAATTTTTGAATCCGATTGTTATCACGTTCAACAACATATAGATTTCCAGAACTGTCAAAAGCTATACTTCGCGGATATTTGAGTTGATTGGAATTTGAGCCTGTACATCCAACGATACAACGAAAACCATTTTCATCAGATCCAATTATTCGATTATTGTCAGTATCTGTTATGAAAAGATATTTATTTGCATCTAAAATAACATTTGATGGGTGATTTAATGTAATTGTTGAGTTTGGTGAAGTATTTCCTGCAACTGTGGTTCCATTTGACTGTCTCAATCGAAATAATTGAATTCTGTTGTTCGTCCAATCCGCTACGTATAAATCGAAATTTGTGTCAACAAAGATTCCATTTGGGTTATTCATTTGATTTGCAGCAGAGCCGGCAGAACCTGTTCCAGCAACTGATGTCATAACTGATACGTTGTCACCTAACCATTTCTTGAAAACTTGATGTTGAAGATCTGCTGAACAGTAGATGCTGTTCGTAATATCAATAAAAAGATCTATACACCGTGAAGTCATCGGCATAATCAATTTACTACTGTTTGAATATAATACTTGTCGAATTGAACTATCATCGCCAACATAAATATCACCATTCATGGTTACGAATATTGATAGTGGTGAATATAAATTAGCATGTAAAACAGTCGTTGGATTTATTCTATCATTTGACCAAATGAGAATTTGACCTGTCTCTTGATTAGCTGCATAAATGATGTTATTTTTATCGATGTACATGCCATAAGGACTTGATCCAATGATACTACGATTAGCTAAAGTTGTTGCATTTGGATTCCATGTTGCATTTGAGCAGAATTTTGGTTGATTATATGACGGATCTGAAATATAGAATAATATTTTTAGATAAAAAATTCAAAGGTATTTACTGAGAGTATTGTTCAAACGGAGAAATTTTTGAATGCGATGATTAAACTCGTCTACAACATAAATATTTCCAAAACTATCAAAAGCCATACTAGATGGCTTATTTAACGTATTAGCGGATGAACCCGAAGAGCCAGTACATCCAACTATACAATGAAAACCATCCTCATTGGATCCAATAATACGATGGTTGTGCTGATCTACAATAAATAAATATTTTTCCATATCGAGTACAATATGAGTTGGATGATCGAGAGTAATTGTTGCATTTAATGATCCACTTCCTGCAACTGTGATTGCATTCTGTTGTCCTTGTCGAAATAATTGAATACGATTATTTTCATGATCGGCAATATATAAATCAAAATTGACATCGACAAATAATCCTAAAGCTCTATTAAGCATATTTGGAGCATTTCCAGCAACACCTGTACCAGCAACGATTGTTAATATATTTGAAGAACTACTTAATGATTTCGATAAAACTTCATGTTTATTATCGGTTGAAAAGTATAAAGTATTATTGATATCAATAAAGATACCATGTGAGTTTGAGTCACTATATGCAATAGTCGCAGAAGTATTAGTTTCATTTGATAACCATCGATTGATTGGAAATGGTGAGTTTTGAGAACTGGTATAAATATCACTATTACTAGTTACGAAAATAGAAAGTTGAGTAAACTGATTAGTATTGATTTGTTTCGTGGGATTAACACTATTATCCATCCAAATGTATATACGTTTTGAATTTCGGCCAGGTATATAAATCGTGTTATTTCTGTTGATAAATATACCGAAAGGGGATGTGCCAACTGTATTGCTGTCAGTAATTGTGATTCCATTTGAATTCCAAACAGTAGATGCATCAAATTTGGGTTGATTGTAAGATATACCTTGATAAGAAAGATATTATCATGGATTGAAAATATTAATAAACAAACTATTAGATGTGTTTATTGCAATAATTTGAGAATCTTTTGTTGATGCATATGTGACTAAAGAAAGCACTAAAAAGATTTCAAAATGAAACGGGTAGATAATTACCATTATTTCTAATCGATACATCTAGTAAAAGTACAAAAAAGCTTAGATATTCTTTAGTTTGATGAACTTACTACAAGAATTTGTTATCAATGCAAGCTTCTGTATCCGATTATTCCCTCCGTCAGCAATAAATATATTACCATATGTATCGAAACTTATTGCTCGTGGATTTTTTAATTGATTAGCTGTAGAACCTAATCCATTACATCCAACTAAACATCGAAATCCATTTGGTCCACTTCCAACGATGCGATGACTCAAATAGTCAACAATAAAAACATATTTATTAGCATCTAAAATCACTGCAGTTGGACGATTCAAACCAATTGTTGAGGGTGATGATCCATTTCCTGCTACTGTTATTGCATCTGATTGATCGAATGGAAATAATTGAATTCTGTTATTGGAGCGATCTGCTACATATAAATCCAAATTAGTATCAACAAAGATTCCGTGAGGCCAATTTAACATGAATGATGTTGAACCGCTAACACCAGTCCCAGCAACTATTTTAACTTGATCAAATGAATTATTTAAAGATTTTCTGATGACTCGATGATAATAATCTGGTAGAGAACAATAAATATAATTGCTAATATCAATGAAAATATCATAGCAATTTTCGTATGTTCGCACGATTGAAAGAGTATTTGATAAATTAGCTGATAATCTTCGTATTTCACTAATCGAATTGAATTGATAATCGAAGTAGATTGAATTATCTTCTGCGACGAAAGCAGTTCTTATACTAGATGAAGATGTTGATATATTTCCCGATGGTATTAAGCTTGCCTCAGGCCATACAATTATGAATTTATTGCTTCTATTAGGTACATAGACAGTGTTATTAGTTGTAATAAAAATATCGTAAGGATCCGCACCAATCGTATCACTGCTAGCAAAAGTAGTTGCATTTTCACTCCATGACGCATTCGGACAAAAAATTGGTTGATTATACGATAAACCTATAAAACATTTTAGAGCTTCTATTGATTCGAATGATTTAGTACCTGATATTTGTCTAAAGAACGTTAGAAGAAACAAACAAATCAAATAATCAGCAAACATCATGCAAGTAAAGTCACCAATAAAGATGACCTTGGAGTTTTTTTATTACCGATTTACTTTCTAGACCAAAGCGTGACTTAAAAACATTCATTTTCAAAGAAACAACATTAAATTGTTTAACATGTTTTCTTTCCACTTAAACGTAATATAGGACAGACTGATAATGTATGATGAAGACAAAAAAAAACATGTTATTATGTTTTAAATGATACGAATGAACAAGATCATTCGACAGCTAATACTTGATTGTTTACAAAATATGAAATCAACATCGAAATAAATTCAAGAATTCTTTCGGCTATTTTTTTTTCATAGATAAATAAAGAAATGAAGTAATTTGAATTAAATTTGAATAATAGTGGCAATTCGATTTGAATGATCATAGTTGGAGAGTTTATTGTTTGTATTTATTTGGTTTAATAGCAACAGAAGATAAATGTGCGCTCGATTTGTTCGATAGATCATTATCAATTCGAAAACAAGTTCTACAACCATCAGATTCAAGTATATTCTCAAGCATTTGATTGTCATCGAAAAGCATTTTCTATTCGTTTTGGTTCAACTTATAATAATATGGATGAAGTCTATCATGATCTTGGCGAATATGATAATGCATTGAAATATTATGAGATGGATCTTGAAGTTTACACGAAATCCTTGCCATCACAACATATCGATACATTTCGTCCTTTTAAATGTATTGCTTCTCTTCATCCACGTTCATCATATAGAGAAGCTCTTCGATTATGTTCTGTTAGCTATATAAATATGAATAAGGCCTTGTCTACGAGGAGAGATTAGTTTTGGTTTTTTTTGTGCGTGTGCAATCATGCATTAAAAACTGATGTGCATTCAGTCTATCTTTGTAAAAAAAATATACATTCTTGATACAGGTGATGTAACGTTCGTTCGTATTCTAACCATTTTCCTGTGTTATACAAATGAATTCATCTACACAATCGAATGCAGCATATGAAGGAGAGCAAATATCGCTGAAAAAAGATGAAAATATATCTCAATCGAAGCGTTCTGTAATTGCATCGAAAACATCAACATATATGATGATGTTGGCATTATTTCATCGGCAATTATCACTGGATGTACTCTCGTAGCTGGCATTTTTTGCCGAATCCCATGATATATATTCTCGGTTGCTGGTGGACACTATTTATGTTTATTATCACGGTACTTTTATATACGACTGCAATTTTTATGAGTGAATTATCTTGGATTAACAACTGAACTGAGTATGAGCTATGCGCAAATTAAAGAACAATCAACTGACATTATAATTCCACGTTTTTTTTCGTATTTTCAATGGAATCTATCAAATAAGTGAGAAAAGAAGTTTTCGAAACAAAAATGTAGATGATATAGAATTGAATTGCTATTTAACAGATGGCATTGGAAGTGGTTTAGTCATTCATCTTATTTTTTCGAATCATGCACTGGCAAAAAATTAAAACGAATTCTTCTATATGTGGTGCGTATTTTCATGCATATAAAGTAAGGAAATCATCTGATGTCTTTACCACATGGCCTACTGTATGTACAACGATAAATTATATCTATTATTATTATTTTTAGCGTATGACTTTCGTTCGATAGTATTCAATATCGATCATTCTCTAAAGACTACTTTTTGAAAAATGATCGAGCTCAAACAACAATTGCTCATTCCACTTGCTTTCTGGATTGGATTTAATCAACAATATATCGGAGGACTTTTTCACCTTGAGAGAACCCAACTCCAACTGGTTTTTCTAATTATAGTTTTTGGAAAGCATTGGGTGCTTTTTACATGGCTCTTCTAGCATCTCTTATGATTATCAAAGGAATTCTTTTGATATTGATAATTTTAGATAATATGTTGATAATTTTCCTACGAAATAGGCGATCTTTTCGAAGAAATATGGCGTTCATGGTGACATTGATCTGTGCATCGTTAGAAATCCTATGTATAATTCTCAATATGAATTCTATGAACTCTTTCGACATCTTATTTCCAAATACCCTATTAACGATTTTAATGAAACCTTAGCATTTGCCCGACTACTTCAACCACCGAATGGTAATGAAAATGGTACATTTAATGCTCTAGCTGACATTTGGCTTCGTCATCATTCTCATGTATACTCATTCAACTTTGTCAGACACTTGACTCGGTTGAACTTACAGGTCGTGTTAAAACGGTTTATTCACTATGGAATAAACAACAGCGATCTATGAATGGATAAATTGAACATTCATTTATTGCTGATCAGTTGTCAGTAAAAATCATCGTTGATTCAATAACTGATTACATTGCAATGCCTAAAGAGTCTGGTTATCGAGCTATTCATATTATCATTTTGGGTTTGTATCCAGGACAATTTGTTGAACTACAAATATTGACCAAGGCTATGGATCGAATTCAAATTGGTAATTTTCATAGTCAAATATAAAGAAAAAGAAGATGAAATGCTTTAGTATTCTCTTTCTCGTAGAGAAGAGTCATATTCACGAATTTGAGAATTTTAATAACGTAAAAATTTTTGAATTCTATGATTGTTTGAGTCTGCTACATAAAGATTTAGTTGACTATCGAGTCGTACTGAGCAAGGTGCAGCAAGTGTAGTAGCATTAGCTGCAAAGACACCAGGCACACCAGCAATTGTTGTACCATTTAATTGTCCAGTATAAAAAAATTGAATACGATTATTACCTCTATCAGCAACATATAAATTACCCATGGGATCAAATGTTGCCTCAATAGGATCATTAAATTGTACTGGTGTTGTACCAGAGACTCCGCTAATGTCTCCAGCAATCAATGTCCAGTAGCTCGAACCCAATACATATCGAACTATCTTATGAGAAGCAGAGTTGGAAATAACTAAACTGTTTGTCAGTATATCAAAATGTAAGCCTACAGGCCAAGATAATTGTGTATTACTATTTCCTCCTCCATTGAATCCGAATACTAATGTACCCGAATTATTACCAAGTTTATATGACGTGATTCGATGATTCACATTTTCTGCTATATAAAGTGTATTCGATATTGGATGAAGAACGATACCATAGGGGTAATATAATTGATTGGTAGAGTTACCAGCAGAACCTAAATATAAACTGTTATATAAAGAAAAAACAACATTGTTTTGTTTATTTTTCTTACCTGTACCGGCAACTGTTGTTCCTGAATTAGCTCCTTTACGCCAGAATTGAACTCGAGCATTGCCTGTGTCTGCTATGTATAAATTTTCATTTGAATCAATAAGAACTCGTGTCGGGCCAGATAATTTATCTAAAGATGAACCACCTGTTACATTACCAGCTACTCTTTCACCTATTGAACTACCAAATAAATACTTTTGAACTCGATTATTGCCTCGATCAGCAATATAAAAATTATTCGCATAGTCCAAAAATATATCACAGGGAAAATTTAATTGATTGTTAGCAGAACCAGGACTACCACTAATTCCAGCGACTGTGATACCACTTGAATTCCAACGAAGGACAGGTGTATTATCTAGAAATAAAGTTCAATTCTAATAGTTTATGTTCCTATATTACTTGGTCTTATTGTTTTTGTTGTAGATTTAATTAAAAGAACTAGTAGAATAGTAGCTATGATCAAAATAACAAGTAAAGTTATAAGCACCGATGTAATAATATATCGACGTGAACATCTATAAATATGATTAGAAATGAAAACCACCACTTCTCGTTCGAAAAGACCATACTGACTTTTTTCTTTTATTTCGTTTGGATCGTTGATGATAATCTTGGATCATTCCTGTTCGATCTGGTTCATCATTATTATTCAACTTGATGTTTGAAAATAAACTGGTGGTCCCTTGAGGAGTGACTCGAGAAGATTTTGATAAAGATGATTTGTTCATCGAATAATTACTTTTCTTTGAGTTTTCATGTAACTAGAATAATAATATCTTATAAAAAACGAATATCAGCATATAAAAGTCATAAATACAGAAGAATTCATTGATGTTTGTCTTTCATGGTTTGAAATCTATTTTAATAAAAAAATAAAAACACATCCAAAGAATAGATATTTCTAAAATTTCAACCGATGATAAATTGCTATTATTCAATTGAATTTTTTTTCGTAATCCGATGGTTATATGAATGATATTGTTCGATCGTTTCTTTTTCGATGATAAATCTTTATGCTAAATTTTAATCAATTAAAAATAAAATTAGAACATAAATTGGTCTCACTTTATGAACAATTGATTGATTATGACGAGAATGATGTGAAACTAATACACTACTTGATTTTCTTCTTTCCATTACTTTACAGTTCCTTTGCTATTTAAAAAATTCCAATATCTTATTCAAATGAAGCTGTTCTTTCTTTTTTTTGATACATTAATTAGAATACATTAGCCTATAACGAAACCATAAAGAAGAAATTTTGTCTAGAAATATAATCAAGCTCAAACAAAAAAAAATATTCATAGAATAGACAATTTATTTACCCTTTTCAGTTGATCAAAATATTGACTACATAGAAATTCACATGTTCAAAGATCAATCATCTGCGCAGACAAGCACAGGTAAGACATAAATCCCACTGTTTAATTATTGATTAACCTAGTTTCATTAATATCATTCAAGATAATGTCACTCGAAAAAAAGTACTTGTTATTTCACATTCTCGATATCGGTCAAGAACAAGAAGTGTGTCGAAATCAATTATTCATATCAGAATTCGACCAAGAAAATCTTCTCATTCTGATATCAATTTCACTCAATTATCTAAAACTAGCACCCCAGCTAACACTGTTTTCAATCATTCTATTTCATCAATTCGAGTTCATTCACAGAACATAACATATTCATGAATGATTCTTTCATCTTTTGATATTCTATAGAAGTCAAATGCATGGTCTGATAAAAACTGTCTTACAATTGATCATCACCGAAATATTAAAAAAAAAGAAAAGATACTCAAAACAATGTATCGTTATCTCTATTATCATTAGTATTTTATCGATAGCAATAATTACTGCTGTTCCCTTGATACTATTGATAGAACCAAGAAGAATAGTATCAGGTAAAAGTAAGACAAAATATATGTGAGAATTATTTTCTTCTTTTTTTTCGAAAATGTTTTCATCTTTTTCAGCGTGAAAAATCACCTAAAGCATTGTTTCGGGAAATATTTTTGTTTTTTCCGAGATTTTTTGCATAATTTTCACAATATTAGACATGTACCTAAAAAATGACCTCGATCTCGAAATTTTTTATAGGAAGGACCCAATTTTTTTTCACCAAAAGTGTTTTCTGGACCATACCGGCATATTAATAAAAAAAAACACTTTCCAAAAAAGTAGTAGGAACCCCATGGATCGATCCATATCTTTTCGAGATTTTTCCTTTCGAGTTTAGTTGAGTAATTCCTCACGATTATCTCTTTCTACTTACTCAAACTCTCCGATCTGGATTATTCAGTGTACGACTAAGTTCTAACTATCATTTGTCATTTATTAGGAGTTTCTAAAATCGATGTTCTTTTGACAAACACACACATGACCCTCGTTACAATCGAGGGAATTTTACTTGACTTTTTTTCCTTCAAATGTTTTTATTACATAATCAAATAAACATTTGTCCTCGCTCTACGAAGAACTTTTTTTTTTATGAGAAAAATTCTAGATCAACATCAAAAACATTTCTTTATCATGATTTTTCTAAGTTGTTTTCATATTTTCGTCATTTTTCTATTTGTTCGACAAATTCAAAGTTAATCAATTTATTCGTAAAGATTTTTATTTTTATTCTCCATAGGTCAATCGTATAATCAACCGATATTTCCTCCGAATTCAACTTGGAATCAAAATGCAACGACATTTGCAAATCAGAGTCAAATCGGGACAATTCCTTGGGCTTTGTACATTGATACGAATAATTCAATTTATACAATTCATCGTCAAAACGGACGAATTCTCATTTGGATGAATAATTCCAATGATACAAATCTTATTTTATATACACAATTATCATTAGCAGCATTTTCAATATTTGTAACAACAAATGGACAAATCTATGTTGGAGATAATCGTACAATTAAATCAAATTCATATTCAAATCAAAGCATTTCCATTGCGAATGTTTCTGATTCATGTTTCGGTCTTTTTATTGATATTAATAATACTTTATATTGTTCAATAAATTCTCAACATAAAGTTGTTAAAAAATGGTTAAATGATAGTTCATCAACGATGACAACAGTTGCTGGAACAGGTTCTGCTAGTTCTGCTTCGAACATGTTAAAATATCCATGTGGAATCTTTGTTGATACGAATTTTGATTTATATGTTGCAGATCAATATAATAATCGAATTCAATTATTTCGATTAGGACAAATAAATGGAAGTACAGTTGCAGGGAATACATCTGCAAATCTAACAATTTCACTTTATTATCCATCAGACGTGATTTTGGATGGAAATAAATATCTTTTTATTACGGATGCTAGTAATCATCGAATCGTTGGTTCAGATGAAAATGGTTTTCGTTGTATTGTTGCATGTTCAATGTCATCAGGTCCAACACCCAATAAATTGTGGAATCCACGAAGTATCGCTTTTGATGGTTTTGGAAATTTATTTGTTGCTGATTACTATAATGATCGAATTCAAAAGTTTTCTTTATCAACAAATTTCTGTAGTAGTCAAAGAAAAAACAACGATTTGATATTTTCATTTGATTATTTAGATCCAACAACAACAACAACATCTACATCAACATCATCAACAACAACAACAACAAATGTGAATCGAAGTAAAACTTGAAAAGAAAAATTCAAAAAGAAAAGTTTTTTTTTGTTAAATGTCAGCGTGCAGATCTCCTTCGATAATTTTAATTCCAAGTGGTTCAACATTAATAAATCCTTTGAAATTTCGTCGAAGTCAAGATTTTTATATCGTTTCATTAATTGAATTGAATTGTAATGATTCAACATCAATTCAAACTCAATGGATTCTAAAGAATAATTCCAACGCAATTTCTTTCGATTCTCAAATTGAAACAACATTTAGTGAATTATTTATTCCATCAAGAAAACTACCTTTTGGAATTTTTGAACTTGAATTAACAGTCACAATGACTAAATATCCAACAGTGAAAAGTTCTTCATCAGTTTATGTTGAAATAACTCCATCAGGAATCACAGCAAATCTCGTTCAATTAGGAACTTCAATGATCACAAGTGGATTCGAACAAGATTTGAAATTAGATCCAGGTTCTTATTCGATCGATTTCGATCAAAATACTTTTGATAAAGATGTAAGTTGAGTATTAAAATAATTCGAATTAATCTCAATTTTGATTGAAAAATAGAAATGGATTTATAAATATTTTTGTCGAATTTATCCAACATTTAATTTCCCAAATTTAAATGGTTATTTATTAACAATTGACGATCGAACAAATGGTTCTGTAAATCCTTCGTGTTTAACGAATCGAACAGCATTTCGATCTGATAATTCTTCATTGACAATTCTCTCTAAATCACTTCAACCTAATCGAACTTATCAATTTATGGTTCAAATGTCAAATATTTTAAATTCGACTCAACAAGCGACAGGTTATGTTCTTGTCAACATAGAAAATACTCGTCCACAAATGATCGCAATCGGTTGTGTAATCGTAACTCTTTGTTCTCCAAATCTGGAATATCAATTCGTAAATCCAACAACTCAAGTTGCTCTTTTTTCTCTTTGTATCGGAAATTGTTCTTCGATTCAGAAAATCACTTGGAATGTTTATTCAGGAGAAGCGAATTCTTCTCTTTGGATTTTATTTAATCAAACTCAAAATTATTTCTTCGGAACAACTTCGAGTAATTTCACTGTGACAAATCAATTATTTATTCAAAATCCAACAATTGAATTTTGGAAATTCGAAGTTGTTTATTCATTTCCAAATAAAACGAGTACAAGTGCATTACATTTTGTGATCAATCAACCTCCTGAAAATGGTTCTTGTTCGATTTCTCCATCAAATGGAACAATAACAACTTTATTTCAAATTTCTTGTCCCGATTGGTTTGATGAAGATGGAATTAAAGATTATTCTCTTTTTTCTTTGACAAATCAACTGATGATCGCTTTTTCAAGTTTTTCATCTTTTCAAGTTTATTTACCTTCAGGAGAAAATCAAATTTTATTTGTTGAAATTCGAGATCAATTAAATTGTTTAACGAAATTTAATCTTTCATCAATATCAGTTGGAGCAGATTCTCAATTGAATACTAATTTACTTTCAACCGGAAACCAGAATGTTGTCTCACAATTGTTAACTTCTTTTTCTCAACAATTTAATCAAATAAATGAAGAAAATATTGATAAAGCTGTTTCAAGTGGAATTCCTCTTTCAACAATTTCAATTTCATCTTTAACAACTCAAAGTCAACCAACGAACAGTTCATTCAATCACTCAGCTCTTATTGAATTCGAAAAAGAATTAAATTCTCAATCTTCGACAAGAGAATATTTAATTTCCTTTACTCAAAATCTTCAAATAACAACATCGAATAGTATTAAATTACAATCTTCATCATTAGTTCAATTGACTAAATCAACAAATCAATTAACTCGAAACACGATTTCAATAGCAGCTGATCGATGTTTTCGATTAACTTTAGCTTTACAATCGATTTCGATGAAAATTTCTCAAGAAGATGCAGAAACTTGTGCAACTCAATTATTTCAATGTGCTTCGAATCTTTTATCTGCTGTCAACGGTCCTTTACAACAAAGAACGACGACTTTAGATTTGGATTCTAAAAGAGCAAAAGAATTTCCTTTGGATTATGAAACAGATTTAGAATCTGAATGGATGAAAATCAATCTTTTAAATGAAAACGAGAAAAATCTTTATCAACAAAAAGAATTAGCAAATCAAATTCAAAATAAAATGAAAGAAATGATTTCTCGTTTGAATTCAATTTTAAATATTCATTTAAATGTTGGTCAACAATCGATTGTGAATACTTCTGAAGTTTTGATGAGTTTACAAAGGGAAACGATTGAAACTCTTTCGAATCAAACATTTGCAAATGGAGCTATTCGATTCTCTTCAATCAAAACAAATCAAACAGAAAAATCAATTCGAATTCAATCAAAAGTCGAACCTTTAGCTTCGTTTTCAAACTCAGCGAATACAAATGTTTCTCGTTCGATTTCTTTTTCACTTTTCGATTCCGATGGCAAAGAAATTTCTCTCGATTATCCAATAGAAATCTTTATTCCTCGAGATCCAAATCGAATTCTTCCTCCAATGATTCTTCAAAATGTGACGTCTCGTCAACAATTATTCAATTTCCATTATGTTAACATCACAACTATTCTCTCAATTTCAGTTCATATTGAAATTGAACCATTGAATTCGTCTGTTGGTTATTTATTAATTTATAAATTCGATAAAATTCCTCAATTAAATGAAACCGATGGTTGGTCAATTCTTTGCCCAAAGGATTTTCACAATTATTTCCTCGATAATGAACAAACCCGAAATCATAAATCCTTAGTTTTCGGTTTACGAGAATTAAATTCCTCTGAAATTCTTTCTTATTGTCGAAATAATAATTCTCAAATGAATCCACCGATTACGAATGAAAGATTTAATTTTACTTCAAATTATAAATTACGAGTTTATTCCTCTGGTTGTTATTTTCTCGATGAGAATAATCAATGGAATGATCGAGGACTTCGAGTTGGAAATAAGACAAATCTTGATCAAACTCATTGTTTAACAAAATCATGAAATTGATTTTTTTCCATGATGTTCTCAGCAATAAATTTATTTAATCGAAAGAAGAAATTTCAGATTTCAAAGAACATTTCGTTGTTTTCTCACATAGATAATTAATTTTAAAAGAAAAACAAGCATGAGTTACATTACAAATAGCAAAAATGAGATAAGCAGGTTAAAGATACAAAGAATAAAATAGACATCAAGTGATTTGCTTCCATTGTTGCTAAATGTTGACGCTATTTCAGTAGACATCGTTATGAATGTGGATGGGATAGTAGTTGGAGCTACTGTTGTACTTTCTTCAAAATAAGTCGATTCATCTGTTGTTATTTCCGATTGACTTGTTGATGGAACTTCAAGGAGAAGAGTTTTTATTTCAAATCAAAAGAAAAACAAAAGAACTTACTATCCGATTTCTTTGATAAAAAGATTTTTTGTACTCGATGATTATCTCGATCGGTGACATAAATATTTCCATAACTATCAAATGACATAGCACGAGGATAAGTTAATTTATCGTTTGTTGAACCTTCTTCACCAGAACATCCAAAAATACAACGAAAACCATTTTCATCCGAACCAATAATTCGATGATTGCCTGAATCAACAATAAACAGATGTCGATCACCATCGAGAACGATTCCTGATGGTTGATTAAGTTCGATTGTTACTTTTGCTGATCCTTTTCCTGCAACAGTTAATCCATTTTGTTGATTCAACTGAAATAATTGAATTCGATGATTTCCCCAATCTGCAACATATAAATCTAAATTAATATCAACGAATATTCCCCAAGGATTTTGAAACATATTCGATCCAGATCCTAGAACACCTGTTCCAGCAATAGTTGACCAATTTTTATCAACTCGATGATTATTATGCATTGAACAATATAAATTCTCATCAATATCAACGAAAAGACCAGAACAATATGCTGTAACATTCATAACTGATATCCATGTTTCATTTTCTCGAATCCATTTATCAACATAAATATTACCATTCGTTGTTACAAATAATGAAAATGGACGTGATAAATTACCAGAAATAGTTTTTGTTGGATTAAGATCATTTTCATTTTGCCAAATATGAATTTGATTAGTTTGTCGATTGGGTATGTAAATTGAATTGTTTGAATTGACAAAGATACCATACGGATATGCGCTCACAAAACTTCGGTTGGCAAAAGTCTTTGCATTTGAATTCCAAGTTGTGTTTAAACAAAATCTCGGTTGATTATACGAAAGTGTCAAAACTACAAAGTCAAAATGAAAAGATTTTTTTCGAACAATTTTCACACTTACGATCCGATTTCTTTGATAAAAAGATTTTTTGCATCCGATTATTACCAAAATCGGTGACATAAATGTTTCCATAACTATCGAATGAGATAGCACGAGGATAAGTTAATTTATCGTTTGTTTGACCGTAACCAGAACATCCAAAAATACAACGAAAACCATTTTCATCCGAACCAATAATTCGATGATTGCCTGAATCAACAATAAACAGATGTCGATCACCATCGAGAACGATTCCTGATGGAAGATTAAGTTCGATTGTTACTTTTGCTGATCCTTTTCCTGCAACAGTTATTCCATTTCGTTGATTTAAACGAAATAATTGAATTCGATTATTTCCAGAATCGGCAACATATAAATCTAAATTAATATCAACGAATATTCCACAAGGATTATTAAGCATATCCGATTGAGATCCTACAACACCTGTTCCAGCAATAGTTGACCAATTTTTATCAACTCGATTATTATCACCCATTGAACAATATAAATTCTCATAGATATCAATGAAAAGACCAGAACATACTGATGAAACATTCATAACCGATATCCATGTTTCATTTTCTCGAATCCATTTATCAACACGACGATTATTTCCATTATCAACATAAATATCACCATTCGTTGTTACGAATAATGAAAATGGATCTGATAAATTACCCTCGATAGTTTTTGTTGGATTAAGATCATTTTCATTTTGCCAAATATGAATTTGATCAGCGTTTACATCGGTTATGTAAATTGAATTGTTTGAATTGATAAAAATACCATGTGGATTTATGCCCACAAAAGTCGTTGCATTTGAATTCCAAGTTGTATTGATTCGAAATCTCGGTTGATTAAACGAAACAATTGCAAAAGTAAAATATTGTTGTTGATAGATGAACAAACCAATCCAAATCCGAAGAAAAAACATTTCAAATGAAAAAGATGAAGTCACGTCATTAAATATGTGTTCTCTCAAATAGAATATCATCAATCCAAATATTGATTTATTGACTTCGAATTGAACTTTTATTTCTTCATGACAAACAGCACATATATTCAATACAGAAAGCTTAATTTGTTTTGCATGATAAAATGAAGATTTATATCGTAGTCAACAATAGAAATATTTGTTTTTATTTGATATTTTCAACACTTTTGGCAATTAGTTAAAGAATTGTGATCACAAATAGAAACAAAATATGAAATATGTCAAAATCTATAAAGATCTTTAGTCCCTTTTAAAATAATCGGTTTCGTATTCTTCACGACGAGATAAAATGTTTGCTGCACTACTTTTCAGCTAATTTTCGTACGGACATACCAAGACCTCCATTATTATCTTTTATAAGTTGTATTTTTTCTTCTAAAGGTAACTCATGTCGTTTCATGACTAGAAAAGTGAGTGAATGACCGATTCGTCCTCTTTTTATAGTTCCTAATTGTTCTGATTTTCTTTGTTTTGTTCTGTATGAAATTATTCATGTCGTCTTGTTCCATTCTGAGTAGTCAAGTTCATCATTGTTACTCTCATGATCCTTTCTTTTGAGAAGATATTTGAGGTCATCATGATTAAAAGAAATAATTCGTGCACATTTATCATCATTATTGTGTGTAAAAAAAATTTCAATTTTCACGAATGTCCACATAGGGAGGTTTTACTGTAATTCATATCACTAGAGACATCATTTTTAAACAACTCATAAGAAATTCAAAGCAATAGTATCTTAAATAAGCAGATTAAAGGTACAAAAAACAAAGCAGATGCTTGACATATAAAGTGATTTGCTTCCTGTTGACGTTGTACTAGTTGGAGTTACTGTTGTACTTTCTTCAGAATAATTCAATTCACCTGTTGTTATTTTTGATTCACTTGTTGTTGGTGGAACTTCGAGGAAAACAGTTTTTTTATTTCAAATCAAAACAAAACAAACTTACTATCGAGTTGGTTTTTCAAGATTTTTTGTACTCGATGATTATCTCGATCGGTGACATAAATATTTCCATAACTATCGAATGACATTGTCATAGGAGAAGATAATATCTCGTTTGTTGAACATCCAAAAATACAACGAAAACCATTTTCATCTGAGCCAATTATTCGACTATTATCTCTCTCAACAATAAACAGATGTTGATCACCATCGAGAACAATTCCTGATGGACCATAAAGTTCGATTGTTAGTTTTGCTGATCCACTTCCTACAACAGTTATTCCATTTCGTTGATTTAAACGAAATAATTGAATTCGATGGTTCCAACTATCTGCAACATATAAATCTAAATTGAGATCAACGAATATTCCACAAGGATTGTTAAACATATCCGATGCAGATCCTCGAACGCCTGTTCCAGCAATAGTTGACCAATTTTTATCAACTCGATTATTATAATACATTGAACAATATAAATTCTCATAAATATCAATGAAAAGACCAGAACATGCTGATGAAACATTCATAACCGATATCCATGTTTCATTTTCTTGAATCCATTTATCAACACGATGGTTTTCGTCTCCATTGCCAACATAAATATCCCCATTCATTGTTACAAATAGAGAATATGGATATGATAAATTACCCTCGATAGTTTTTGTTGGATTGAGATCATTTTCATTTTGCCAAATAAGAATTTCACCAGTCTCGTAATTGGGTATGTAAATTGAATTATTCGAATTGACAAAAACACTAAACGGTAGTGTGCCCACAAGACTTTCATTGGCAAAAGTCGTTGCATTCGAATTCCAAGTCGCATTGATTCGAAATCTCGGTTGATTAAACGAAACAATTGCAAAAGTAAAATATTGTTGTTGATAGATGAACAAAACAATCCAAATCCGAAGAAAAAACATTTCAAATGAAAAGATTTTTTTATTTTGTCACGTCATTAAATATCATCAATCAACAAATGTGTTTTCTATGTAAATTTTACAAGAATTTAATCTCTCATATTGGACAGTAATATAATCAAATAATTATTTGTTCCAACTTTTGTTTCTTATTTGTTTCGTCATATGTCTGATGAGCATTGAAAGCACAAATTTGCAATAAAAGACTGAATTGACATGAAAAATAAATGTATCCTCTTTTCAATAAAATACTATCAGTATAGTCCCCAGCAATACTAATTCATGCAAAAAACTACTGAAAAATATTTTAAAAATTTTATTTTGGGGTCAAAATTGACCCCGGCTGGTACTGCAAGGGTTAAGCAGATATACAAATTTCACTAAAATGTCTTTCGTAATTATTTTTTTTTTCAGAAAAGAGCGTTCGCTCAGCACACATCAACCTTTATTTTTGTCTGATTAAAAAAATATAAAAAAAAATTTGAATTTTTATCTGTTTCTTTCATTTGATGATTAAAATATTTATATTAAAAAGAAAATTTTTAGCGTTTTTCGAGTTCGATGAGTGCACCGCAATTGGCACGAAGAATGACTTCGAACGATAGATGTAGATCGTCGATTGTTTGTCGAGTTTTCAATCGAAAACGTCGTAGAATCGACGAGAGAACGATTTTCTCTTCTAAGAGCGCGAATCGTTGACCGATACAGTTTCTCGAACCGGCTGAAAACGGAACGTACGCATAGGGCAAACGATTTTGACTGTTTTCGGGCAGAAATCGATCGGGATTGAATTGGTCAGGATTAGGAAATTGCTCGGGATCACGATGAATGAAATAAAGAAAAATCACGGCCGTTGTGCCCTTGAGAAGCTGATAATTTCTATAGGTAAAATCTTGTTGAACCTCTCGAGCTATGAACGGAACCGACGGCAGCAAACGAAGCGATTCTTTGATCACACATTCGAGATATTCGAGCTCGTCGAGATCTTGTTTCGAACAAGGACGAGTCGAGTCATTGCCGAAGACTCGATCGAGTTCAGCGTGAACTTTGGCTTGAACATCGGGGTTAGAAGCGATGAGGAAACAGGTGAAGTTCATTGAAGCAGCGGTCGTATCGTGGCCCTAGAGGAAATTTAGGAATTGGAAGGAGATTGATGTGAACAAATCGAAGAATTAAGAAGATGATCAATGAGACAGAATGAATTAATGAAGAAAGAAAAGAAACACTCAATGATAGAGAGAAGTTCATTCACACCTGCCGACAACAGAACGAGCAAAATTAATGAAGCGGAAAAGAACAAATAAAGACATTCACACATGGTGTGGCTCAATCGAACATAGATCAGTCAATCAGTCAATCGAACTTTCAGTTCAATTGAAGTTAGATCAGTTCAGTGATTGACTCACATACTATTACATTCTTTCTGCACATGTTAATCTTTCTATTCGTATAACTTTTATCTTATCAATAAAATATTGATTATATACTTGGAGTAAACAATCAAACCAAACTCATTGTCAACTCAATAGTCAAGAATTCAGCAAACGAATCAGCTTTTTCGTTACAATTGAGAGGAGGTTTACTTCGAACATGAATGTATCGACTTCTTCTTGAATGTCGTCGAGAGTTAATTGTTCGTCGTGCATTTGTTTGAGAAGAGAATCTGAGAGAGAGAGAGAAATAGTATTGAAATTGTTACTTTTTTGTTGGATTTACCGAGAAAAACAGGTCGTTTTCCGTGGATTTCATCGGCTTGAAAGGCTCGAGCACGATCGTTGATTACTTTTCGAGTAAATTGATGAACGATGTTCAAACAACGGCTGTGTTCTCGACCGTCGGGAAGGAGATCGAATAAAGGCTTGGGCCATAACCAGGGCATTCGGAGGCGTTTTAAAATTATATCTGTTAGTCTAAAAAATACTCTCGAATTGCCTTTTCGAAAGAATTGTTTATTCAATATACTTCAAAACTGCATCGACATATGTTGAATTCTTCTCTTGTTGTGCGCCGATGCTTATTCCCATTGCCGCTTCTAAATCAACCGAAAAAAACTCCAATCTTTCAACTTTTTTCCTTTAAAACCAACCACAGATAATATCCAACGCACAGGCTGCAATGAACGGATACAAATCTCGTTCTTTCTTCTCCTCGAGCGTCTCCAAACGTTTCACTAAAATCGCCGATTGTTCGTTGTAAATGTCGAGAAAATGATCGAGTAGTTCTCGATCGTGAAACGCCGGCGTCAGAATTCGCCGACGATTTTTCCATTTCATACCCGCACTAGGTCAAACTCATGGTTATCTTTTTAAAAATAACTCGATTTTTTTGCTTTATCTCACCTGGTTAGAAGGCCTGTTCTCAACCAAGGATGTAAATAATCATAATCAGAAGATTTCGTAATATTCTTCGCTCCAGTAAAAAAATTCTAGATAACAATATGAAACTCAACAATTTTAATTCGCAAAAGCACAAACTTCCAATCCAACTGGATGAAAAAACACCACTAACGGATGCGTACCAAGCCAAAGACAGAAAACATCCTCATTTCTATGCTTTTCATAGATTCCCACAACGGCTTTTGTAAATTCTAATTCAATAAAAAATCGAAATATAGACAAAAAACAAACTGATATTCAATTACCATGCGGTGCCAATGGCAAATCCAGTATACTCCCAAGAATCGGGAGCTTATTCTTCGTACTTGGAATCACCGAATACGTCCTATAAACTTTAAAATACTTCCAAATCGCATCTTTAAAAACCAGGACAGCTATCACAAGCACGGCAATCACAAGCAAAAGCATTCTCTTATCTGTTCGTATAACAAGAAAATCCAATGTTTAACCATCCTCGCTCGAACCAATCAAACTCCGTCCTCCTTCGCGAAGAAAAAATTCGAAACTCGCCATTCGATTGGTCGATTCAAATCGAGTATAAATTGCGCAGTACACCGAATACTTTCTCTGCTTAAAAAAAAACACAAAGAAAAATCATGGATAAACCGAACAACAACAACAATGAAACCGTTGAATCAACGAGCAATCAACCTCCTCGAGCCGATTCGACAGGCGACGATGGTTCGTCGTTCTTCGCCGGTAGTTTGCCCGCCGACGTCGTCAAACGTGTCAACGCTCTTCGAAATCTCCAAGTCGAACATCACAAAATCGAAGCGAACTTTTTCGAAGAAGTTCACGCGCTCGAATGTCGATTCTTAGACAAATATCAAGATTTATACAACAAACGTTCGACAATCATCAAAGGAACGTACGAACCAACCGAAGCCGAAGCGAAATGCGAGTTCGACGGCGATGACGAACCGAAAAACGACGAACCCGCTGAGAAAACCGTCGGCATTCCGGAATTTTGGCTTCAAGTTTTCAAAAATTCGGATATTATTTCCGATTTAATCAAAGAACACGATGAAGACGTGCTCAAACATCTCATCGACGTTCGAATTACGATGCAAAACGAAGAGAACTATCGAGGTTTTACGATCGAATTCGAATTTACATCGAATGAATTCTTTACAAATTCGATTCTAACCAAACAATACGAACTTCGTACGGGTCCCGATGAACAAGATCCGTTGTCCTACGAAGGACCGGAAATTGTCAAATCGAAAGGCTGCGAAATTCAATGGAACAAAGGCAAAAATGTCACCGTTAAAATGGTTAAAAAACGACAAAAACATAAGAATCGAGGAACGATTCGTGTCGTCACCAAAGAAGTACAAACCGACTCGTTTTTCAACTTCTTTTCGCCACCAACTGGTAGAGAAAAATCGAACGAATGAAAGTGAAACGATGGATTTTTGTTGTTCTAGTACCCGAAGGTCCCGATGCCGAGCTCGAAGAGAGCGAGGAGATGAGTCTCTTGGCAGCTGACTTCGAAATCGGACATATGTTAAGAGATTCGATCGTGCCCAAGGCGGTGCTTTACTATACCGGTGAAATTGGCGATGAAGATGATGGAGAAGTAGCCGATCGATCAAAAGAAATGCTAAGCTTATGATTTTGTTTGTTTTAGTATGATGAAGATGAAGATGATGAAGATGATGATGAAGACGATGATGATGATGATGAGGACGATGAAGAAGAAGAAGAAGCAGCTACTGGTGGTCATCGAAAGCACGCTCATGGTGTAAGAATTTTCAAAACAAAGATCTTCGGAATTCTTTTTTTATGTTTTTTAGAAAGCTCGAGGTGGTAAACACGCTGCTGCTGGTCAACAGCCCGAGTGCAAACAACAGTAGACACGAGAAGGATTGTGCTGTTTTTTCTTTTATTATTGTTATAAACTTCAAAAGAAATTCGATGTTATAAGAAGTGAAAAGAATGAGATTTGTTCTTGTTGTTAAAATCGAGTGGCGTGGTCGGAGGATCACGAGGCGTAGGACGTTGAAGGCTCGATGCTAATGAATGCCAAACGTCGATTTTGTCCGATGGAGTCGATTTTCGAGAGAGAGAGACGGAACGACGGATGGGTTCACGGTAGGATTGAGGAGGTGAATATTGTTTTGCATGGGTGCTGATGGTCAATGGATGTAAATACAAACGACGAGTGAGAATTTGAGCGGTCGAACGCGAGGTTGTACAACGGAAATCTTTCAACGTTTGACATAGTTCTAATAATGTTAATGATTTGCCTTTTGACGACATGTGTTACATACGCAATAAATGTCGGTCGAAGAAAAACAAAACGACACCCAATTCTCTCTCAAGTACTTGTTCGCACGATGTCGCTTGAAAACGAAACAATGAAAAATGTCTTATCGATTGGTTCTTTGACTGTTTTTTTTGAATGAATTTAATCATTCATTTTACGTTACGTTAAATGCCTCGAGCAGATGTAATTGCCGATCGCGTTGGCAAAAAACGTTTAAGTGAAAAAATCAAAGTCGGATTTATATAGTAAAGGCGAGAGTCTACTATTGATGGACATTCTAGAGAAACAATTAATTCGATTGAAAGAAGAAAAAAAAGTTGTGTGTAAATAAGCAAAGCGAAGTTTGATATTAAAAATGAGTAGAAAAGCAATGAGTTTGAGAAAGATTCGTTTTCGGACCAACTCGTAATCCATCTCCTTTCCATTCGTTTTCTTTATTCAAATAATAACAACCGGATGAATAAACTCGATATTCGTATTCTTGATTCTCGCCTTCTAAACCAAAGATTAGAGTTCGATGACCAACTGTTTGTTGATTATCGATCATAAAAGTAAAATAACTTTGATTAACTTCGATTGAATTTGTGAAAATCGATTGTTTATCGAATTTATAAACGAATCGATAGGAGAAATTAGCTTTGATTTCAAAATGAATTGAAATCGGGAGATCAGTTGTCAGATTCAAAGAATGAAAGGTTTCATTGGTTAAAATCATCGGAGGAATTCGAAGATTCGGATCTCGAGGAATGAAAAATTCAATCGAATCTGAATTTGTTTCAAACGAGATTTCATTTCCTTTTTCATCGAGAATTGAAATTGATAAAGATCGAGAAAGATTTGTATTCGTTTCGATTAGAGATCTACCGTAAATAGCCAACGGTTCCATGATTGACTAAAAATCAAACGGAATTTAGAGAGAAAAGGAAAAGAGAGTGAAACGAACCCGAAAGGAAACAATTTGATTTGGATTTAATTTCGATGATGATAAATTCATTCGAGTCAAAAGAGATTGAAGAGAAATTGTTTCCAAAGAGAGAAAAACTTGAGGTGTTTCAATCGAATAATTTTGTCCGAGATTTAAATGTAAATTTAATGAAGAAGTTAAGATGAAAATCATTTGATTTCGTTTCTCATTGAGTGAATCAGCTAATTCTTTTTGAAAATCAAAAACCCATTCGTCGAGAAATTCAATTCGCTTTTGTAAAGGCCCATTGACAGCAGTTAAAATATTTGAAAAACATTGAAGAAGTTGAGCTGCAATTATTTGAATATCTTCAAAGGTCATTTTTTCTAACCAGAATTCTAATTCTTCAGTTAACTGAAAACATTTTTGAGAAACTATTTGTAAAGTCGTTCTTGTTAATTGATTAGTTGTATCGGTTAATTGAACAAGTGATAAAGATTGTAATTTAAGACTATTTACTGATACGATTGTCATTGAGGGTATTAATTTGATAAAAGATTCTCGAAGATCAGCTAAACGATTGATTTCTTTAATAAATTCCGATCGAGTTGATCGATTATTTCGAATATTGACTTGATTCATCAATGGAGAAATAAAAATACTTGTTAAAGGAATTTCATTGGAAATATCTATTTGATTCAATTCATCAGTTATTAAACGTATCATTTGACCAATTGTGTTTTGATTTTCATTTGATAATAAATCAAAAAATAATTCTTTAGATAAATTTATTTCTTCTTTTACAACAGTAACAGGTAAAAGATGGAATTCAGTGATTGCATTCAAATAATCACGAATTTCAACGAAAAGATCGAGAGGATTTCCGATCGGTAATCGAACTTCAAACGATGGGATTGGAGAAAAAGCAATGATTTGTTTTGTTATTGTTGTAAACAAAGCATATTCTTTGACTTTCCAATGTGAACAAGTGACTTTGAAAAGAGTTTTTATTGTTCCATTTCGAGGATTTATTTGACAAAATCCATTGGATGGAGGTCGATTTATTTCGAAATTCAATGCACTTGAACTATTCATTCCTTCGAATTGATAAATAACTTCGAATTTCCAATGAGTTTCATTTCGAAGGTGATCAAATAAATCATTTGTTGAAGTAAAATTTGTCGTATTTCGACCGAAAAACCAAATATTTTCAAACTTCGTCATTCGCTCAAATAAAATCCATTCGGTAAAGTTTTGTGTTGAATTTATTCGACCGAAATAAATATTCCAAGTGAGTTTTTTCTCTTCGGGACATTCGTTGACACAATAAGAAAACAAAGCTACTTGAGTTGTTGGATTTACTTTTTGAAATTCGACATTTGGAGAACAAAGAGATTTGATTACACATCTTTGAAAATTAAAATACAAAAATATTCGACTTTTTCAATCTAAAAAAATTACCCAATGGCAATCATTGGTCGAGTTGAATCTTCGATTCGAACAATCATATAACCGTAGACGACAAGTGATGTATTTCGACGATTCGACATTTGAACAACAAATTGATATTCGGAAGTCTTTTTAAGAACATTCGCAAAGATTGTTAATGAAGATTCATTTCCTTTGTATTCAAATTCATTTAATTGAAAAAAAACATCAACTTTATCAAATTGGTCAGCTGATGGATAAAATCGACAAAAATATTCGTATTTCCAATCTGAAGAATTAAATTCAAATCCATCGGGATCTTTTGAATAATTTCCTGGATTTAAAATTAAATTCTGTTGATCACCACTTGTGACAACTGATGTTCCTAATGGAACAAGATTTGCTGTGACACCTGATGGACTAATTTCAACGTAAACTGATGAAGAACTTGTTAAACTTGAATTGTCTTTCGTTGTTACTCGTAGTTCTAATTCATAAACTCCATATTGGAGAGTATTTGATGGAATATACAATTCACTTCGGCTTGTCATAATCTTTTTATCAAATTCTATTTCAGAAAAATTCTTGTTTGTTGAGTTTTTAATTGACCATATCTTGATAGTTGACAAGGTTTTATTGCAATTGAATTTTATTGTTGATAAAATATAAAAATCTTGACTTCGACGATATTGATATGGAACTGTTCGAACATTTGACTCAGGACTTAAGTTTATTATTACAGAATTACAATCTAAATATAAAAATGCAAAACAAATTAGATTGATTTAATCGATAAAGTGATTTACTTTCATTGTAGCTAATTGTTGATGTTGTAGACATTATCTTTGTTGTGGTCGTCGTAGATGTGACTACGGTAGTTAAAAATGTGGATGTAGTAGGGGTACGAGTTGCTATTGTTGTTGTTGAGGATGTAGTTATTGTAGATGTGACCATGGTTGTTACGATTGCGGCTGTAGTACTAGTACTGGTTGTTTTTGTCGTTGTAGATGTGACTACTGTCGTTGTGAATTTGGATGTTGTAGTTGTAGTAGTTAGTGTTGTACTTTCCTCAAGATTTTCTAAATAAATCAATTGAATTCGATTGTTGTTTCTTCTTTTAAATAGCTCAATTCACCTGTTGTCATTGTCGATTTGGTTGAACTAGTTGTGGGTGGAACTTCGACGAAAAGAGTTTTCATTTTAAAATTTTTCCTAATGAAATCAAAAGAAAAGACTTACTGTAGGGTTTGTTTTTCAAGATTTTTTGTGCTCGATTGTTACCGGCATCCATGACATAAATATTTCCATAACTATCGAATGACATACTATAAGGACCAGATAATTTATCGTTTGTAGGACCCGAACCAGAACATCCAAAAATACAACGAAAACCATTTTCATCCGAACCAATTATTCGACTATTTCCACAATCAACAATAAAAGGATGTTGATCACCATCGAGAACGATTCCTGTTGGAAGATTAAGTTCGATTGTTACACTTTTTGATCCATTTCCTGCAACTGTTATTCCATTTTGTTGATTCAATCGAAACAATTGAATTCGATTATTGTACTGATCTGCAACATATAAATCTAAATTAATATCAACGAATATTCCACGAGGATGCTTAAGCATATTCGATTCAGATCCTTGAACACCTGTTCCAGCAATGGTTGCTGTTTTGCCATTTGACCATTTTTTATCAACTCGATGATAAGTCTGTATTGAACAATATAAACTTTCATAAATATCAACGAAAAGACCAGAACAGTGTGCTAGAACATTCACATTCATAGCCGATATCCATTTTTCAGTTTTTACAATCCATTTATCAACACGTTCGTTCTTTCCATTCTCAACATAAATATCACCATTCGTTGTCACGAATAGTGATAACGGAAATATTAAATTACCCGATATCGTGTTTGTTGGATTGAGATGATTTTCACTTTGCCAAATATGAATTTTACCAGTCTGTTGGCTGAGTACGTAGATTGAATTGTTTGAATTGACAAAGATACCAAACGGAGATAGGCCCAAAAGACTTTTATTGGTCAAAGTCGTTGCAATTGAATTCCAAGTTGTATTTAAACAAAATCTTGGTTGATTATACGAAAGTGTTAAAACTACAAAGTAAATGAGAACATTTTCGTTATATGAGCAAAGTTATACGAAACAATGATTAGTCAAAGGGAATTCCGAATCTCGCCAATGGCGAAAAAGCATAGTGAACTCTGGAATGTCCTCATTTTCGATTCAAACTGTCCTTCAACTAGTGGAAGTCAGTATATAGACCGTATTGGTGAAGTTCGGGGTAACTCTAGTCAAAAGTAGAAAACAAATCGAACAATTTTCACACTTACGATCGGATTTCTTTGATAAAAAAATCTTTTGTACTCGACTATTATCTCGATCGGTGACATAAATATTTCCATAACTATCAAATGACATACTAATAGGACCAGATAATTTATCCTTTGTTGAACCTTGTTCACCAGAACATGCAAAAATACAACGAAAACCGTTTTCATCCGAACCAATTATCCGATGATTCCAACTATCAACAATAAAAAGATGTTGATCACCATCGAGAGTAATTCCTGTTGGAAAACGAAGATCGATTGTTACTTTTGCTGATCCTGTTCCTGCAACAGTTATTCCATTTTGCTGATTCAATCGAAATAATTGAATTCGATGATTGTAACAATCGGCAACATATAAATCTAAATTAATATCAACGACTATTCCCCAAGGCTTGTTAAGCATATCTGATGTAGATCCTTCGACGCCCGTTCCAGCAACGATTGTTGTTATACCATTTGACCATTTTTTATCAACTCGATAACTATTAAACATTGAACAATATAAACCGTCATAAATATCGACGAAAAAACCAAAACATTGTGCTTCAATATTCATAGCCAATATCCATGTTTTAGATTTTGCAATCCATTTATCAACACGACCATTGCTGTATCCATTCTCAACATAAATATCACCATTCGTTGTTACAAATAGTGACATTGGAACTACTGAACTACTTGATATTGTTTTTGTTGGATTGAGAGCATTTTCATTTTGCCAAATATGAATTTCACCAGTTTCAATGTTGAGCATGTAAATTGAATTGTTTATATCGATAAAGATACCGCATGATCGTGTACCCACAAAGCTTTGACCACCAAAGGTCGTTGCAATTGAATTCCAAGTCGCATTCGGTCGAAATCTCGGCTGATGGAATGGAACAGCTAAAATTTCAGTCGTTGTTAACGAATCAAAAATGATGTTAACAAGTAGAAAACGTGTCAACATCGATATGTTCATTTTGACGAATAATCTCGAATTTTTTTTTAATCACGTTTAATAACAAAAAAAAACTATTTATTCATCCTACTAGTCAATTATTAAATTTTCATGTTCAAATAGAAAACAATATATCCTATTTTTGTGCAAATAAAACCAATCGGAAGAAACTCCTTCGTAATTCTGTTCTATTTATTTGACTAGGTGGATATATTGACGTTCTTAATTTGTACACAGAAAGTGATTAAATAATGAATTCATCATAGTTATATAAGAGAAAAGAACTCTGTACGAATGATCGTTTATTTTCTTCAGCAATAACATTTTTTACAATTTAATAGCAGTGTTTGCTCTTTGAATTGATTTGTATTTAAATGCTGAAACAACGCATGTTCTAAAAATAATATTGAAAATTTTCCATCTTTTTTTTTCTCTACTGACGAAAGCTCTAGTTCGTGAAATTAACTCAATAAAATTCTAAGAACTATACAAATCTTCAATTTATTTGGAAAATCGTTTTGATCTTGAATTATAAATGTTTTTTTCAAGGCTTATCTTTTGACAAAAAAAACTAAGTGTCTATCAGTTTTTAAATTAAAAATTTAGCAAATTTCAAACGTGCATCGATGTTTTTAACTTGTAGACAGAATTTCAAATAAATTGAAGATTTCTATAGTTGATCGAATCAAATTCTTAGAACTTTCGACACGTCAAAATTGAATTTTGTTAAAATCCCTATGGAACTAGAAGATTTTGGAATTCAATCATTTCTGTAGAAATCAATGAGGATTGTTAATTGAGAAAATGCGAAACAAATAAATCAACATTTGGATTGATGAAATCTCCCGGTGCTCAAAGATTCTCAATAGGAATTCTTCTGATAATCTGTTTTAAAGGAATGAACAATATTGAACTCGAGTAAATTGATTTGTTCAAGATTGAGGAGAAAATCAAAAAAAAATCGTGAATCAAGTCTGTGACTTTCATTTCATATCGATCTATTTACGACTGAGTTCTTCTATTTGAAAATCGACAATATTTAATTGGATGACATCGGATGTGAGAGAAAAATCATGAAATTTACATAGAAGACACGTTTGTTGATCGATGTTATTTATCTTTTTATTAACAAAAACATGTCGACAATAAAAAGATATTTTCATTTGAAATGTTTCTTCGGCTTTGGATTGGTTTATTCATCCAACAACAATATTTTACTTTTGCAACTCTTTCATTTAATCAACCGAGATTTCAAACCAATTCAACTTGGAATCAAAATGCAACGACTTTTGCCGGTCATAGTTTTGTGGGCGCAAATCCGACTGATATCTTTGTCAATTCAAATAATTCAATTTACATACTCGATAGAGAAGCTGGTCAAATTCATATTTGGCTAAATGAAAATGATCTCAATCCAACAAAAACAATTTCGGGCAGTTTATCAAGTCCATTATCACTATTTGTAACAACGAATGGTGATATTTATGTTGATAATGGATACAGCAATGGTCGTGTTGATAAGTGGATTGTAGAAAATGAAAGATGGATATCGGTTATGAATGTTACATCAGCATGTTTTGGTCTTTTCATCGATATTGATGAGAATTTATATTGTTCAATGATTTATAATCATCGAGTTGATAAAAAATGGTCAAATGGCACAACAACAATCGTTGCTGGAATAGGTGTCGAAGGATTTACACCGGATATGCTCAATCATCCTTGGGGAATATTCGTTGACATCAATTTAGATCTATATGTTGCCGATTGTTACAATCATCGAATTCAATTATTTCGATTGAATCAACGAAATGGAACAACTGTTGCAGGAAAAGGATCAGCAAATAGAACAATCGAACTTATTAGACCAACAGGAATTATTCTCGATGGTGATCAACATCTCTTTATTGTTGATAACAATAATCATCGAATAATCGGTTCGGACGAAAATGGTTTTCGTTGTATTGTTGCATGTTCTGGACAAGGTTCGACATCCGATAAATTGTCGAATCCACTCAGTATCGCTTTTGATAGTTTTGGAAATTTATTTGTTGCCGATCAAAATAATAATTGAACTCAAAAGTTTTGTTTATCAACAATTTTCTGTAATAGTCAACGAAAAAAACAACGAATCGATATTTTCATTTGATTATTTAGGTGGACCAAAAACCTCTACAACAACATCATCAGCCACTACAATCTCTACAACGTCAACAACAACCTCAACCTCAACATCGTCATCAACAACATCATCAACCTCGACAACCTCAACTTCAACATCATCCACAACAACATCATCAACCTCTACAACCTCTACAACGTCAACAACAACCTCAACATCATCCACAACAACATCATCAACTTCGACAACCTCAACATCAACAACATCGACATCATCAACAACGATCTCAACAACACCATCATTATCGTTGGATGTCCCGACTTGCTTAAATCAAACAATGGGTCGAAATTGTAATATTTCGTCAACCCCGTGTGATTTATTAAAACCTTGTAAAAATAATGGAACTTGTGAAAATCGAAATGAAAGTTATTTTTGTAATTGTTCGAAAGATTTCAATGGTTCTGAATGTGAAATAGATAATCGTCTATGTAAACTAACAACCTGTTGGAATAACGGAACTTGTAATCAAACAACCGGTGAATGTTCATGTGAAAAAGGTTGGACAGGTGATTTTTGTGAGAAAATGATAGATTATTGTGAAAATATAACTTGTGAAAACAATGCCCTATGTCGACGATTACTTATGAATTTTATTTGTGAATGTCTTACTGAGAATTATTCAGGTCGATATTGTGAAATCGTTTCAACAAAATTAGTAATTCTTCAATTTGTTTCGAAATCTTTCGGTTATATTGCAATTCTTTCTCTATCGATTGTCGTTGGTTTTGTTGTTATTATGGACGTACTCAAATACGGTTTCGGAATTGATCCAACAAAACATGAATTAGAAAGAATTCGTCGAGAAAAAGCTCGAAAAAGAAAACAACATCGACCAGTTATTCAACGATTTCATTACGTCAATTAACAAAAAAGCAAAGCAAAATAAAGACTCGAAATGAATTAAGTTAAATGAGTTGAATAACAATGAGTTTGAGAAAGATTCGTTTTTGGACCAACTCGTAATCCATCTCCTTTCCATTCGTTTTCTTTATTTAAATAATAACAACCGGATGAATAAACTCGATACTCATATTCTTGATTCTCGCCTTCTAAACCAAAGATTAGCAATCGATGACCAATTGTTTTTTGATTATCAATCATAAAAGTAAAATAACTTTGATTGACTTCAATTGAATTAGTAAAACTCGATTGTTTATCGAATTTATAAACGAATCGATAGGAGAAATTAGCTTTGATTTCGAAATGAATTGGAATCGGGAGATCACCGGTCAAATTCAAAGAATGAAAGGTTTCATTGGTTAAAATCATTGGAGGAATTCGAAGATTCGGATCTCGAGGAATAAAAAATTCTATTGGATTTGAATTTGTTTCAAACGGAATTTCATTTCCATTTTCATCGAGAATTGAAATCGACAAAGATCGAGAAAGATTTGTATTCGTTTCGATCACCAGTTTTTGTATCGGGTATGTAAATTGAATTGTTTATAGCGATAAAGATACTGCATGCTCCTGTGCCCCCAAAGCTTTCATTGGCAAAAGTCGTTGCTTCTGAATTCCAAGTCGTATTTGGACGAAATCTCGGTTGATTGAATGCAAAAGTTAAAATCTCATTCTTCGTTAACAAATCAACAATACTGTTGACAAATAGAAAACGTGTCAACATCAATATGATCATTTTCATGTTGTCAAATAGAAAACAAAAAATGTATTTATTTGACGAAGCGGATACATTACGTTTTTAACTTTGTAGACAGAAAGTGATTAAACAATAAATTCATCGTAATCATATAAGAGAAAAGAAGAATCCTATACGAATGATCATTTATTTTCTTGAGCAAAATGGCATTTTATAAAATACAAAAAAAGAGAAAAGCGAATGATTTTTATTCTTCCGTTGCTCGATGGCTGACCCGTAGTGGTCCTCGAATAGAATTTCGTCTCGGTACGCGTCCAATCGACTCTTCACTAGTCAATTTCGTTTGTTTCCGTTCAAAAAAAGTCCCATGATCTTCCCATGACGTATGACATTTCGTGCAAAGAAAATTCGAGAGAAAACCTTCACAATTACATTCTAAACAACTCAAATTCTTAAAAAACCAAAGTCAAAAAATTAAAAAAACTAACCTTTGCATCGTTTCGATTTCGAATCATGTCTCTCATGCCCATGATTACACTTGCATTGAACATGCCAAGTCGTCGGATCGAACCCGGGCCGTTTAGTTACCCATTGCTCGCCGATTTCATCGGGCCGAGACGGAACATAACTAAACGCCTCGCATTGACAATTGACTGATTGACATTTGAGAAGTTTATTTTGCTGATTATCAGTATATTTTTCATGTTCATTGAGTTTATGATTACAAAAACATTTACTCGTCGAATTAACTCGATAACAATCGAGATCTTTGCCTTTTTGTCTATAAACTATTGGCAAATCCGGAGTTATCAGTGCGAATTCATGTTGCAATCGAATGGGATTCTGAGTGCCACGTTCGAGAGGATTGGCTCGACGTGGAACATCGACAGACGAGGATCGATATCGAACTGCAACGGGGAGATTTTGCTCTTGAGATCCTAGATTTAGAAAAAAAGAGAATTTATTAGGACAGAAAAAAGAGGCATTACGTCGATTCATTTTTTATTTTGGGCTGAATGATCGATTGCTCACTGCCATCTATCAGTTGAGAGCGAGAGCTGAATGTTGCCAAGCACTGACCTCTATTTTTCATCTGTCGATCGAAGGATTCTTTTTTTCCTGTTCGGAATATCGTTTCCATTTGTTTAAAATCAACCGTAGTGTCAATTGATCAATGTTGATATCTACCAATAGAATCGTTCATTTGTTAGTTCTCTTTCTCGTCCTTTGATTTAATTATACAAGGTAGTATGGTATTTATCCCCTCTCGATTAATCTGTACTTTGCTTTCTTTCTCCGTCGCTATTATTAGGACGTACTTTTAATTCAAAATATTAGTGCATATACGTATATCTTTCAAGGTTGAGAGCAAACATTGATTTGAATTGACATTGAACCATTTGCATTCATACGATTTTTCGATAGAATAGCGCTTGGTTTTAATTATTCAGGTCAGAGTCCTTGAGGCTATATGCTTATTTCTACATGAATAAAATGCTGAATTGCTCTATTTCTTTTTTTAGATCTATTAATCATGGGCTCGAATGCGAGTATTATGCTTCAACAAGAAGATTTGCTGAGTATATGCAAAGATACCGGTAGGTCAACATGATTGATTAGCTATTCATTGAGATAAGATAACATCAACAGGTTTTACGGGCAAACAAGTTCAACGTTTATACAGTCGATTCAAACAATTAGACAAACGTGATTGTGGATTTCTCACACGAGAAGATCTCTTTTGCATACCCGAAGTCAATATCAATCCACTCGGCGAACGATTAATCGACGTTATCGTCGAAGATCATGGCGAAAATAATAAGATCAATTTCAAACAATTTATTACCATGTTAGCTCGATTTCGACAGGGCAAATCGAAATCAACAACGGATTTTAATTCTCGAGAAAGCAAATTACAATTTCTATTCGATGTAAGATCGATTACTGATGATTTTGTAGAAGAAAAATGTGTTTTTCTAGATGTACGATCGAAATCATGACAAGAAAATCGATCGAACTGAACTGCTCGGCGTTTTGAAAATGATGGTCGGAGTGAATATACACGATGATCAAATAGCGACGATTGCTGATCATACAATTGGAGAATTGGATAAGGACGGTGATCAATCGATAACATTCGAAGAATTCTGCAAAACTCTCGAACGAATCGATGCGGATGATAAAATGAGCATGAAATTTTTGAGTTAATTCACTAATCGTTGTAAATATTAGATAGATGCAATAATATATATATTAAATTTAGAATTAGTCATGAAAAATTAATATCGTATTTCAGATAAGTCATGAGCACTGTACGACGACTGTTTGGAGTCGATTTGATTGACTTTAAATCATGGTCGAATTTCGTTAAAATGATGAATCGACCGGAGGATCCAAGTTCATTAGCGATCATTCGAATGCTCTTCGGTATTCATTTGATAATATTCAACAAATTCATCGGCATTTTTTTTTCCTCTTTCGTAGGAGTTTTGATGATATTGGATATTCCTCAAGAACGAGGAATGGCTCACGCTGATGTCTACTATCCAAATGAAAACATGGATTGTCAATTTCCATTATTCAACTTTCTCAAACCACTTCGAGCTGAGCATATGGTTGTTGTTTTTACTATAATGTTACTTGGTAAAGAATCGATTGAGTAGAAGAATGATTTTTGTGGAAAAATAAATTTGTTTTTTAGGAGCTATCGGGATAACTTTGGGTTTATTCTATCGTTTCTCAACGATTTGTTTCGCAATCACGTATTGGTATGTGTTCTTCTTGGACAAAACATCGTGGAACAATCACTCGTATTTATACGGTTTAATCGCCATTCAATTGATGTTCGCCGACGCACATCATTACTGGTAAATAACTAAACTCGAGTTGTTTTCAAATTACGAAACAACCGAACATGATTTATTTAATTTTTATAGAAGCAAAAAAAAAAAGAATTCGATTGTATCTTGTGAGTTCCTAGTTGACAAAAGAAAACGACATTCTGACTGATTTGCACTCTTCTTAATACCGACAATTTCTTTCTTGTTTTTTGCTATTTCGAACGATCCATTTTCTAGGTCAATCGATGGTCTATATCGAAAGAAGATTCGCAATTCTCACGTTCCCCTATGGAACTACACGTTGCTTCGTTATCAACTCTTTCTCGTTTACTTCATTGCCGGTTTAAAAAAAGCCGATTGGGACTGGGTCAGTGGCTATTCAATGGACGATCTCGGTGAACACTGGGTCTTCTCACCATTTCGATCGTTCATGACTATCGAACAGATCACCTTGATTCTCGTTCATATCTGCGGATTTCTCTTCGATTTATTCATCGGTTTCGTTCTGTTCTTCGATCGAACACGTCCATTGGGCGTTCTCATTGCCTCATCATTTCACATTATGAACTCACAGATGTTCAACATCGGCATGTTTCCATACACGATGTTAGCAACAACGCCCATTTTTTTTCATAACAATTGGCCACGGAAATTTCTCAAACGTATCCTACCGAAAATGTTCTACAAAGAGCCAACGCTTCAGTACAGCACATCGTGCGTCTACTCGAAAGAAGAAATCAAGCCCGACGAATCGAAAAAACCATCGAAAAACAAATCGGTCAAATATGCTCAAACGAATCCAACGTTTCGTCATAAATTATTGACGATCTTTGCTTGTGTCTATCTGTTCGAGCAAGGTTTCATGCCGTATTCACATTTTATTACAAAAGGTTATAATAATTGGACCAATGGTCTCTATGGATACTCGTGGGATATGATGGTTCATTCGTGGCACACACAACATGTGAAAATAACGTTTGTCGATAAGAAAACCGATGAACCGCATTATCTACGGCCAACGGCTTGGGCGACGGCTAAACGTTGGAGTTCACATGCGGATATGATCGTTCAGTATGCTCAATGTATACAGACGAAATTGAAGGAACATGGTTATGATGATATTGAGTTATATTTTGACATTTGGAGGTCGATGAATGGTCGATTCAATCAACGGCAATTAGATCCGAGACTGAACGTGCTCTCAGCTGATGCCAAATGGACGCCATTCGAAGATACCAAATGGATGCTTCCATTACTAACGAATCTCAGTGATTGGCGAACACGAATGCTACAAATCGAACAGGAACGTTCGAATCAAGATCAAAACGTTCTCGTTACATTCGTTGCTGATTTTCCTGGTAAAGAAAAATGTCGAGTTTTTTTTTCACGAAATTGAATTTCTACTCGTATTAGTCAAATTTACTAACTGAGATTTTTAATCTCCAAAGGTTGTTTTTCGATCCTAAACATGAGTTTGACGTTAGTTTTACATGAAACGGAATTTCTATTAATATTAGTCAAATTTACTAATGAAGAATTTTTCAATCCTGAAGTTAGTTTTTCACGAAATTGAATTTCTACTAGTATTAGTAGACCTGTGACATTTCCATTTCATTTCAGTTAAATTTTTTTTTTTTTTTGGTAACAAAGCTTTTATTTGTATAATCAACATTTCATGTGCACGAGTTTACGGAGAGAGAAAAGAACAGAAGAAGAAAAAGGAAAAGTTAAAACAGGATAAAAAGGACTGATACACATGAACTGTCGAATAAAAGCCAACGGAAAGAGAATAACAGTTGGACCCGTGACGTCACGTCTTATGTCCATGTAAGATTTTAGATTACTATTTGTCTATTGGTTTTGATTCTTATATTCAGGTGATGTCGTTGTAATTCGGCAGTTGTTGTTGTTTTATTCTTTTCTTCATCTATAATCGAGATCAAGAGAGATTTCAATTAAATGAAACGGTTCATATCATTTCATTTCATCAGAAATGGAAATGTCGACCATTTCTTCAGTTCATTTCAACGAAATATTGAAAGTGAACTGTCACAGGCCTAAGTATTAGTAAAATTTACTAATAGAGAATTTTTAATCTCAAAAGGTTATTTTTCGATCCTGACGTTAGTTTTTCTTGAAATTGCATTTCTACGAGGGTCTGTAGAATTCTGCTCAAGGAGAATTTAGAATTTTAAAACTAGCTCTTACTGCATATTTAAGCAGAATTTTATTCTATCACTGATATCATTTTGCAGCTACTTAGTTTTAAAAATCTAAATTCTGCAACTGCTGAGTTTTCGATGAAATTGCGAAGGAATACCGAGATTTCGCCTTCACCCACACTCGAGAGTTTCGAAATACACAGGAATTTTTAAATAGATCTCGGTAACTATTAGTAGTAAAATTTACCAGTGGAGATTTTTGTTCTCAAACGGTTATTTTTTTCTTATATTCTCCCGTATTTTCCATAGGTCTATTTCTTGAAAATTACATTCCACCGGATTTGAATACGACGATTGAAGTACTCGAAGGACAAATTACGGTTGAAATACTTAGTTCGAAGCAGAATTTTACGCTTAATCCAGGACAAAATCTTACAGTACCAAGTGGAGGTTATCATAATGTGCATACGGTTTCATCGACACCATCGTGTTATATGTATGTTTATATGAATCGATCGGATGCAGAAATTGTTCGTCTATGGGATCGATATTATAATTTAACTGATCGACTTTTAAATGAAACAATTGAACGTAATCGTCCGTTGCATGTTGATCACGAAGAAGTCGATCTTGTTCGATTATCTTATGAAGATGTTTTTACTGAATTACGAACGAAAAGTCTTCACGAATTATTAGAACTTCCCTACGACTATCAATTAGATAACAAAGAACAAAACGATACGAATTGGACAAACATCCGTTTACAATTCGAAACAAGCATGAATCGTTCTCTCGTCAAACGATTAGATACACAAGTTAAATGGCAAGAAAGATACACTCGATCAATCACAAATTTTCTCGCTAAAAAGAAAAAAAATTTTCTTCGATGGTAAAAGAACGAGTCTCTCTCTAAAAATCTGAAATAAGATAAATGTGTTTTGTTCTAGTTATAAAATAATTAAATTAGCATTTCGAAGTATTATCTACAAAACCGATTTTATAAAATCAATCGAACAAGAAATCCGCAATATTAACGAAGACGGTACATCTACGAAAAAAGTGACCGAAGAATCTCCGGCCAATGCCAAGTCAAAGAAGCCGAAATCAAAAAAAGAAAAGACAACAGCTGCAATCTAAAAGACTCATTAATCTCATATTATTATTATTTCGTGACTAACATTTAGTTAGGAATTCTAATCAATTAATTTCTTTTTAAATAAAAAAAAGATGGCGTTAGTTGACCTCATATTGAATTTCATTGGTTGTCTGATGAGAAAGAAAGAAATAAGATTGCTTGATTCTTGACAAGTTCAATAGAAGAAAAAAAATGGGTGATAGCGATGATGATTTCGACAGTCGACGGAATCGAGATAAATTCCGTCGGGAACGCGAAGATTTCGGTGGAAGGTAGGCGGGAAAAGCAAAATCTGAATTATCTAAATTGAATCTATTAAAGAGATCGTTTTCGACGAGCAAATCCAAGCCGATTCAGCGGTAGTCCACCGCCGAACAAACGAGTTCGACCCGACGAACCACCTCAATTCCTCAGTTTCAAAACCTTTCTCCTCGAACAAGACGACAATATCGACCAAGAAGAAGCGGTCAAACTCTACAGTCTCTACAAAACCAACTTTCGAAAGGCACAACTCAACGAATTCTTCAACGCTCACAAAGACGAAGCCTGGTTCCGAGCGAAATACCACCCGGACGAGTTTGCCCAAAGGATAGAAGAGCAAAAACAAGTCGTCGAACAACGACGAAAGGTGTTTTTGGAGTTCTACGAGTCCGGCGCGCTCGATAATCTCTCAGTTGACATCGAGCACGAGGCGGAATTAGTCCAATTTCTCGATTCAGTCGTTGCTAAGCTCGAAGGCGACCGAGATATCCGAACAACCTCGATCTTTTTCCGTCAAATCCCCATGCAAACCACCAAAGCCGAGCTCGAGGCGCTCTGCACGACCTACGAGGGCTTTCGTCGAGTTTGTCTGACCGATCCGGCGCCCGAACGAAAGTTCCTGC
>Ga0209935_1001039_pt1 | contig 51390 bp, 53 predicted proteins | sample ThiBio_1000_plan_2_FD_183958 | JGI IMG/M metagenome (GOLD analysis project Ga0209935, IMG submission 183958) | Wastewater bioreactor microbial communities from Cape Town, South Africa - Thiocy_cont_1000_plan (SPAdes) | ecosystem: Engineered > Bioreactor > Thiocyanate-remediating >... | reverse complement strand
CCCGCCAGCATGCGCGCCAGCCAATAGAGCGCAGCATCCGGATCGGAGCCGCGAATGGATTTGTGCAGGGCCGAGATAAGATTGTAATGCTCTTCCCTGCTTTTGTCGTAGAGCGGCATGCGGCGCTGCACCACGCCGACCAGCCCGGTCACGTCCAGGGGCGCGGCGGTCTTCACACCGGCCAGTTCTTCCACCAGGTTGAGAAGATAGCGGCCGTCGCCATCGGCCATCGCGCGCAGGGTCGCGCGCGCGTCGTCTGTCAGCGGCATGCGGGTCTGGTAATGGGCTTCCGCGCGCTCAAGCAACATTTCCAGGGCGGCATCGTCCAGCCGGCGCAGGACCAGCACCTGGGCGCGGGACAGAAGCGCGCCGTTCAGTTCGAAGGACGGATTTTCGGTGGTCGCGCCCACCAGTACCACGGTGCCATCCTCGACCACCGGCAGGAAACTGTCCTGCTGGCTGCGGTTGAAGCGGTGGATCTCGTCGACGAAGAGCAGCGTCCCCTGCCCCACGCGGCGGCGCTCGCGCGCGGCCTCGAAGGTTCTCTTCAGGTCGGCGACGCCTGAGAAGACCGCCGACAATTGCTCGAAATGCAGCTGGAAGGCACCGGCCAGCAGCCGCGCGATGGTGGTCTTTCCCGTGCCCGGCGGCCCCCACAGGATGATGGAATGGGGCACGCCCCGAGCCACCATCCGGCCCAGCGGTGCATCCGGCCCCAGCAGATGATCCTGTCCTACCACCTGGTCCAGCGCCAGTGGGCGCAGCCGGTCTGCCAACGGCCGCGGAGCATCGGCGGCCAGACCGGAGGATTCAAAAAGGTCGCTCATCCTCCCATTATAGCAGCGCGGCCACGAAAAAGCCCCGCCGGATATGCCGGCGGGGCCCTCCCGAATAGCCCAGGCCTTAGAGATTGAACTTCACGCCAACAGACAGGTTGTTGGACGTGTTGCCGACATTGCTTATGGAATCCACGTTGACGTTATGGGCGTTCTGGTAGCGATACTCGGCGAACATGGAGGTCATGTCGTTCAGCCGGTATTCGGCGCCGCCGATCAGCTGCCAGCCGAAGACGGTGGAATCACCATGCTGGAGGCCATCAAGGCTGGTCGTCACCGCGCCGATGCCGCCGCCGCCATAGAAGCTCCATGGCGTGCTGGCAGGCAGGTGATAGGTCAAGTCGGCCATATAGCTGTTGGAACTGTGGCCGACATTGGTGCCGATATAGTCGCCCTCATTGTGGAAATAGTCGGCGTCGACGCTGAAGCCGGGCAACCCGTCCAGATAGGTGCCGGCACGGGCGCCGACATTGTAGCCGTCATCAACACCGGGATGGCCGGACCCCAGAGCCAGGGCGGGATGGGAGCTCCACCCTCCAAGCACCGAGACATATGGTGCATTCAGGATATCGGCATTGGCCGCAGCTGTGCTGAGAAGAACGGCGGCGGCGGAAACAATCACATACTTCTTCATGTCAGTCCCTTTGCTTGGGTGCCCCCCATGCGAAGGAACTAACGCCGCATCCACCAAAGGGTCGCGTTACAAGCGCGCCAGATGCCCAGAATTGAACGCGGGCAACAGACTGAAACAAATCTCCATGTCGCAATTCGGCCGCAAGCCTGACTAAATAAATCAGTATACTGATTATATCAGCCTTGCACGGACAACGTAAGTTGCCGGCCGCCGCGTTCAATCACCAGTTCCCAGCGATTGCTGGCATTCAGCACCCGCACCAGGTCGGCGACGCTGGAAATCCGCTGGCCGTTTATGCTGCGCACGACATCGCCAGGCTGGAAGCCGTAATTGGCGGCAATGGTGCCGTTCTCGGTGGAAACGATGGCAACACCCCTGCTCATCAAATCTATCTGCAGCTCGGTGGCCGTGGCGGGGGAGATGTTTTCCACCCTGGCTCCGGTCAAGGGATTGCGGCCGCCGACAAGGCGCGAATCGCGCGGCGGATTTTCAGGCGGGAGCGCCAGTGTCACCGTGACCTCGCGCGCCTTGGCATTCGAGACGACGCGCATCTTCACCGTGTCGCCGGCGCGATGGGTGGCGGTGCGGTAGTTCAACGACTGCATGTCGTCCACCGCCGCGCCATCGACGGACTCCACCACATCGCCGCTGCCAATGCCTGCGCGGGCCAGCGGGCCGCCGGGATACACTTCCTTGATCAGCACGCCGCCGGGCCGGGGTAGCCCCAGGCTGCGGGCGATATCACTTGTAACCGCCTGTCCGGTGGCCCCCACCCAGGCCAGCTTTACGCTGGCGGGCTGGCCGTCCTTCATTCCACCTTCCACGCCTTCGACGACCCGGCGCGCCAGGTTGGCGGGAATGGCAAAGCCGATGCCGATATTGCCGCCACTGCGCGAATAGATGGCGGTATTGATGCCGGCCAGGCGGCCGTCGGTGGTGACCAGCGCGCCGCCGGAATTGCCCGGATTGATTGCCGCGTCGGTCTGGATGAAGAACTGATAGTCGTTTGCCGAGCCCTGCGTGCGCGCCAGGGCCGAGACGATGCCCATGGTTACGGTCTGGCCGACGCCAAAGGGATCGCCGACCGCCAGCACCAGATCGCCAACCTGCACCGTGTCGCTGTCGGCGAAGGGCACCACGGGCAGCTTTTCGCCCTTGGTGTCGATCTTCAGGACCGCCAGGTCAGTGCGCGGATCGGCGAGCAGAACCTTCGCCTTGAACTCGCGCTTGTCCGACAGCGCCACCACGATTTCTGTGCCGCCGGAAACCACATGGTTGTTGGTCAGGATGATGCCGTCGGAGCGGACAATCACACCCGAGCCCAGCGACTGCTGCACGCGCTGACGCATCTCGGGCGTGGCGCCGAAGAATTGCGAGAAGAAGGGGTCGCTGAAGAAGGGATTGGCCTGAACCTGCTGGACGCTGCGGCTGTAGACGTTGACCACGGCGGGAACGATGCGCTTGACGACGGGTGCGAAGGTGAGCTGGACCTGGCGCATCGAGCTGGGCGCGGCAGGCAGCGCGTGTGGCGCCGCCGGTTCAACGCGCAGCTTTTCTGGCGCTGCCCTGTTGTCCGCTGTGAGTGCAGGCACGGCGAAGAAGGCGGCCGCACCCGTCAGAACGGCCGCGCCGACAGCGATCGAAATACTCTTCATGATTCCCAGCTTTCCGATGAGTTGCCGAAGTTTCACGCGCCAATCCGGGTGAAAAGAGGTCGAATGAAAAAGGGCGGCATCACTGCCGCCCTTGAATCTAGCTCAGACCGTGGCAAAATTCAGGCCCGCAACATCGGCCAGGAGAAGTGCAAAACACTTTCCGTCCGGCCACGCGGGCGAAGATCAGTCTTCCGCCTCTTCCGAAACTTCCACCGGACCGGAATCCTGGCCCTTGGCGGCGGTGTCGCGGTCGATGAATTCGATGATCGCCATCGGCGCATTGTCGCCGTGACGGAAGCCGCAGCGCAGCACGCGGGTGTATCCGCCGGGGCGGCCGGCATAGCGCGGACCGATCACGTCGAACAGCTTGGTCACCTGATCAGCGTCCTTGATCTGGGCCAGTGCCTGGCGACGGGCATGCAGGTCGGTCTTGCCGCGGCGCGACAGAGTGACCAGCTTCTCGATCACGGGGCGAAGGTCTTTCGCCTTGGGCAGCGTGGTCTTGATCTGCTCATGCTTGATGAGGGCGGCGGTCATGTTGCCCCACATCGCCTTGCGGTGAGAGGCGGTGCGGTTGAACTTGCGGCCTTGGTTTCCGTGACGCATGGCGATGGCTTTCTAAGAGATCAGTATTGGTCTTCGTAGCGCTTGGCGAGATCTTCGATATTCTCCGGCGGCCAGCCAGGCACTTCCATGCCCAGGTGCAGGCCCATCTCGGCCAGAACCGCCTTGATCTCGTTCAGCGACTTGCGGCCGAAGTTCGGGGTGCGCAGCATCTCCGCCTCGGTCTTCTGGATCAGGTCGCCGATATAAACGATGTTGTCGTTCTTCAGGCAGTTGGCCGAACGCACCGACAGTTCCAGCTCGTCCACCTTCTTGAGCAGGACGGGGTTGAAGGCGAGGTCCGGCTTGGCCTCTTCGGTGGTACGCAGCTGCGGCTCTTCGAAGTTGATGAAGACCTGGAGCTGGTCCTGCAGGATGCGCGCAGCATAGGCGACGGCATTGTCCGGGGTCACGGCGCCGTTGGTTTCCACCGTCAGGGTCAGCTTGTCGTAATCCAGGATCTGGCCTTCGCGGGTGTTCTCCACCTTGTAGGAGACCTTCTTTACCGGGCTGAACAGGCTATCGACCGGGATCAGGCCGATGGGCGCGTCTTCCGGGCGATTGCGGTCGGCGGGTACATAGCCCTTGCCGGTATTGACCGTCAGCTCCATGCGAAAATCGACCTTCTCGTCCAGCGTGCAGATGACGAGATCGGGATTGAGCACTTCGATGTCGGATGTGGCCTGGATGTCGCCGGCCCTCACCTCGCCCGGACCCTGCTTGCGCAGGCTGACGCGCTTGGGACCTTCGGCATGCATGCGCAGTGCGATCATCTTCACGTTCAGGACGATGTCGGTGACGTCTTCGCGCACGCCCTGAATCGAGGAGAATTCGTGCAGGACGCCCTCGATCGAGATAGCGGTGATGGCGGCGCCCTGCAGCGAGGACAGCAGCACGCGGCGCAGCGAATTGCCCAGGGTCAGACCGAAGCCGCGCTCCAGCGGTTCGGCGACGATGGTGGCGACGCGGCCCGGCTCGTGCCCGGCATCGGTCTTGAGCTTCTGCGGCTTGATCAGTTCCTGCCAGTTTTTCTGAAACATGTTTTCCTCATCGTGTCCCGGACCTGTCGGACCAGGCCCATACGTGCGACGGGTAGATGGTTACGTCCGAATATTTTCTATGGTCGCTCCGGCTTCCGCCTTCGCTCCTGCTTCAAACCTTAGACGCGGCGGCGCTTGGGCGGCCGGCAGCCATTGTGGGGAATGGGGGTCACATCGCGGATCGAGGTGACGACCAGGCCCACCGCCTGCAGCGCGCGCAGCGCCGATTCACGGCCCGAGCCCGGACCGGAAACTTCCACTTCCAGGGTGCGCATGCCGTGTTCGACCGCCTTGCGGCCAGCGTCTTCGGCCGCCATCTGGGCGGCATAGGGCGTGGACTTTCGGCTGCCCTTGAAGCCCATCATGCCGGCGCTCGACCAGCTGACGGCGTTGCCCTGCGCGTCGGTGATGGTGACGATGGTGTTGTTGAAGGTGGCGGCGACATGCGCCACACCCACCACAACATTCTTCTTTTCTTTCTTGCGGGTGCGGGCACCCTTGCCCTTGGCTTCGGCCATCTTACTTGGTCACTTTCTTCTTGCCGGCGATCGCCTTGGCGGGACCCTTGCGCGTGCGGGCGTTGGTGTGGGTGCGCTGGCCGCGCACGGGAAGGCCCTTGCGGTGACGCAGGCCCCGGTAGCAGCCCAGATCCATCAGGCGCTTGATATTCATCGCAACATCGCGGCGCAGGTCGCCTTCAACCAGATAGTCGCGGTCGATGGTTTCGCGGATCTGGATGACCTCGGACTCGGTCAGGTCGCTGACGCGGCGGGCCGGGTCGATTCCCAGCTGGCTGATGATGTTCTTGGCGGTGTGGGGCCCGATTCCGTGGATATAGCGCAGGGCGATTTCCACACGCTTCTGGGTCGGGATATTGACGCCGGCAATACGTGCCACGAGTGTTCTCCGGATGGCTTTTAAGCCGTTGATTTTGTTACCATAATTGGTATATACATCTTCCCGGCCAAACCCGGCCCCGGGCCGCTGCGCAAACGCGTCCCAAAAGCCGGAAATGACAGGAAAATCTGTCGCGAGGGCGCGGATTATAGGAATGGCCCCCCTCCCGTCAATGGCTGGACGGGAATAATTGTCGCATGCTCTGTTTGGGCTAGCCTCCGAGGGCAAATCTGGTCAGTTGCGCCGCCACGGAACCTGTGGAAACACGCGGGAACTCTAGGCGGGGACCGCGTCCAGGACGGCAGCGATCTGGCTGGTCACGGCATCGACCGGGGCCATCCCGTCGACCGTCTTCAGCTTGCCTTGGCGACGGTAATAATCGATCAGCGGGGCGGTGTTCTTGTAGTAGACACCCAGCCGGTAGCGCAGCGTTTCAGGCGTGTCGTCGCTTCGCAGGACGCCGCCGGCCTTGATGCGCGCTTCCACCCGGGAGAGCAGGACCGAATCATCCACCTTCAGTTCCAGCACCAGGTCGATCCTCTTGCCGCGCGCGGCCAGCATGGCGTCCAGGGCCTCGGCCTGGGGGATCGTGCGGGGAAAGCCATCGAAGACCGCACCCCCAGCACAGTCCGGCTGGTCATAGCGCTGGGCGATGATATCGATCACCACTTCGTCAGGCACCAACTCGCCCTTGTCCAGCAACGCCTTGCAGCGTGTGCCCAGCGGCGTGCCCTCGGCAATGGCGGCGCGCAGCATGTCACCGGTCGAAAGCTGGGGCAGGCCCCGTGTCTCCTTGAGAATTTTCGCCTGCGTGCCCTTCCCCGCCCCCGGAGGTCCGAACAATACCAGGTTCAACGGCGCGCTCCCCTTAGCTTTGATTTTTTCAGCAGGCCTTCATATTGCTGGGCGACCAGATGGCTCTGAATCTGCGCCACCGTGTCCATGGTCACGCTGACCACGATCAGGATGGAGGTGCCGCCCAGGGCAAATGACAGATTGTATTCATAGAACATGAACTCGGGGATCAGGCAGACCACGGCCAGATAGGCCGCGCCGATCACCGTGATCCGGGTCAGTGTGTAGTCGATGAATTGGGCGCTTTTCTTGCCTGGACGAATGCCCGGAAATACGCCGCCATATTTCTTCAGATTTTCGGCCGTCTCCTCGGGGTTGAACACGACCGAAGTGTAGAAGAAGGCGAAAAACAGGATCAACGCCGCATACAGGATCATGTAGAGCGGCTGGCCGCGGCTGACATAGGTGACGATGGTCTGCAGCCAGGCAGGCAGGCTTTGGGCATTGAAGCTGGCGACGGTGGTGGGCAAAAGCAGGATCGAGGACGCGAAGATCGGCGGGATCACCCCCGACACATTGAGCTTGAGCGGCAGATGCGAGCTTTCCCCACCATAGACCTTGTTGCCGACCTGCCGTTTTGGATAAGTGACGAACAGGCGCCGCTGGGCACGCTCCATGAAGACGATGAAGCCCACCAGCACGACGGTGAAGGCGGCGAAGAAGATCAGCAGCAGCGGGTTGGTCGCGCCGGTACGGGCCGATTCCAGCGTCTGGGCGATGATCTGCGGAAAGCGCGCCACGATACCCGCGAAAATGATCAGCGAAATGCCGTTGCCCACGCCGCGGCTGGTGATCTGTTCACCGATCCACATCAACAGCATGGTGCCGCCGGTCAGGGTAATCACCGCACCGATACGGAAGAAAATGCCGGGGTGGATCACGATCTGGCCGGCGCCGCCGAAATGCTCAAGCCCGATGGCTATGCCCCAGGCCTGGATCGCGGCCAGCGCGACCGTGCCATAGCGGGTGTACTGGTTGATGATCTTTTGACCGGCCGCGCCTTCCTTCTTCAGCGCTTCCAGTTCGGGGAAGACGGTGGTCATCAGCTGGATGATGATCGAGGCGCTGATGTAGGGCATGATGCCCAGCGCGAAGACCGCCATGCGGCCCACCGCGCCACCCGAAAGCGTATTGAACACATCCAGCAGGCCGCTGCCCTGCTGTGCGATCTGCTGGGCCAACGCTGCCGGATCGATGCCAGGCATGGGGATGTAGGAGCCGATGCGTGCAACGACCAGGGCGCCCAAGGTGAAGAAGATGCGCTGGCGCAGCTCCTTGGCCTTGCCAAGGTTGGCGAAATTGAAATTGGCGGCCAGTTGTTCGGCTGCAGATGCCATCAGGCTGCTCCCAGATCGCGCCGGACCATGACGGCCGGCCCGGAAATACCCGCCCTCATATAGGGCCCCGCCCCGCCATTTCGAGGCGGAGCGGGCCGTAAATCTTACGCCTTGCGGGCCGCGCGCTTGGCAGCGGAGTCGGCGCGGCGCTTCTGGCGCTTGCCCGGCTCGCCCTTCTTGTTGCCATGAACCTTCTTGGTGAAGGTTGTGGTCACACTGCCACCGCTCTTTTCGACCGCTTCGCGGGCAGAGGCACTGGCGCCGGCCACTTCGATGTCGATCTTCGTCTTGATCTCGCCCTTGGCCAGCAGGCGCACGCCGTCGCGACTCTTGTGGGCCAGGCCGGCCTTGCGCAGGACCTCTTCGGTGATCCTGGCGGAAGCATCCAGACGCTTGTCGTCGATCGCCTTTTGCAGGCGGCCCAGGTTCACTTCCGAGAAGTCGTTGGCAAAGATGTTGTTGAAGCCACGCTTGGGCATGCGCATGTGCAGTGGCATCTGGCCGCCTTCGAAGCCGTGTACCTGGTTTCCGGTACGGGCCTTGGCACCCTTGACGCCTCGGCCGGAGGTCTTGCCCAACCCCGAGGAGGAGCCGCGGCCCAGCTTGTCCTTGCGCTTGTGGGCACCGGGATTGTTGGCGATCTGGTTGAGTTTCATTGCCTAACTCCTGTCATGACCGGGCAGCCCAAACGACGCGGCCCGGCCATTCAATTACTTCTTCTCTTCGACGATCTCGACGAGGTGTTTGACGGCGTTGATCATGCCGCGCACCGAAGGCGTGTCCTCCAGCGTGCGAGTACGGCGGATCTTGCCCAGGCCCAGGCCGCGCAGGGTCTGCGCCTGGATGTCCGGCTTGCGGTTGGCGCTGCGGATCTGGCGGACGGTCAGGGTTTTCTTCTCGGCCATGATATGGGTTCCTTACGCGCTGGCTTCGGCGGGCGCGTCTTCGCGGCGGGCCAGGATTTCCGACACGCTGCGGCCGCGGCGCTGGGCGACCATGCGCGGGCTCTGCTGGTTCGTCAGCGCATCGAACGTGGCGCGCACCATGTTGTAGGGGTTGGAGGTGCCCAGCGATTTGGACACAACATCACCCACGCCCAGCGCTTCGAACACCGCACGCATCGGGCCGCCGGCGATGATGCCTGTACCGGCCGGAGCCGGACGCACCACCACCTTGCCCGCGCCATGGTGGCCACGCACTTCATGGTGCAGGGTGCGGCCGTCCTTCAGGGGCACGCGGATCATGGCCTTTTTGGCGTCGTCCGTCGCCTTGCGGATGGCTTCAGGCACTTCACGCGCCTTGCCATGGCCAAAGCCGACGCGGCCATTGCCGTCGCCCACCACGACCAGCGCAGCGAAGCCGAAGCGGCGGCCACCCTTCACGACCTTGGCGACACGATTGATGTGCACCAGCTTGTCGATCAGGTCGCTGCCCTGCTCTTCCCTGTCGCGCCCCCGGCCGCGGCCGCGCTCACGTCCGCCTTCCTTGGAGTCCCGCTGCTGTCCTTCGCGTGCCATGCCTTATCCTTACCTTCTAAAGCGGAGCGTCGATTGGTTCATACGCTGCGCCATGAACTCCTTAAAACTCGAGGCCGCCTTCACGCGCCGCGTCTGCCAGCGCCCTGATGCGGCCGTGATAGATGTAACCGCCACGGTCGAACATGACCTGAGTGACACCGGCTGCCTTGGCGCGCTCGGCGATCTTCTTGCCCACCTCGCCGGCGGCTTCCACGTTCCAGGACTTTGTGGACTTGCCGTCCTTCTCGTTGGTCGAGGCGGAGGCCAGGGTGCGCGCCTGGGCGTCATCGATCACCTGGGCGTAGATGTGCTTGCCCGAGCGGAACACCGACAGGCGCGGACGGGTGCCGTGGGTGGTCAGGCGGTGACGGTTGCGCGACTTGCGCTTGTCGAAGAGGTTCGTGCTCATCTTACTTCTTCTTGCCTTCCTTGCGGCGGACATACTCGCCTTCGTAGCGGACGCCCTTGCCCTTGTAGGGCTCCGGCGGACGCCAGCCGCGGATCTCCGCGGCGACCTGGCCCACCAGCTGCTTGTCAATGCCCGAAACGGTGATCAGAGTCGGCTTTTCGGTGGTGATGGTGATGCCTTCCGGGATCGCATAGGGCACATCGTGGCTGAAGCCGAGCTGCAGGTTCAGAGTCTTTCCCTGGACCGCGGCGCGGTAGCCGACACCCTGTATCTCCAGCTTCTGCGAGAAGCCGGTGGTCACCCCCGTGACCAGGTTGTTCACCAGGGTGCGCGACAGGCCCCACATCTGCGGCGCACGCTCCATTTCCTTGCGCGGCGCCACGCTGATGCCGGTGTCACCCACCGACACCGAGACTTCGGGAACCAGCTTCACGGACAGCTCGCCCTTCGGGCCCTTGACCTTCACGGTCTGGCCGTCGATGGAGGCGGTGACGCCCTTGGGCAGTGCTACCGGCTTCTTGCCAATACGGGACATCGCTTGCTCCTTAGAACACCTGGCAGAGAACTTCGCCGCCGACATTCTTCTCGCGGGCGGAGGCGTCGGTCATCACGCCCTGGGGCGTGGAGAGGATCGACACGCCAAGGCCCTGGCGGTGCGGTTTCAGATCGCTGACAGAGGAATAGACTCGGCGGCCGGGGGTGGAAACGCGCTTGATCTCGCGGATCACCGGCTGGCCTTCGTGATATTTGAGCTCGATTTCCAGCTCGCGGTGACCCTTGACCTCCACTTCGGCATAGCCGCGGATATAGCCTTCGGCCGCCAGCACGTCGAGCAGGCGCACGCGCAGGCGCGAGTTGGGCGAATGCACCTTGCTGCTGCGACGCAGCTGGCCATTGCGGATGCGGGTAAGAAGATCGCCAATCGGATCGATGATCATGGGTAGCTCTCCTTACCAGCTCGCCTTGGTCATGCCGGGAATCTGCCCGAAATTACCCAGCGACCGCAGCGCGATACGGCTCATCTTGATCTTGCGGTAATAGCCCTTGGGACGTCCCGATAGTTCGCAGCGGTGATGAATGCGAACCTTGGACGAATTGCGCGGCAGCTTGGCCAGCTTCAGGCGCGCGGCAAAGCGCTCCTCCTGCGGCAGCTTTTCGTCCTCGGCCTGGGCCTTGAGCGCGGCGCGCTTGGCGGCGTACTGCGCCACCAGCTTTTCGCGCTTCTTGTTGCGGTTGATCTGGCTCGTTTTCGCCATGGCAGCCTCAGTTGGTAAACGGGAGCTGGAAGCCTTCGAGAAGCGCCTTGGCTTCCGCGTCGGTCTTCGCAGTCGTGTTGAAGACGATATCCATGCCCCACACGGTCTCGGTCTTGTCGTAGTCGATCTCGACGAAAACGATGTGTTCCTTCAGGCCCATGGCATAGTTGCCGCGACCGTCAAAGCTCTTGCCGCTGATGCCGCGGAAGTCGCGCACGCGCGGCAGCGCGGTGGTGATCAGACGATCGACGAACTCGTACATCTGGTCGCCGCGCAGCGTGACCTTGGCGCCGATCGGCAGGCCTTCGCGGATCTTGAAGGACGCGATGGCCTTCTTGGCGCGGGTGGCCACGGCCTTCTGGCCGGCGATGGCGGTTAGGTCATTCAGCGCCTGTTGAATCTTCTTGCCGTCGCTGGCCGCCTCACCCGCGCCGATGTTCAGCACGACCTTGTTGAGTTTTGGCACCTGCATGGCGTTCTTGTAGCCAAACTTTTCCATCAGGGCGGGCTTGATGGTTTCGCTGTAGCGCTTCTTGAAGCGCGGCACATAGCCGGCTTCGCGCGCGTGCTCGCCCAGCGCGACGGCGGTGCCGGTATTGACTTCGCGGCGCTTGTTCGCCTTGTCCGCCTTGGCAGCGGCCTTGGCCGCTTCCTTGGGGTTCTTGCTGGTACCTGCCTCAGACATCGATGACCTCACCCGACTTCTTGGCGAAACGGACCTTGCGACCGTCGCCCAGCGTCTTGAAACCAATGCGCGTCGCCTTGCCCGTCTTGGGGTCGACATGCGCGATATTCGAAAGATGGACCGGGGCCTCCTTGGTCACGATCCCGGCCTGCTGGCGCTGCGTCTGGCGCTGGTGACGCTTAACGACGTTCACGCCTTGGACAAGCGCCTTGGTCTCCTTTGGGAAGACCTTGAGTACCGAACCCTTTTTGCCCTTGTCGCGGCCGGTCAGGACCACGACGTTGTCGCCCTTGCGGATATTGCTCATCTAGAGGACCTCCGGCGCGAGCGAAATGATCTTCATCTGGTTCTTGGCGCGAAGCTCGCGGGTAACCGGCCCGAAGATGCGGGTGCCGATCGGCTCGCCCTGGGCGTTGACCAGAACCGCGGCATTGCCGTCGAAGCGGATCAGGCTGCCGTCGGGACGGCGCACGCCCTTGGCGGTACGCACGACCACGGCCTTCAGAACCTCACCCTTCTTCACGCGGCCGCGCGGAATGGCTTCCTTCACGCTGACGACGATGATGTCGCCCACATCGGCGTAGCGGCGGTGTGAGCCGCCCAGCACCTTGATGCACATAACGCTCTTGGCGCCACTGTTGTCGGCGACATCGAGCTCAGTTTGCATCTGAATCATGACTCTGCTCCCTTCGCGCCGCTACTTGCCGACGCGTTCCAGCACTTCCCAGCTCTTCAGCTTGGAAAGTGGCCGGGTTTCCTGAATGCGGACGACATCGCCCACCTTGAATTCACCCTTTTCGTCATGGGCGTGGTACTTCTTCGACCGGCGCACGGTCTTGCCCATCACCGGGTGGGTGAAGCGGCGCTCCACCTGGACCACGACAGTCTTGGCGTTCTTGTCGGAAACGACGGTACCCTGAAGAATTCGCTTCGGCATGGTCTTACGCCTTGGTCTGGGCAGCGCGGCGCTGCTCGGTGAGGACGGTCTGGATGCGCGCGATATCGCGGCGCAGCGTGCGGATACGGCCGGTATTCTCAACCTGGCCATTGGCCCGCTGAAAGCGCAGATTGAACTGCTCCTTCTTCAGGCCGGACAGCTGGGCGTTCAGCTCATCGGCGGTCTTGGCGCGAAAGTCCTCGGCCTTGCTCGACGCCTTGGCGGCGGCGGCCTTCTTCTTCGCGGTCTTTGCAGCTTTCTTAGCCATCGTAACTCTCTCTAGACCAGGGCTCGGGCAACGAATTTGGTCGCGATCGACAGCTTGGCCTGGCCCAGGCGCATCGCTTCGCGGGCCGTCACCTCGTCCACGCCGTCAATCTCGAACAGAATGCGGCCCGGCTTTACCTTTGCCACCCAGAATTCCGGCGCGCCCTTGCCTGAGCCCATGCGCACTTCGGCGGGCTTTTTGGACACCGGAACGTCCGGAAAAACACGGATCCACACGCGGCCGGCGCGCTTCATCTGGCGGGTGATGGCGCGGCGCGCGGCTTCGATTTCGCGCGCGTTCAGCCGCTCGGGCTCCAGCGCCTTCAGGCCATAGGCGCCAAAAGCCAGCGTGGTGCCAGCCTTGGCCGCGCCATGGATGCGTCCCTTGAACTGCTTGCGAAATTTCGTGCGCTTGGGTGACAGCATGGTTCTTCTCTTTTACTCGGCGGCCGACGCGGGCTGACGCTCGCGCTGCGGGCGGCCCTGGCCTTCGGCCTCGCCGGCCTGTCGCTTCTCAGTGGCGAAGGGATCATGCTCCATGATCTCGCCCTTGAAGATCCAGACCTTGACGCCGCAGGTCCCATAAGTGGTGAAGGCAGTGGCGATGCCATAATCGATATCGGCGCGCAGGGTGTGCAACGGCACGCGGCCTTCGCGGTACCATTCCACACGCGCGATTTCCGCGCCGCCCAGGCGGCCAGAGCAGGTGATGCGGATGCCCAGTGCGCCCAGACGCATCGCGGTCTGCACCGCCCGCTTCATCACGCGACGGAAGGCGACACGGCGCTCCAACTGCTGGGCAATGTTCTCGGCCACCAGCTTGGCGTCGATTTCCGGCTTGCGGATCTCGACGATGTTCAGGTGCACTTCGTCGTCCGTGTATTTCTGGACGTCGCTCTTGAGCTTTTCGATGTCGGCGCCCTTCTTGCCGATCACTACACCCGGACGAGCCGAGTGGATGGTGACGCGGCACTTCTTGTGCGGACGCTCGATGACGATGCGGGAGACGCCGGCAGCCTTCAGCTTGTCGCTGAGATACTCGCGGATCTGGATGTCTTCCTGCAGCAGTTTGCCATATTCCCGCTTGCCCGCGTACCAGCGCGAGTCCCAGGTGCGGTTGATGCCCAGGCGCAGGCCCGTGGGATTGACCTTCTGACCCATTACGCAGCTTCCTTCTTCGACTTGGCGGCCGGCTTCTTCGCCGGGGCCTTGCCAGCGGACTTGGTCTTGGCTTTCGCCTTGCCCTTTACGGGCTTGACGACTTCCTTTTTCTCTTCGCGATTTTCTTCGACCACAATGGTGATCTGACTGAAGAACTTCTCGATGCCACCGGCATTGCCGCGGGCGCGTGCGTGAAAACGGCGCAGCAACAGGTTCTTGCCGACGCTGGCTTCCTTCACGACCAGGTCGTCCACATCCAGGTCGTGGTTGTTCTCGGCGTTGGCGATGGCCGACTGCAGTGCCTTCTTGACCACGCCGGCAATGCGCTTCTCGCTGAAGGTCAGTTCGTTCAGGGCACGATCGACCTTCTTGCCGCGGATCTGTTGTGCGACCAGGTTCAGCTTGCGGGGAGAGACGCGGATGTTGCGGGCGATTGCCATCGCCTGATGGTCACCCAAAACCCGCGCGCGTGCTTGCTTGCCCATTTAAGCCCTCTTCGCCTTCTTGTCGCCGCCGCCGGTATGGCCATGGAAGGTGCGGGTAGGCGAGAATTCGCCCAGCTTGTGGCCGACCATGTCTTCAGTCACCAGCACGGGAATGTGCTTGTGGCCGTTGTAGACACCGAAGGTGATGCCCACGAACTGGGGCAGGATGGTGGACCGGCGCGACCAGGTCTTGATCACGTCCTTGCGGCCGGACGAGCGGGCGACTTCCGCCTTTTTCAGCAGATAGCCGTCTACGAACGGGCCTTTCCAGACAGAACGGGTCATGTGCTTGCCTTGCCTTTGCGGGTGCGCACGATGAACTTGGTGGTGCGCTTGTTGACGCGGGTCTTGGCGCCCTTGGTGGGCTTGCCCCAGGGAGTGACCGGATGACGGCCGCCCTTGGTGCGGCCTTCGCCGCCGCCATGCGGATGGTCGATCGGGTTCATGGCGGTGCCGCGGACATGCGGACGCCAGCCCTTCCAGACATTCCGGCCTGCCTTGGAGATGACCTCGTTCATATGGTCAGGGTTCGACACCGCGCCCACCGTCGCCATGCAGGTCAGCGGAATCTTGCGCACTTCCGACGAATTCAGCCGGATCAGCGCATAGCCCGCGTCGCGCCCCAGATACTGGGCATAGGCGCCGGCACTGCGCGCAACCTGGCCGCCCTTGCCCGGCTTCATCTCGATATTGTGGACGATGGTGCCTACGGGCATCGCGCCCAGCGGCATGGCATTACCCACCTTGACGTCAACCTTCTCGCCCGACACGACGGTGTCGCCCACGGCCAAGCGCTGCGGCGCCAGGATATAGGCCTGGGTACCATCCTTGTACTTGATCAGCGCAATGAAGGCCGTGCGGTTGGGGTCATACTCCAACCGCTCCACCACAGCCGGCTCGTTGAACTTGTTGCGCTTGAAATCAATCAGCCGGTAGCGGCGCTTGTGCCCGCCGCCGCGATAGCGCACCACGATGCGGCCGAGATTGTTGCGGCCACCCTTGGAGGTCTTGCCCTCGGTCAGCGACTTCACGGGACCACCTTTGTGGAGGCCCGACTTGTCGACCAGTACCAGCTGACGCTGGCCTGCGGTCGTTGGCTTGTATTTTTTCAGTGCCATCTTACAGACCCGTCGTAATATCGATCTGGTGGCCCTCTTCAAGGGTCACGATCGCCTTCTTGATGTCGCTGCGCGTATAGACTTTTCCGCGGGCCATCTTGCGCTTGCCCTTGACGACCACGGTATTCACCGCCTTGACCTTGACCTTGAACAGGTCGGCGACCGCCTTGGCGATGGCGGGCTTGGTGGCGTCCAGTTTCACCCGGAACACGACCTGGTTGGACTCGGTCATGCGGGTGGCCTTTTCGGTGATGACCGGCGAAAGGATCACATCGTAGTTGATGGTCATTTCAGGCGCGCCTCGATCGCTTCAACTGCGGCCCTGGTCAGGACCAGCTTGTCGCTCTTGATGATGTCGTAGACGTTGATGCCGGCGACGGGCAGCAGCGAGACATCGGCAAGATTGCGGGCCGAGAGCTGGAAGTTCTTGTCGAACTCGCCATCCACCACCAGCGCCTTGGCCAGACCAAGCTTGCCGAACTGCGCGGCCAGGGCCTTGGTCTTGATGTCCTTGGACTTGGCTTCGTCCAGCACCATGATGGCGCCTTCCCTGGCCTTGGCCGAGAGGGCATGCTTGAGGCCCAGCGCCTTCACCTTCTTGGGCAGGTCAAACTCGTGAGAGTGATTGACCGGTCCCATCGCCTTGGCGCCACCGACGAACAGCGGAGCGCTACGCGCGCCGTGACGGGCGGTGCCGCCGCCCTTTTGGCGGCCCAGCCTGTGCTTGGTGCGGTTGATCTCGCCGCGGGTCAGAACCTTGTGGGTGCCGGCCCGGCGCTTGGCGAGCTGCCACACGATCACGCGCTGGATCAGGTCGGCGCGCGGCTCCAGACCGAAGATGGCGTCGTTCAGTTCGACGTCACCGGCCGCCTTGTTGTCGAGATTGAGGACCTTGGTCTTCATGTCTTAGCCCTCGGACTTTTCTTCGACGGCCGGTGCAGTTGTCTTTTCACGCTTCTTGACAGAAGCGGGAGACGGCGCGTCTTTGGCCGGCCGCTTGACGGCATCGCGCACCATCACCCAGCCGCCCTTGGAGCCCGGCACCGCGCCGCGCACCATGATCAGGCCGCGCTCGACATCGACCTTGGCCACTTCCAGGTTCTGGGTGGTGATGTTGTCGACGCCGTAGTGACCGTGCATCTTCTTGTTCTTGAATGTCTTGCCGGGGTCCTGGCGGCCGCCGGTACCACCGAGAGAGCGGTGGCTGATTGACACGCCGTGGCTGGCTTCCAGACCGCGAAAATTCCAGCGCTTCATCGCGCCGGTGAAACCACGACCGATGGTCACGCCGGTGACATCCACCTTCTGGCCGGGCACGAAGTGGTCCGCCTGAAGCTGATCGCCGACTTCCAGCATGTTCTTCGGATCGACACGAAACTCTGCCACCTTGCGGCGGGGCTCGATCTCGGCCTTGGCGAAATGGCCGCGTTCGGCGCGGGTCGCATTCTTGGCCTTTGCAAAGCCCGAGCCGAGCTGAACGGCTGTATAGCCGTCCTTTTCCTGGGTGCGAGTGGCCACGACGGCGCAGCCGTCCAGCTTGAGCACCGTGACCGGGACATGGGTGCCGTCTGCGAGGAACAGACGGGTCATGCCGACCTTCTGGGTGATGACACCTGTGCGCACGAAACGCTCCTTACAACTTGATCTCGACGTCCACGCCGGCAGCCAGGTCGAGCTTCATCAGCGCATCGACGGTCTGGGGCGTGGGTTCGATGATGTCGAGCAGACGCTTGTGGGTACGGATTTCGAACTGCTCACGGCTCTTCTTGTCGACATGGGCGCTGCGGTTCACGGTGAAACGCTCGATGCCGGTGGGCAGCGGAATGGGGCCCCTCACCTGCGCGCCGGTGCGCTTTGCCGTGTTCACGATCTCCCGCGTCGAATTGTCGAGGATCCGATGATCGAAGGCCTTGAGCCGGATGCGGATATTCTGACTTTGCATTGGTTTGTTCCTTCGATACCCGGCCCGATTACTTCAGTATCTTTGCAACAACGCCGGCGCCGACGGTGCGGCCGCCTTCGCGGATGGCGAAGCGCAGCTTCTCTTCCATCGCGATCGGCACGATCAGTTCGACTTCGATCGAGATATTGTCGCCCGGCATCACCATCTCGGTGCCTTCCGGCAGCTTGACGATGCCCGTCACGTCGGTGGTGCGGAAATAGAACTGCGGACGATAGTTGGCGAAGAACGGCGTGTGGCGGCCGCCCTCGTCCTTGGTCAGGATATAGGCTTCGGCCACGAAGTTGGTGTGCGGCGTCACCGAACCCGGCTTGGCCAGAACCTGGCCGCGCTCGACACCCTCGCGGTCAACGCCACGCAGCAGCGCACCGATATTGTCGCCCGCCTGGCCCTGGTCCAGGAGCTTGCGGAACATCTCAACGCCCGTAACCGTGGTCTTGGAGGTCGGACGGATGCCCACGATCTCCACTTCCTCGCCCACCTTGACGATGCCGCGCTCGACACGGCCGGTCACAACCGTGCCGCGGCCCGAGATCGAGAACACGTCTTCGATCGGCATCAGGAAGGGCTGGTCCACCGGACGGTCCGGCTGGGGAATGTACTCATCGACATTGCGCATCAGCTCGAGAATGGCGTCGTGACCCAGCTTGGGGTCCTTGTTCTCCAGCGCCATCAGCGCCGAGCCGCGGACGATCGGAATGTCGTCGCCCGGGAACTGGTAGGACGAAAGCAGCTCGCGCACTTCCATCTCCACCAGGTCCAGAAGCTCCGGATCGTCGACCATGTCGCACTTGTTCATGAACACCACCAGCGCCGGAACGCCAACCTGGCGCGCCAGAAGAATGTGCTCGCGGGTCTGCGGCATCGGGCCGTCCGACGCCGACACAACCAGGATCGCACCGTCCATCTGCGCAGCGCCCGTGATCATGTTCTTCACATAGTCGGCATGGCCGGGGCAGTCGACATGCGCGTAGTGCCGCTTGGCCGTCTCGTACTCAACATGCGCCGTCGAAATCGTGATCCCGCGCGCCTTCTCTTCCGGAGCCTTGTCGATCTGGTCATAGGCCGTGAACGTCGCGCCGCCCGTCTCCGCCAGAACCTTGGTGATCGCCGCCGTCAGCGACGTCTTGCCATGGTCAACGTGACCAATCGTGCCAATGTTGCAATGCGGCTTGTTACGCTCAAACTTCGCTTTCGCCATTGTTGTTCTCCTAAACCCTTATCATTTTACTCAGGCGTACTTCGCCTTGACCTCGTCCGCGATCGCCTGTGGTACCTGCTCATAGTGATCGAACTGCATCGAGTATTGAGCGCGCCCCTGGGACATGGAGCGCAGCGTATTGATGTAGCCGAACATGTTGGCCAGCGGCACCATGGCGGTGACGACCTGGGCATTGCCTCTGGAATCGGTGCCCTGCACCTGACCGCGGCGGCTGTTCAGGTCGCCGATCACGCCGCCCAGGAAGTCCTCCGGCGTCACCACTTCGACCTTCATGATCGGTTCCAGCAGCTTGACCGCGCCCTTGGCCGCCAGTTCGCGGAAGGCCGCGCGAGCGGCGATATCGAAAGTCAGCGCGTTGGAGTCGACTTCATGGTACTTGCCGTCAACCAGCTTGGCCTTGAAGTCGATCACTGGGAATCCGGCCAACAGGCCCGATTCTTTCTGGGCGCGCAGGCCCTTTTCCACCGCCGGGATAAATTCCTTCGGCACTGCGCCGCCGACCACTTCATTCTCGAACATAAAGCCTTCGCCGGGCTGCAGCGGTTCGAAGTCGATGGTGACTTCGGCGAACTGGCCCGAGCCACCAGTCTGCTTCTTGTGGGTGTACTTGACCGAGACCGGCCTGGAGAGGGTCTCGCGATAAGCGACCTGCGGGGCGCCGACATTGGCGTCGACCTTGTAGGTGCGCTTGAGAATGTCGACCTTGATGTCCAGGTGCAGTTCGCCCATGCCCTTAAGGATGGTCTGGCCGCTTTCGGCGTCGGTCGACACGCGGAAGGACGGATCTTCCTGCGCCAGGCGCACCAGAGCCATGCCCATCTTTTCCTGATCGGCCTTGGTCTTGGGCTCGATGGCGACTTCGATCACCGGATCGGGGAATTCCATGCGCTCCAGGATCACCGGATGGCTGGGATCGCACAGCGTTTCGCCGGTGGTGGTGAGCTTCAGGCCCGCGAGCGCAACGATGTCGCCGGCATTGGCTTCCTTCACGTCCTCGCGGGAATTCGCATGCATCAGCAGCATGCGGCCGACACGTTCCTGCTTCTCCTTCACCGAATTCAGCACGCCGGTGCCCGAACTGACAGTTCCCGAATAGACGCGCACGAAAGTGATGGAGCCCACGAAGGGGTCGTCCATGATCTTGAAGGCCAGGCCAGCGAACGGCGCCTTGTCGTCAGCGGGCCGCTCGACTTCATTGCCCTTGGGATCGATGCCCTTGACCGGCGGGATGTCCAGCGGCGACGGCAGATAGGCCACCACGGCGTCCAGCAGCGGCTGCACGCCCTTGTTCTTGAACGCGCTGCCGCACATCACCGGCACGAACTTGAAGTTCATCGTGCCCTTGCGAATCAGTTTCTGCAGGATCTCAACGGAAGGCTCGGTGCCGTTCTCCAGATAGGCCTCCATGGCCGCATCGTCTTCTTCGACCGCCATCTCGACCAGCGCCGCGCGGAGCTCGGCGGCCTTGTCGGCATATTCGGCGGAAATGTCGAGCTCGTCGAACTTGGCGCCCAACTGCTCGTCGTGCCAGACCAGAGCCTTCATCTTCACGATGTCGATTATGCCCTTGAAGTCAGCCTCGCCGCCAATCGGCCAAGTGATCACCAATGGGCGGGTGCCCAGGCGGTCGATCATCATGTCGACGCAGCGCTGGAAGTCGGCGCCGGTGCGATCCATCTTGTTGACGAAGCAGATACGCGGGACGTGATACTTGTCGGCCTGGCGCCAGACGGTCTCGGACTGGGGCTCAACACCCGCCACGGCGTCGAACACCGCCACTGCGCCGTCCAGCACGCGCATGGAACGCTCGACCTCGATCGTAAAATCGACATGCCCCGGCGTGTCGATGATATTGATTCGGTGATCCTTCCAGAAACAAGTGGTGGCGGCGGAGGTGATGGTAATGCCGCGCTCCTGCTCCTGCTCCATGAAGTCCATGGTCGCGGCGCCGTCATGGACTTCGCCGATCTTGTGGGACTTGCCGGTATAATAAAGGATGCGCTCGGTCGTCGTCGTCTTGCCGGCATCGATGTGCGCGGCAATGCCGATATTCCGGTACATGTTCAGGGGAGTTGTGCGGGCCATGGGATACGTCCGGATGATTACCAGCGATAATGAGAGAAGGCGCGGTTGGCATCGGCCATCTTGTGGGTGTCTTCACGCTTCTTGACGGCACTGCCGCGATTGTTGGCGGCATCCATCAGCTCGCCCGACAGACGGCCCTGCATGGTCGGTTCGTTGCGGGCGCGCGCCGCCGTGATCAGCCAACGGATGGCCAGCGCGCGGCTGCGATCGGCGCGGACCTCGACGGGCACCTGATAGGTGGCACCGCCGACGCGGCGCGAGCGCACTTCCAGCGCTGGCGAGACATTGCGCAGCGCTTCGTGAAACACGGCCAGCGGATCCTGCTTGGTCCTGGCGGCGATGGTATCGAAAGCGCCGTACATGATGCCCTCGGCGGCACTTTTCTTGCCGTCATACATCAGGGAATTCATGAACTTGGCGATGATCAGGTCGCCATACTTGGCGTCCGGGGTGATTTCGCGGCGTTCGGCGCGGTGACGACGAGACATCTTCTATCTTCCTCGATTATTTCGGACGCTTGGCACCATAGAGCGAGCGGCGCTTCTTGCGGTCCTTCACGCCCTGGGTGTCGAGCACGCCACGAATGATGTGATAGCGCACGCCCGGAAGGTCCTTGACGCGGCCGCCGCGGATCAAGACCACGCTGTGCTCCTGAAGGTTGTGGCCCTCGCCGGGGATGTAGGTCAGCGCTTCGAAGCCGTTGGTCAGGCGCACCTTGGCAACCTTGCGCAGCGCGGAGTTCGGCTTCTTCGGCGTCGTGGTGTAGACGCGGGTGCAGACGGCGCGCTTCTGCGGGCACTGCTGCAGGGCCGGAACCTTGTTGCGCTTGGGCTTGTCGCTTCGCGGCTTGCGAATGAGCTGATTGACTGTCGGCATTCGTGACTTTCCTCTTTGCGGGCCATCCGTGCACGGATGACTCGCGCGAAACTCAAAAACCGGACGCGGGCGTCATTGCCCGGTCCTAACCTAGCGGAGGACTGATGCCGCCCACCGGCATGAGTCGCGCGTCTTAAGCTCTTAAACTGGCTTCCCAGCAGCGTTTTTGCCGGATTTTCGGCAAACGGCCAGCCCTGGAAGGTGGCGCCTTATATCCACCGGGTCCGGCAGGGTCAAGCGGTGGCGGGACATATTGTGTCCGCCGTATCGCGAAGAAGTGCGACACTAAGTTACCGCTGGTTACATAACTCTCTGATTGCGGCGTTGCAGCGGAATGGTTTAACTATGGTTCCAGCACCGATTACCGGGGATCCCCCAGCGCATGAGGCGCCCTGCTGTCCGTATCGACCGTCTTGCCATACCGCCCCTGAATCGGCGGCTGTTGGCCTTGCTGGCCCTGCTTGCCTTTTTTCTTCAGGGCCTGGCGGTACAGACTCATATCCATCCAGCCAGCCTGAATCTGCCGACGACCGTGGCGGCCGCATCGGGCCCGTCCCTGCCCGGGCCACTGACCGGCCCCGACCTGGATCAGGGAAGCTGTAGGCTTTGCCAGGAAATGGCCCATGCCGGCGCCTATCTTGCCCCTGTCGCCGCCCTGCTGCCCGCGATCCTGGTCTTCGCCTTGGAGCCTCCGGCGTTCGAATTGGCCGACCGGCCGGCGCCCGCGCCAGCCTTCGCCTGGCAAATCCGCGGACCACCCGGTCGCTGATCTCTCACATTTGATCGTGCGCGGGACGGACCGGTCCCGCATTCCGCACCGGCATTCAGGCCGGGGCGCATATCCGATATCGGAGTAGCCATGTTTCGCTCTTTTCTTTTGGCCAGCGCCGCCGGCGCTGCCTTTCTCGTCACCGCCTTGCCCGCTTTCGCCCAAGAGGGCGTGGAAGACGTCACCGTCACCGCCGAACGCCTGAACCAGGCCCGCAACGGCATCCAGACGCAGACCGGCGCCTCTACTTATACGATCACCGCCAAGGATATCTCGAACCAACCCGGCGGCGACAACCTGGGATTGAATACAGTGGTGCTGCAGGCGCCGGGTGTTGCCCAGGACAGTTTTGGCCAGCTGCATGTGCGCGGCGAGCATAATGGCCTGCAATATCGGCTGAACGGCATCATCCTGCCGGAGGGCATCTCGGCATTCGGACAGACGCTGAATCCCCGGCTGGCGGCGTCGGTACGGCTGATCACCGGCGCACTGCCGGCTGAATATGGCCTCAGGACCGCGGGCATCGTCGACATCCAGACAAAGACAGGATTCGACAATTCCGGCACCGCCGGAGTTTATGGCGGCAGCCACAGCACGGTGACGCCGTCCTTCTCCTATGGCGGCACTTCGGGCCGCTTTAATTACTTCGTGTCGGGCGACTACACCACCAACACGCTGGGCGTCGAGTCGCCCGACGGCAGCTCCGACCCGCTGCACGACCGGACCCAGCAGTATCACGGCTTCGCCTATCTGTCGGAAATCCTGGATCAGAACTCCTCGCTGAGCGCGGTACTGGGCACTTCGAACGCGATCTTTCAGATTCCCAACCGGCGCGGGCTCAATCCGCCGGGCATCGATGGGATCGTGGGGCTGGGACCGCAGGATCCCGACGGCGGAAATTATGTGCTGGACGCCAACGGCACCACCGCCTTCCCCTCGGCAATGCTGGACGAGCGCCAGCGCGAGATCACCCATTACGCCATCCTCAGCTATCTGCATTCACATGGCGACCTGGATACACAGGTTTCGGTGTTCGGGCGCTATTCCAGCCTGTTTTTCACGCCGGGCAACAATGTGGGGCCACTGCTGTATGACGGCATTTCACAGAAAGCCTACAAGCGCGATGCTGCCTATGGGCTGCAGGCGGAATCGGCCTGGCACGGCTGGGACGGACACACGGTGCGTTTCGGTGCGGTCTATCAGGCCGACGATACGCTGTCTGAAACCTCGTCTCTGGTGCTGGCGACGGCGGCGGGCGGCCCGGATTCCAATGGAATCCCCAATCCCAATCCGAACCCACTGTGTCTGGATCCCGCCCAGACCTGCCAGACTTCGGCCGCTCCCATGTCCATCGCCGACAATGGCAGCAAGCATGGCTATAGCTACAGCCTGTATGTGCAGGACGAGTGGGATGTCACCGACACGCTGACCGTCAATTACGGCCTGCGCTATGACGCCTTCGCTGCCTATGACGCCGAGAACCAGCTTTCGCCGCGTGTCAACGCGGTCTGGAAGCCGCTGGACGGCACCACCATTCATGCCGGTTATGCGCGCTATTTCTCGCCCCCGCCTTTCGAGTTGGTGGCGTCGTCCCAGATCGCCCTGTTCAATGACACCACCGCGGCGGCGGCCAGCGGCACCAACACCACGCCCAAGGCTGAACGCGCCGACTATTACGATATCGGCATGGAGCAGAAGCTGTTCGACTATTGGACGCTCGGGCTGGACAGCTTCTTCAAATCATCGACCAACCTGATCGACGAAGGACAGTTCGGCGCGCCGATCATCCTGACGCCGTTCAACTATGGCCAGGGCCGGCAGTATGGCGCGGAGTTGAGCCTCAGCTACCAGAAGGACAATCTGAGCGGCTATGTGAATGCCTCGTACGAGCGGGCGGTCGGCAAGAGTATCGTGTCCAGCGAGTTCCAGTTCGATCCGGGTGACCTGGCCTATATCGGCAGTCATTACATCCCGCTGGATCACCAGCAGATCGGTTCGGTGTCGGCAGGTGCCAGCTACAACTGGGACGGCACGCAGCTTTCGACCGACCTGCTTTATGGCACGGGATTGCGCCGCGATGGGGCAACGCCCAATGGCGATCACCTGCCCAGCTATGTGACGGTGAATTTCGGCATCAGCCGAAACTTCCAGGTGCAGGACCAGACATTCATGGCGCGGCTGGATTTGATCAATGCCTTCGACCAGAAATATGAAATCCGCGACGGCACCGGCGTGGGCGTGGGCGCGCCCCAGTTCGGGGCCAGGCGTGGGGTGTTTGTGGGCTTGTCGAAGGCTCTTTAAGTGGCCCCCCTCCGGTTTCAGCTTACGCTCGGCTGCCAAGTGGTCGCCTTCGCACGCTGAAACCACCTCCCCCTCCTGTGCGCTTGCGCGCATGAGGGGGAGGCGGGCCTGTACCTGCTTCAACCAAAGAGATCCAGTCTGGTCCCCACCACCCGCGCCTCGTGCTCCAGGAGCTTGCGCTTGAGCGGCAGGCCGCCGCCATAGCCGGTCAGGCTGCCGTCCTTGCCGATGACGCGGTGGCAGGGGATCACCAGCGCGATGGGGTTGGCGCCGTTGGCGGCGCCGACCGCGCGCGCGGCCGTCGGGTGGCCGATGCGTTCGGCGATGGCGCCGTAATATGTCGTGGTGCCGAAGGGGATGTCGAGCAGCGCCCGCCAAACCTTGCGGTCGAACTCCGGCCCGTCCGGCAGCAGTTCCAGATCGAAATCTCGCCGCTTGCCGGCGGCATACTCGTTCACCTGGCGCTGGACATGGGCCAGCTTGCGTTCGTTCTTCTCGGCGGCCGGATCGACGTTGGCGGCGCCGGTGGCGCGCAGGTTGAAGCGCAGCAGGCGTCCTTCTTCGTCCACCCAGGCGGCGAAGGTCTGAAACGGGGATTTGATGGGGGCCCACCAGGTCTTCTTCATGATGCCTCCTTGAGACTGGTCCAAAGGTGCATGGTCGCCAGGCTGCGATGAGGCGCATAGGCGCTCATCAGCCGGGCGGCGTGGTCGGGATCGGGACGTTCCGGCAGCTTGTGCAGCCGCTGAAGCGCGGTCGCCAGTGCGCTGTCGCCGACCGGGGCGCTGTCGGCAAAGCCGCCACGCATCATCACATAGCGCGCCGTCCAGGTGCCGATGCCGCGCCGGGCAGTCAGGCGTTTTTCCGCGGCGACGGCCGAGCCTTCGGTCAGGCGTTCGATGTCCAGTTCGCCGGCGGCCACGGCGCGCGCGGCGTCGATCAGATAGCCGGCCTTGGAGCGCGAATAGCGGCGGCTATGGAGCGTGGCGACATCGATGTTGGCAACCGCATCCGGGGTGGGATGGGCGCGCATGCGGCCGATCGGTTCGCCAGCAATTTCAATTAGTTCGCGGCGAAGGCTTACAGCGAACTTGATGTTGATCTGCTGACCGACAATGCCCCAGCACAGGGCGTCGAAGCCGGTCGGCAACAGCGGCATGCGAAGGCCCCGGCGCGGGGCGATGAAGGCGGCGTGACGGGTTTCGAACTGGGTGACGTCGTTGGTCAGCGACAACATGCGCAGCGCCGCGGCGTGGATGGCCGCCATGCTTTCGCGGCCCAGCCTTCGATCGGCATGAACGCGGCCCCACGCGCCCTCCTTCTCCAGCGACAGTTCCAGCACCACCGGCGCATCGGGCGTGTGCAACGCCTTCCAGATCACGTTGCCCTCGCTCTTCTCGCAGAGCCCTTCGGGATCGCGGGCGTGATAGGCAAGGATCTCCCTGGCGCGATAGCCGGGCGGCAGTTGCAGCAGGAACGTCTTCGCCCCGTCCAGCGCGCGCCAGGCGCCGGGCGTCATCCGCATCTGGGCAAGGAACTGGCGATGAAAGACCGACTCCGATTCAAAGCCGGCGCCGAAACCGATCTCGGCGATGCGGCCGCGCGTGGCGAGCAGCTCGGCGGCGGCCTTTGCCACCCGCTGGCGGCGCAGCCATTGGGCCGGGGCCAGATGAGCATGATCGCGGAACAGATCGCCCAGCTTGGTCAGGGAGACGCCGCAGGCGCGTCCCAAGGCCGTGGCGTCGGCAAAGCTTTCCGGCGCGGCGACGACGCGGGCGGCGAGCCCCTCGAACAGAGCGATGTTCTCATCCTCACCCCGGTAATAGAGGTCGGGGCGGCAGCGCTTGCAGGCGCGCAGGCCCGCCGCCTGGGCTGCGGTTTCGGTGGCGAACAGACGGACATTCTCGGGCTTGGGCGGGCGGGCGGGGCAGGACGGCAGGCAGTAGATGCCGGTGGTCAGCACACCGATCAGGAACCTGCCGTTCAGCTTGCCGGCGCGGGCGTCTTCACGGGACCAGGAAAAGGGCTTGGGCAGGGTCACGGCGCGGTTCCGCTGTCCAGCAGGTTCGCCCGGCGATTCCCGGGAAAGCCGCGGGGATTTCGGGGCGGATTTTGTGCCCCCTCCCCCTTTATCAACATCGGTTTCTGTTCCCTCATACGCACACCCTAGCGCCGATATGGGGATGCGCCCTCCTGATTTCACCGTTGGATGTTAGAATAAGCCATAAGCAGCGGACACGCCGGGGAGCGATATGGACGCAGCAACTTTACTCTCGTTGAAGCGGGAACACCTAAAAAGACTAGCGAATCAACGAGGCGCAGCAGGAGAGCGCGCCGTACTTGGCGTAAACGCTCATTTTATTACCAGGCCAAAGGGAAAGGCTCTTGCAAACCTTCTCGCGGCCCTTGCCCAGACCGGCATCAGAATTAAGGGGACCAGCTTCGATGCCATCGCATTGCCCGAAGCTGTAATTATTGATTGGTTCGATATCGAGCAACTTCGCAAGATTATTGATCTTATGACTTTCGTCGAAATCAAGACCGCCAACCAGAGTCGTGTGTGCAAAGATTTCTCTGGATACTTCTTTGCTTTTACCGAAAGCGAAATTGAAGCAGCGGAGGCACTAGGCGATCGCCATAAGGTTATGCTCCACAACAACCTCACTGGAGAGATGCTGTTGAGTTCTATTCCAGAGCTTCTAGCTCGTGCGCGATCAACGACTTGGCAACTTTCCGTACAGCTATAGGAAAAAACCGCCATCGTCGGCGACCAGGTTGGATTCCCGCTTTCGCGGGAATGACAAGAAATGAGTCAAAACGGCGCGACAGACGCCCTTCTGTTTGGAATCCTGGATACCCTTCCCTCGCCGCTGATCGCGGCTAGCCGGGGATGACACATAATGAAAACACAGGCCCGCCTCCCCCTCGGCGCGCAGCGCCTCTGAGGGGGAGGTGGCTGCAGCAACGCGAAGGCATGGCCTTCCCGCGAGAGCGGGAGCCATGCCGAGCAAAGTTGCGAAAGCCGGAGGGGGTGAAAACAGAAATACAAAGAAAAAGGCCGCCATTGCTGGCGGCCTGGTTCCTTGGGTCCCGGGTCTGCGGCGCATCATTCCATGCTGCGCCGCGCCCGGGATGACAGGCGGGGCCTACTCGGCGGCCGGCGGTGCTTCCAGCGCGGCGATCGGCTCGTTCGCCGCCGCTTCCTCCTGGATGGCGCGGTCGCGTTCGGTGGCGATCTGGCGCAGGCGCGCGATGGCTCCGCCGGTACCCGCCGGGATCAGGCGGCCCACGATCACATTCTCCTTCAGGCCTTCCAGCATGTCGACCTTGCCGTTGACCGCCGCTTCGGTGAGGACGCGGGTGGTTTCCTGGAAGGACGCGGCCGAGAAGACCGAACGGGTCTGCAAGGACGCCTTGGTAATGCCGAGCAGGATGGCACGGCCGTCGGCAGGCTTGCGGCCTTCGGTCTCGGCCTTGCTGTTGGCGGCTTCCAGCTCGGAACTATCGACATGCTCGCCCGCGATCAGGGTGGTTTCGCCACCGTCGATGATCTCGAGCTTCTGCATCATCTGGCGGCAGATCACTTCGATATGCTTGTCGTTGATCTTCACGCCCTGCAGGCGATAGACGTCCTGGATTTCCTTGACCAGATAGGTCGCCAGTTCCTCCATGCCCTTGATGCGCAGGATATCGTGCGGGCTGGGATTGCCCTCCACGATATAGTCGCCCTTTTCCACATAATCCCCTTCGCGCACGCTGATGTGCTTGCCCTTGGGGATGAGGTATTCGGACGGATCCAGCTTCTCGTTCTTGGGACGGACGATGACGCGGCGCTTGTTCTTGTAGTCCTTGCCGAATTCGACAAAGCCGTCGGTTTCGGCCAGCACGGCCGCTTCCTTGGGCTTGCGGGCTTCGAACAGTTCGGCCACGCGCGGCAGGCCGCCGGTGATGTCACGGGTCTTGGCGCCTTCCGTCGGGATACGGGCCAGGACGTCGCCGGCACGCACCTCGCCGCCGTCTTCCACCGAAAGAATGGCGTCGGGCGAGATCGGATAGCGAGCCTCGCCGCCGGCCGGCAGCACGATGGGCTTGCCATTCTTGCCGACGATGACGACGGCCGGCCTGAGGTCGGGTGTGTTCCTGGAGCCCGTGCCGCGACTGTCCATCACCACCTTGCTCGACACGCCGGTCTTTTCGTCCGACACCTCACGCACGGTGACGCCGAAGACCAGGTCTTCATACTTCACGATGCCTTCGACGTCGGTCAGGACCGGCAGGGCGTTGGGGTTCCATTCCGCCAGGCGATCGCCGCGCTTGACGGTGGCGCCTTCGTCCACCTTCAGGCGCGCGCCATAGGTGATGCGATAGGTGGCCCTTTCCTGGCCCTTGTTGTCGGTGATTACGACCTGCATGTTGCGGCCCATCGCGATCAGCTCACCGTCGGAATTCTTGACGATGTTGCGGTTCACGATCTTGACCTTGCCGTCATAGGACGCCTCGATCTTCGACGAACCGGCCACCTGGGCGGCGCCGCCGATGTGGAAGGTGCGCATGGTCAGCTGGGTGCCCGGCTCGCCGATCGACTGGGCGGCGATCACGCCCACCGCTTCGCCGATATTGACCGAGGTGCCGCGCGCCAGGTCGCGGCCATAGCACCTGCCGCAGACGCCTTCCGCCAGCTCGCAGGTCAGCACCGAACGCACGCGCACCTTCTGGACGTGCGCGGACTCGACCTTTTCGGCCAGGTCCTCGGTCACTTCCTTGTTGCGCTTGATGATGATCTCGCCGGTGTCGGGATGCTTGACGTCCTCGGCCGTGGTGCGGCCCAGGATGCGTTCCGTCAGCGAAGCCACCACCTGGCCGCCATCGATCTCGGCCTGGACGGTGACGCCCTTCTTGGTGCCGCAATCTTCCGACGTGATGATGCAGTCGTTGGCCACGTCGACCAGACGGCGGGTCAGGTAGCCCGAGTTCGCCGTCTTGAGCGCGGTGTCGGCCAGGCCCTTGCGGGCGCCGTGGGTGGAGTTGAAGTACTCCAGCACGGTCAGGCCTTCCTTGAAGTTCGACAGGATAGGCGTTTCGATGATCGAACCGTCCGGACGGGCCATCAGGCCGCGCATGCCGGCCAGCTGCTTCATCTGCTGGGGCGAACCGCGGGCACCGGAATGGCTCATCATGTAGATGGAGTTCATCTCCAGGACGCGGCCGGTATCCGGGTCGATCCTGGGCTCGGAGATTTCCTTCATCATTTCGGCGGCGACCTGGTCGGTGCACTTGGACCAGGTGTCGACGACGAGGTTGTACTTCTCCTTGTCGGTGGTCAGGCCGTCCTGATACTGCTGCTCGTACTCGCGCACCCGGTGGCGGGTCTCGTCGATCAGCTTGGTCTTGGAATCAGGGACGACCATGTCGTCCTTGCCGAACGAGATGCCGGCCTTGCACGCTTCGCGGAAGCCCAGCGCCATCAGCGCGTCGGCGAACAGCACGGTCTCCTTCTGGCCGCAGTGGCGATAGACCTCGTCGATCAGCTGGGAAATCTCCTGCTTGCGCAGCAGGCGGTTGACCAGTTCGAACGGGATCTTGGGATGGCGCGGCAGGATATCGGCGATCAGCATGCGGCCCGGCGTGGAATCCACGCGCCGGGTGATCGGATTGCCCTCGGCGTCGACCGTCTTGTAGCGCGCCTTGATGCGGGCGTGCAACGTGACGATCTGGGCGAAGAGCGCATGCTCGATCTCGCCGATGTCGTTGAACACCGTGCCTTCGCCGGGCTCCTTCGGACGCTCCTGCGACAGATAATAGAGACCCAGCACGATGTCCTGGGTGGGCACGATGATCGGCTTGCCGTTGGCAGGGCTGAGGATGTTGTTGGTCGACATCATCAGCACACGCGCTTCCAGCTGCGCTTCCAGCGACAGGGGAACGTGCACGGCCATCTGGTCGCCGTCGAAGTCGGCGTTGAAGGCGGTGCAGACCAGCGGATGCAGCTGGATCGCCTTGCCTTCGATCAGCACCGGCTCGAACGCCTGAATGCCAAGCCGGTGCAGCGTCGGCGCGCGGTTCAAGAGCACCGGATGCTCGCGGATCACCTCTTCCAGGATGTCCCAGACTTCCGGCTTTTCCTTTTCGACCAGCTTCTTGGACTGCTTGACCGTCTGGCTGAAGCCCTTCGCCTCCAGCCGGGCATAGATGAACGGCTTGAACAGCTCCAGCGCCATCTTCTTGGGCAGGCCGCACTGGTGCAGCTTCAGTTCCGGGCCGACCACGATGACCGAACGGCCTGAATAGTCGACGCGCTTGCCCAAGAGGTTCTGGCGGAAGCGGCCCTGCTTGCCCTTCAGCATGTCGGCCAGCGACTTCAAGGGACGCTTGTTGGCGCCGGTGATGACGCGGCCGCGCCGGCCATTATCGAACAACGCGTCCACCGATTCCTGCAGCATGCGCTTTTCGTTGCGCACGATGATGTCGGGGGCCTTCAGCTCGATCAGGCGCTTGAGGCGGTTGTTGCGGTTGATGACGCGGCGATAGAGGTCGTTGAGGTCCGACGTGGCGAAACGGCCGCCATCCAGCGGGACCAGCGGGCGCAGTTCGGGCGGGATCACCGGCACGACGGTCAGGATCATCCATTCCGGGCGATTGCCGGATTCGAGGAATGCCTCGACCACCTTCAGGCGCTTGACCAGCTTCTTCTGCTTCTCGCCGCCGGGAACCTCGGCGACATCGCCGCGGATCTCGTCACGCAGCTTTTCGAGATCGATCGCCATCAGCAGCTTGCGGATGGCCTCGGCGCCGATCTCGGCGGTGAAGCTGTCGTTGCCGTATTCGTCCTGGGCCTTGTAGAACTCGTCCTCGGTCAGGAGCTGACGCTCCTTGAGCGGGGTGAGGCCCGGCTCGATGACGATATAGTTCTCAAAATAGAGGACGCGCTCGAGATCCTTCAGCGTCATGTCCAGGATCAGGCCGATGCGCGACGGCAGCGACTTGAGGAACCAGATGTGGGCGACGGGGCTGGCCAGTTCGATATGGCCCATGCGGTCGCGCCGCACCTTCTGCACGGTGACTTCGACGCCGCACTTTTCGCAGACGATGCCCTTGTACTTCATGCGCTTGTACTTGCCGCACAGGCACTCGTAATCCTTCACCGGACCGAAGATGCGGGCGCAGAACAGGCCGTCGCGCTCCGGCTTGAAGGTGCGGTAATTGATCGTCTCGGGCTTCTTGATCTCGCCATGTGACCAGCGAAGAATCTGGTCGGGGCTGGCCAGCGAAATCTTGATGCGGTCGAAGGAGGGGATTTCCTTCTGCTGACCGAAAACATTCATCAGCTCTTGATTCATTCGAGCGTCCTTTCAACTTCGAACCGGGCGGTGGGCGTTTCCAGAGCCGGTCCTCGTTTATGTTCGTCCTCACCCTTCGACGGGCTCAGGGTGAGGACAAATCCAAAACCGCCTCATGCAGAGCCTGTCGACGCATGAGGGGCAGCAGTTGCGTTTACGTCGTCGGGCCGTTGACCAGCTCCACATTCAGCGCCAGCGAGCGCATTTCCTTGACAAGGACGTTGAACGATTCCGGGATACCGGCCTCGAACGTGTCCTCGCCGCGGACGATCGCCTCGTACACCTTTGTGCGGCCGGCGACGTCGTCGGACTTCACGGTCAGGATTTCCTGCAGCGTGTAGGCGGCGCCATAGGCTTCCAGCGCCCAGACCTCCATCTCGCCGAAGCGCTGGCCGCCGAACTGGGCCTTGCCGCCCAGCGGCTGCTGGGTGACCAGGCTGTAGGGGCCGATCGAACGGGCGTGGATCTTGTCGTCCACCAGATGGTTGAGCTTGAGCATGTAGATGTAGCCGACCGTGACCTGGCGGGTGAAGGCGTCACCCGTGCGGCCGTCGAAAAGCGTCACCTGGCCGGAATGGGTCAGCCCCGCCTGGTCCAGCATGTCGACGATGTCGTGCTCCTTGGCGCCGTCGAACACCGGGGTGGCGATCGGCACGCCGAAGCGCAGATTTTCGGCCATCTCGCTGATCGCGCTTTCGTCCAGCTCGCCCAGGCGTTCATCGTTGCCGTAGACGTTGCGGAGCTGGCGGCGCAGCGGCTCGAACTTGCCGTCGCGCTTGACCTTGTCGAGCATGTCGCCGATCTGCCGGCCGATGCCCGAACAGGCCCAGCCCAGATGGGTTTCCAGGATCTGGCCGACATTCATGCGCGATGGCACGCCCAGCGGATTGAGCACGACGTCGACCGGCGTGCCGTCCTCCAGATGGGGCATGTCCTCGATCGGGACGATACGGCTGATCACGCCCTTGTTGCCGTGACGGCCGGCCATCTTGTCGCCGGGCTGCAGCTTGCGCTTCACCGCCACGAAGACGCGGACCATCTTCATCACGCCGGGGGCCAGTTCGTCGCCGCGACGCAGCTTTTCGACCTTGTCGGCGAAGCGCTTGTCCAGGCGCGACTTGGATTCGTCGTACTGCTGGCGCAGTCCTTCGATCTCGGCCATCGACTTTTCGTTGCGAAGGCCGATCTGCCACCACTGATGCCGCGGGATCGTGTCCAGCACCTGCTGGGTGATCTTGGTGTCGGCGGCCATGCCCTTGGGGCCGCTGGCGGCCGTCTTGCCCAGCAGGATCTCCGACAGGCGGGCGAAGATGTTGCGCTCCAGGATGGAGAGCTCGTCGTCGCGGTCCTCGGCCAGGCGCTCTTCCTCGGCACGCTCGATCGACATGGCACGCTGGTCCTTGTCGACGCCGTGGCGGTTGAAGACGCGCACTTCCACGATGGTGCCCGTCACGCCCGGCGGCACGCGCAGGCTGGTGTCGCGGACGTCGGCCGCCTTTTCACCGAAGATGGCGCGCAGCAGCTTTTCTTCCGGGGTCATCGGGGTTTCGCCCTTCGGCGTCACCTTGCCGACCAGAATGTCGCCCGCCTGAACCTCGGCGCCGATATAGACAATGCCGGCTTCGTCCAGGTTCTTGAGGCTTTCCTCGCCGACATTGGGGATGTCGCGGGTGATTTCCTCCGGGCCCAGCTTGGTGTCGCGCGCCATCGTCTCGAATTCCTCGATGTGGATCGAGGTGAAGACGTCATCGCGCACGATGCGTTCGCTGATCAGGATGGAGTCCTCGAAATTGTAGCCGTTCCAGGGCATGAAGGCGACGAGCGCATTCTTGCCCAGGGCCAGCTCGCCCAGTTGGGTCGAGGGACCGTCACAGACGATATCGCCCTTCCTGACCACATCGCCCACCTTCACCAGCGGACGCTGGTTGATGCAGGTCGAGGCGTTGGAACGCTGGAACTTGCGCAGGCGGTAGATGTCGATGCCCGGCTTGGTGGGATCGGTCTCTTCCGTGGCGCGGATGACGATACGGGTGGCGTCCACTTGGTCGACCACGCCGGCACGGCGCGCGGCGATGGCGGCACCGGAATCGCGGGCCACCACCTCTTCCATGCCGGTGCCCACCAGCGGCGCTTCGGGGCGCAGCAGGGGCACGGCCTGGCGCTGCATGTTCGAGCCCATCAGCGCGCGGTTGGCGTCGTCATTCTCCAGGAACGGCACCAGCGCGGCGGCGACGGAGACGAGCTGCTTGGGCGAAACGTCGATGAACTCCACCTGGTCGGGCGTCGTCATCACGAAGTTGCCGCCCTTGCGGCAGCTGACCAGTTCGTCGGTCAGCCGGCTGCGGCTGTCCACCGTCGCGTTGGCCTGGGCCACCATGTACTTGGCTTCTTCCATCGCCGACAGATAGACCACCTCGTCCGTCAGGTGCTTGTTCTCGACCTTGCGGTAGGGGCTTTCGATGAAGCCGTACTTGTTCACCCGGGCGAAGGTCGCCAGCGAGTTGATCAGGCCGATATTGGGGCCTTCCGGCGTCTCGATCGGGCAGATGCGGCCATAATGGGTCGGATGCACGTCGCGTACTTCAAAACCGGCACGCTCGCGCGTCAGGCCGCCCGGGCCAAGTGCCGACATGCGGCGCTTGTGGGTCAGTTCCGACAGCGGGTTCTGCTGGTCCATGAACTGGCTGAGCTGTGACGAGCCGAAGAATTCGCGCACCGCGGCGGCAACCGGCTTGGCGTTGATCAGATCGTGCGGCATGACCGTGTCGATGTCGACGGCGCTCATGCGCTCCTTGATGGCGCGCTCCATGCGCAAGAGGCCGACGCGGAACTGGTTTTCCATCAGCTCGCCCACCGAGCGCACGCGGCGGTTGCCGAGATTGTCGATGTCGTCGATTTCGCCGCGCCCGTCGCGCAGGTCCACCAGTGCCTTCAGAATCGCCAGAATATCTTCCTTGCGCAGCACCCGCATCGTGTCGGGGGCGTCGAGGCCCATGCGCATGTTCATCTTCACGCGGCCGACGGCGGACAGGTCATAGCGTTCCGCATCGAAGAACAGCTGGCCGAACAGCGTCTCGGCCGTGTCCAGGGTCGGCGGCTCGCCCGGGCGCATCACGCGATAGATGTCGATCAGCGCCTGTTCGCGGCCGTGATTCTTGTCCACCGCCAGGGTATTGCGGATGTAGGGACCGACATTGATGCCGTCGATGTTCAGCACCTCGATCTCGCTGAAGCCGGCTTCCAGCAGCGTGGCCAGGTTGTCGGGGGTCAACTCGTCGCCGGCCTCGACATAGATTTCGCCGGTCTCCGGATTGACCATGTCGAGCGCCGAATAGCGGCCGACCAGTTCATCGGGGTCGAAGGCGATATTCTTGACGCCTTCTTCCTGCAGCTTGCGCAAGCCGCGCACGGTGATCTTGGCGCCGGCTTCCAGCACGACCTCGCCCGTCTTGGCGTTCTTCCAGTCGCTGGTCGACTTGGCATTGCGCATCCAGGCCGGATCCAGCGGGGTGGACCAGCTGCCGTCCTTCTGATGCTTGAACGCGATCTTGCCGAAGAAATAGCCCAGGATATCTTCCTGCGAGAGGCCCAGCGCATAGAGCAACGTCGTCGCCGGCAGCTTGCGGCGGCGGTCGATGCGCACATGCACGATGTCCTTGGCGTCGAATTCGAAGTCCAGCCAGGAACCGCGATAGGGAATGACGCGGGCGGCGAACAGAAGCTTGCCCGAGGAATGGGTCTTGCCCTTGTCATGGTCGAAGAAGACGCCCGGCGAACGGTGCATCTGGGAGACGATGACGCGCTCGGTGCCGTTGACGACAAAGGTGCCGTTCTCGGTCATGAAGGGGACGTCGCCCATGTAGACGTCCTGTTCCTTGATGTCCTTCACCGACTTGGCGCCGGTTTCCTGGTCCACATCGAACACGATCAGCCGCAGCGTCACCTTGAGCGGCGCGGCATAGGTCATGGAGCGCTGCTGACACTCCTCGACGTCGTATTTGGGCTCCTCGAAGTGGTAGTCCACATATTCGAGCAGCGAACTTTCCGAGAAGTCCTTGATCGGGAAGACCTGGCGGAACACCGCCTCCAGGCCTTCGTCCTTACGGCCTTCTTCGGGCTTGTCGAGCTGCAGGAACTGGTCATAGGAGGTGCGCTGAACCTCGATGAGGTTCGGCATCTGCGCGATCTCCTGGATCTTGCCGAAATTCTTGCGAAGCCTTTTGCGCCCGGTGAAGGAGAGTGTCATGTGGATCCTTTACGGCTGAGAGGCCGTTACCTGCCCGAAGCTGGAAACCAGCAGTTCAAACCAATGGCAAACGCCACCGGCCCCTCCGGCGAGGGAATCGCCGAAGGGGGGGTGGGTGAACGAAATATGCACGCTCACGCGGTTTTTCAACCCGCTGAGCCTCCTGACCTACTTAAGCTCAACCTTGGCGCCGGCGTCCTCAAGCTGCTTCTTGAGCTTGGCAGCTTCGTCCTTCGACACGTCGGCCTTCACTTCCTTGGGAGCGCCCTCGACCAGGTCCTTGGCTTCCTTGAGGCCAAGGCCCGTGATCGCGCGCACTTCCTTGATAACATTGATCTTTTTGTCACCGGCGTCGGTCAGGACGACGGTGAATTCGGTCTTCTCCGCAGCGGGGGCGGCGGCGGCCGAAGCCGGGGCGGCGGCAACGGCCACCGGCGCGGCGGCAGAGACGCCCCACTTCTCTTCCAGAAGCTTCGCCAGATCGGCGGCCTCCAGAACGGTCAGGGAAGACAGGTCATCAACCAGCTTTTCGATCTTCGACATTGCAAAAGTTCCTTTGAATTCGGGTTTGGATATTTACGTTGGACTCTTCGGATGCCCGGATTTTCCGAGGAAAATCCGGGTGTTGTTGCCTCACGCGGCGTCCTTCGTGGAATACGCGCCGATGACACGGGCCAGCTGACCGCCGGGCGCCTGCAGCACGCCGGCGATCTTGGTCGCCGGGGCCTGCAGAAGACCCAGGATCTTGCCCCTGAGCGCATCGAGCGACGGCAGGGTCGCCAGGGCTTTCACACCCGCGGCGTCCAGAGCCGTCGTTCCAACCGACCCGCCCAGGATCACGAGCTTCTCGTTGTCCTTGGCATAGGCAGCGGCCACCTTCGAAGCGGCGACCGGATCATCGCTGACGGCGATGCCGGTGGGCCCCTTGAACAGGTGGGCGATGCCTTCGATCGGCGTTCCCTTCAGAGCGCGCACCGCCAGACGGTTCTTGGCCACGCGGAACGAGGCACCCTGCTCGCGCATACGCGTGCGCAGGTCGCTCATCTGGGCCACCGTCATGCCGGAATAGTGGGCAACCACCACCGAGCCGGCATTCGCAAAGACCTGGTTCAGGTCTTCGACGACTTCCGCCTTCTTGGCTTTTTCCACTTTGCTCTCCTACTTGCAGGCGGCGGGAGCGATCCGTCGCCTACCCTGTTGCTTCAAACGCTGCCCCAGGGTCCAAACCCGATCAGGGAGGCCATTTCCAACTGGAAGATGGGCTCCAATCCCGGTTCATTCCCTGTCTGTGCTGGAGAATTTTAAGACCTTCCGGTCTCCAGCAGTCTCGGACAGTTCCCGCGATCGCCCGCGGAATTCCTCAAAACCTGTCATGGCCCGCCAGCGTCAGCGCGTGCGGGCCATCCAGTTACCTAAACGGCCGCACCACCTGCATCAACAGAAGACAAGGTGATCTTCACGCCCGGCCCCATGGTGGAGCTGAGGGAGATCTTCTTCATGTAGTTGCCCTTGGCGCCCGAGGGCCTGGCCTTCATCACGCTGTCCACGAACGCCTTGACGTTGGCGATGATGGCTTCCTCGCTGAAGCTGGCCTTGCCGACGCCGGCCTGCACGATGCCCGCCTTTTCAACGCGGAATTCCACCGCGCCGCCCTTGGCGTCCTTGATGGCCTTGGTGACGTCCATGGTCACGGTGCCGACCTTGGGATTGGGCATCAGGTTGCGCGGGCCCAGCACCTTGCCGAGGCGGCCCACCACGCCCATCATGTCCGGGGTGGCGATGCAGCGGTCGAAGTCGATCTTGCCCGCCTGCACTTCGGCAGCCAGTTCTTCCGCGCCGACGATGTCGGCGCCGGCGGCCCGGGCCTCATCGGCCTTGGCACCCTTGGCGAAGACTGCGACGCGCAGCGAACGGCCCGTGCCCGACGGCAGCGAGACGACGCCGCGCACCATCTGGTCGGCATGGCGCGGATCGACGCCCAGGTTCAGCGACACCTCGATGGTCTCGTCGAACTTGGCGGTGGCGCGCGCCTTGATCAGCTTGACGGCTTCCTCGACCGAGTAGGTCTTGCCCGAGTCCAGGCCTTCGATGGCCTTCTTGAAACGCTTGCTGGTGGCCATGGCGGTCAGTCCCTCACCTGGATGCCCATCGAACGGGCGCTGCCTTCGATCATCAGCATCGCATTCTCGATGTCGTTGGCATTGAGGTCCTTCATCTTGGCTTCGGCGATTTCGCGCACCTGGGCACGGGTCACGGTGCCGGCGGAGGTGATGCCCGGGGCCTTGGAACCCGAGGACAGCTTGGCCGCCTTCTTGAGAAAGTAGGACGCGGGCGGCGTCTTCATCTCGAAGGTGAACGACTTGTCCGAGAACACGGTGATGGTCACCGGGATCGGCATGCCCTTTTCCTGGTCCTGCGTCTTGGCGTTGAAAGCCTTGCAGAACTCCATGATGTTCAGGCCGCGCTGGCCCAGCGCCGGGCCGATCGGCGGCGACGGATTGGCGCTGCCCGCCGGCACCTGCAGCTTGACGTAACCGGTAATCTTCTTTGCCATTTCTCGCCGCCTCCTTTGCGGCTTAGCGGTTCAGACGAAATCCGAAGATTTCTCCCGCGGGCCCCGCCGGGCGAATGCCCGGCAATCAGACCAAGTGGTTCGTCCGGACACAGCCCCGGACCGGCTCCCGCCGGGCGAACGCCCGGCAGAAAATCAAACTCACATTTTTTCGACCTGCGTGTACTCAAGTTCGACAGGAGTTGCCCGGCCGAAGATCGACACCGCCACCTTCACGCGGCTGCGGTCTTCGTCCACCTCTTCCACCGTGCCGGTGAAGGAGGTGAAGGGGCCGTCCGCCACCCTGACCTGTTCGCCGACCTCGAAGGTGACGGTGGATTTGGGATGCTCGGCGCTCTCGGTCGCTTGGTTGAGGATGCGGTCCACTTCGCCCTGGCGCAGCGGCATCGGCTTGTTGTTCTGGCCCAGAAAGCCGGTGACCTTGGCCACGTTCTTGACCAGGTGATAGACCTCGTCGGTCAGCTTGGCGTTGAGCAGCACATAGCCGGGCAGGAATTTGTGCTCGGCCTTGACCTTCTGGCCGCGGCGCACTTCCAGCACTTCCTCGGTCGGCACCACCACATCGGCGACCAGATCCTCGAGGTCCTGCAACTTGGCCTGACGCAGGATCTCTTCCTTCACCTTCTTCTCGAAGTTCGAGTAGGTGTGGACGATGTACCATCTGGCGTCGGCGACAGTCTTGGTTCCAGCTTCGCTCATCAGAAAAGCCTCCGGGCGCCGATCAATAACATCTCGCCGTAATTGAGCACGGCATCGACCAGGGCGAAGAACACCATGGTCACACCGACCATGATGAACACCATCACCGTGGTCAGCCAGGTTTCCTTGAGCGTCGGCCAAGTGACCTTCTTGCGCTCGCGGTTGACCTGGCGGAAGAATTCGATGGGTCCGACGCGGCGCGCGGGTACCGGCACATCCGCGCCAGCCGTTGCCAGTTCCGTCTTCTTCTCGTCGGCCATGTCGCTTTCTACACTTGGCTACACTTGGCAGGGGCGGAGGGACTCGAACCCACGGCCCTCGGTTTTGGAGACCGATGCTCTACCAGCTGAGCTACACCCCTAGAAAACAAGTCGTGGCCGGCGCTGGTTCGCCGGCCACGGCATTACTTCAGTATCTTTGCAACAACGCCCGCGCCGACGGTGCGGCCGCCTTCACGGATGGCGAAGCGCAGCTTCTCTTCCATCGCGATCGGCACGATCAGTTCGACTTCGATCGAGATATTGTCGCCCGGCATCACCATCTCGGTGCCTTCCGGCAGCTTGACGATGCCCGTCACGTCGGTGGTGCGGAAATAGAACTGCGGACGATAGTTGGCGAAGAACGGCGTGTGGCGGCCGCCCTCGTCCTTGGTCAGGATATAGGCTTCGGCCACGAAGTTGGTGTGCGGCGTCACCGAACCCGGCTTGGCCAGAACCTGGCCGCGCTCGACACCCTCGCGGTCAACGCCACGCAGCAGCGCACCGATATTGTCGCCCGCCTGGCCCTGGTCCAGGAGCTTGCGGAACATCTCAACGCCCGTAACCGTGGTCTTGGAGGTCGGACGGATGCCCACGATCTCCACTTCCTCGCCCACCTTGACGATGCCGCGCTCGACACGGCCGGTCACAACCGTGCCGCGGCCCGAGATCGAGAACACGTCTTCGATCGGCATCAGGAAGGGCTGGTCCACCGGACGGTCCGGCTGGGGAATGTACTCATCGACATTGCGCATCAGCTCGAGAATGGCGTCGTGACCCAGCTTGGGGTCCTTGTTCTCCAGCGCCATCAGCGCCGAGCCGCGGACGATCGGAATGTCGTCGCCCGGGAACTGGTAGGACGAAAGCAGCTCGCGCACTTCCATCTCCACCAGGTCCAGAAGCTCCGGATCGTCGACCATGTCGCACTTGTTCATGAACACCACCAGCGCCGGAACGCCAACCTGGCGCGCCAGAAGAATGTGCTCGCGGGTCTGCGGCATCGGGCCGTCCGACGCCGACACAACCAGGATCGCACCGTCCATCTGCGCAGCGCCCGTGATCATGTTCTTCACATAGTCGGCATGGCCGGGGCAGTCGACATGCGCGTAGTGCCGCTTGGCCGTCTCGTACTCAACATGCGCCGTCGAAATCGTGATCCCGCGCGCCTTCTCTTCCGGAGCCTTGTCGATCTGGTCATAGGCCGTGAACGTCGCGCCGCCCGTCTCCGCCAGAACCTTGGTGATCGCCGCCGTCAGCGACGTCTTGCCATGGTCAACGTGACCAATCGTGCCAATGTTGCAATGCGGCTTGTTACGCTCAAACTTCGCTTTCGCCATAACCTCTGTCCTTCGTCCTCATGTCCGCCGCCGGCGGGGTAAAACTGTCTGTCAGCCTTGAAACTGGAGCGGGTGAAGGGAATCGAACCCTCGTCATCAGCTTGGAAGGCTGTTGCTCTACCATTGAGCTACACCCGCCTATTCGACTTCCTTCTTGTCATCAGCAGCACCTCAATCTGCAATCTGGCCCTCGTCGCCTTCGCTCCTCGGGCATTCCTCGCCGCTTCGCGGCGCCGAATGGACTGTCGCCATTCGGCGTCCTGACGGACGAGGAATGGTGGAGGGGGTTGGATTCGAACCAACGTAGGCGTAGCCAACGGATTTACAGTCCGTCCCCTTTAGCCACTCGGGCACCCCTCCGGTTTTTAGATTTTCCAACTGGTTCAATGGGTTGAACAACCTATGACCGGCCGGCGCTGCTGCTCTCGCCCACTTGGCCAAAAGGGCGGGTTTGAATAAGCCTCCAGGTAGGTATGGCTGCGGATCGCGGGTTATTGTTCAGTGCGCCCCGGGTGTCAATAGACAGTTTTGGCCTTGATCGCCCGGATTTCACAGGGTTTTTCCAGCCCGCTTTACCACCACTTCCACTTCTTTATAAGCGGCCCATGCGACAGAAGAATTTCCGCAAAGGCCCCCGCCCCGCCCCACCCCGGGGTTCCGCGGGACATGCCCCCAAACCGGCGCACAAAACCGCGGAAAAGCGGGAAAAACCGTCACGCGGCGGCGACGGCAGGGGCACCGGTCAATGGCTGTATGGTCTTCACGCCGTCCAGGCAGCGCTGGCCAATCCCCGGCGCAAGCTGGGCCGGGCGGCGTTGACCCCACGCGCGGCCGAACAGATCGGCGAGAGACTGCTGGCCAGGGTACAGGCGGAAATCATGGAACCGGGCGCCATCGACCGGCTGCTGCCCCCCGGCGCCGTCCATCAGGGCGCCGCGCTGGAGACATGGCCGCTGAAGGCGGGAGACCTGGATTCGGTGCTGGACGCTTCGCCGTCCGATCGGCGGCGGATCGTTCTGGTGCTGGATCAGCTTTCGGACCCCCATAATGTCGGGGCCATCCTGCGTACCGCCGCCGCTTTTGGCGTGACCGCGGTCGTGGTGCAGGACCGTCATGCCCCGCCCCAGTCCGGGGCGCTGGCCAAGGCAGCTTCCGGCGCGCTGGACCTGGTTCCCTATGTCGAGGTGGTGAACGTCGCCCGGGCGCTGGACCAGCTGGCCGAGCGCGGCTTCTGGCGAATTGCACTGGAGCGGTCCCGCGAGGGATCGCGATCAAACAACGAGGCCGGCGATGGTGGCGAGACCCTGGCGCAGGCGGTTCCCGAAGGCGATGTCGCACTGGTGCTGGGCTCGGAAGGTTCCGGCATCCGGCGGCTGGTGCGCGAGCATTGCGAGGCCGCCGCCTTCATTCCGATCGACGCGGCAATGGAAAGCCTGAATGTTTCCAACGCCGCCGCCATCGCGCTTTACGAGCTGCGGCGCTGAACCGGACCGGAACCCCTCCCTGACAGCGATGTTATCTCCCGGAAGACAAACCGGAGAGAGTCATGCGGTCCATCCTTCTCTGGGCCATCGGCATTCCGTTGCCGATCATCCTGATCCTGTGGCTGCTGACGGGGCACGCATAATCTTGAATAACCCCCATCCGTCACAGCTCGCGTCCGCACGGCAGCTTATGCTGCCATCGCGGACAGCTCGCTGCGACACCTTCCCCCTTCCTGGTGCTTTGCACCGAAGGGGGAAGTAAGTCGGTAGATGCGGAAAAAGACGGCGCGCCCAATCAGAGATCAGAACAGCGCCGCGATGGAAGCGTCGCCGGCATAGTCCTCGATCCGCACGAGCACCTTGTAGCCATCCGCCATCTTGAGGTGGCCCTTTGCGTCGCGCATCAGGGTGCCGTCATTGCTCATGGTCTGCGTGCGCGGATCGTAGGCGAAGCGCGGCACCAGGCCCCGATATTCGCTGCGGATCAGTTCATACAGCGTCCGGGCATTCCCAGGCGAAAGATGCACGCAGCCGGCGCTGGCGGCATGGATCGCCAGGCCCGTCTGCGATCCGCGGCGCTTCCAGTCGAAGAACATCGCATAGGGCATGGGCTGGTCCCAGGTCCAGGACCGGTAGCTGCGATACATGCGGCGGGGATCCAGTTCGTAATAGCCGCGCGGCGTGGCGGTAAACTTGCGGCGGCCATGCGGGCTGATCTCGCGCCTCTCACGGCCGGTGGAGGCGGGCCAGTCATGGAGCAGCGCCAGTTTCCTGCCGCGCTGCTTGCGGAACACATACATGCGCTGGGCCAGCGGGCCATGGTCGGCCTTGCTGACATAGACGAACAGATCGAACGCCTTCAGCATCTGCGGCGTCAGGCTTTCTTTCAGCCGCCGTGCCACGGCGACGGCACGGGCCGATGCCAGGTCCCGGGGCGACAGTGATGGGCGCGCGATGTCGAATTGCGGCGCGGCGGCGGGCGGCATGTATGGCTGGGCCAGTTCCGGCCCGGCCGGCGGCGTCAGGTCTGGCAGGATGGTCAGCATGACCGTGGCGGAATAGGCCAGGTCGGTAAAGCGATCGCCGCCGTCTGCGGCACGCGCATCATCGGGCGGAGCGATATCGATCGTGACGGCGGCGCCGGTGTCCAGCCGGCTGCCGGCCAGAAATTCCCCCAGGTCCGGATGGGCGGCGTACGTCGCGGCCAGGCAGAACAGGCCAGCCGACGCCAGATATGACAAAGCCAGAATGCGCAAACCAGACATGACGCCGGGACTGAAAGCCGTGGAAAAAAATTTATAGCGGGTGAAGGCGCATATGTCTCGTTTTGGGACGAGAGTTTGCGCCGTCAACCTTGCTGCGGATCGGCAAAGCGGTCCGTCTTGGCGAACCCGCGCGGCGCCAGGCGGCCGGCCTGGGCGCGGGCGCCCTTCCACTCCTTCAGTTCCGACGGCGTGAAAGTACGGCCATTGGCATCCTTCAGCCCCGTCTTCCAGTGGAAGGCGATGGCGTCGGCCAGTTCGCTATTGCTGTAGCGCTGAAGATAGACGCCCTGCCCCTTGGCCATCTCCGGCACTTCGGCGATCGGGAAGATCACCAGCTTGTGATTGCGCCCGATCACCGCGACGTGATCGCCATCGACACCGTGGCAGGACGCTGCCTCGACCCCGGGCTTGACGTTCATCACCGCCTTTCCCTTGCGGGTCATGGCGATGGCATCGTCCTCGCCGGTGATGAAGCCGTGTCCGCTGGTGGCAGCGACCAGCAGCTTCCTGCCCGGCACATGCACGAACATGGTGACGATATCGGCTTCGGGCGGCAGGTCGATGAAGGTGCGGATGGCTTCGCCATTGCCGCGGCCGCCCGGCAGCCTGGTCGCGTCCAGCGTATAGAAGCGCCCATCGGTGGCCAGCAGCATGATGCGGTCGGTGGTCTGGGCATGGAACCAGAAGCGGGCCTTGTCGCCTTCGCGATACTTGTCGTCTTTCGATTGTTCCTGATGGCCCTTCAGCGCGCGCAGCCAGCCCTTGGCCGAGCAGACAACGGTGATGGGCTCCTGCGGCACGGCATTGGCGCGCTCCTCGACATGCTCGGCCAGGGCAGTCATTTCGGCCACCGCTGCGGCCTTGGCGATTTCGGTCCGGCGGCGGCCGATCTCGGTCTTCAGGCCGAACCGGGCGTCGATCGCGCGCAGTTCGGCGATCAGCTTTTCCGACTTGAGCTTTTCGGAGCCCAGCATGCGCGTCAGCTCCTTCTGCTCCCTGGTCAGGCTGGCGTGTTCGCCGCGGATCTCCATTTCCTCCAGCTTGCGCAGGGAGCGCAGGCGCATGTTGAGGATGGCGTCGGCCTGGGTCTCGGTCAGCTTGAACGCCTTCATCAGGACGGGCTTTGGCTCGTCCTCGGTACGGATGATCCTGATGACCTTGTCCAGGTTCAGATAGACGGCCAGATAGCCTTCCAGCACCTCCAGCCGCGCGGCGATCTTCTCCAGGCGGTGGCGGGAGCGGCGCTCCAGCACTTCGCGGCGGTGGCTGATGAAGGCAACCAGCATCTCGCGCAGGCTCATGACGCGCGGCACCAGGCCCCGGTCCAGCACGTTCATGTTCAGCGGCACGCGCACTTCCAGATCGCTGCTGCGGAACAATTGCTCCATCAGTATCTCGGGATCGACGGTGCGGGTTTTCGGGGTCAGGACGATGCGGATGTCCTCGGCGCTTTCGTCGTGGATGTCGTCCAGCAGGGGCAGCTTCTTCTGCTCCATCAGCTCGGCGATGCGCTCGATCAGGCGGGATTTCTGGACCTGATAGGGAATTTCCGTGACGACAACCTGCCAGGCGCCTCGCTGGCCCTCTTCCTTCTCCCAGCGCGCACGCAGGCGGAAGGAACCCTTGCCGGCCTGGTAGGCTTCGGCGATGGAGGCCGGGTCCTCGACCACGATGCCGCCGGTGGGAAAGTCCGGCCCCCGCACATGCTTGAACACGGTGCGGTCCTGGACGTTGGGATTTTCGATCAACGCGATGGCGGCGGCGACAAGCTCGCCCAGATTGTGCGGCGGGATCGAGGTCGCCATGCCCACGGCGATGCCATTGGCGCCGTTGGCCAGAAGGTTCGGGAAGGCGGCCGGCAGCACCACCGGCTCGCGGGTTTCGCCATCGTAGGTCGTGCGAAAATCGACCGCGTCTTCGTCCAACCCCTCCAGCAGGGCGGCGGCGGCGTCGGTCATTCGGCTTTCGGTGTAGCGCATGGCGGCGGCGTTATCGCCGTCGACATTGCCGAAATTGCCCTGCCCGTCGACCAGCGGATAACGGACGGAGAAGTCCTGGGCCAGGCGCACCAGCGCGTCATAGATCGCCTGGTCGCCATGGGGATGAAACGAGCCCATCACATCGCCCACCACCTTGGCGGACTTCTTGAAGGCGGAGTCGGGATCGAGCCTGAGCAACCGCATGCCATAGAGGATGCGCCGGTGCACGGGCTTCAGCCCGTCGCGGGCATCCGGCAGCGCGCGCTGGGTGATGGTGGACAGCGCATAGGCCAGATAGCGTTCGGCCAGCGCCTTGCTCAGGGGTTCGGAACGGATTTCGTCGGGTACGGCAACCATGGTTCAGCTTTTAGATGATTCGGGGGCAATGGCGTCGAGGCGCGTTCTGGCGATGGGCATCTCCTTGCCATGCGGTCGCAAGACCCGCTCCAGCAGGAAATGGCCGGTCAGCTTCAGCCCGGCGGAGGTCTCGTCCGGGTCTGGAGCCGCGCCGTTTTCGCCGGCGAGGAAAGCGGGAAGCCGGAACATGCGGCTGGCATAGATGCCCGCCCCGGCGCGCGACACGGCGCGCCCGCTGCGCGGCGAGACATAGGCCAGGTCGTCCGTCTCGCCCGTGGCGGCGCATTCCGACAGGTCCAGCCCGAAGCCCAGCGCATCCAGAAGGCCCGCCTCCCAGCGCACATACAGCGGCAGCCAATGAGCGGCATCTTCCTGCACCATCGCGTCCAGCAGGATGGTGCCCGCTTCAAAAACATTGGCGTGGGCTTCGCGTTCGGGCAGCGCCGCGGACGAGACGGCGGCGAAGGCGTTGAGGCCGCAAAGACCTTCGCGACTCTCCATCAGATCGCCGGCGCGGGCGCGCGCCAGTTCGCAGGTGAAGCTGCCCAGATGTTCCTCCAGCCGGGCACGCCAATGGACATGGACGGCGTTGCCGGGCTGCAGGCTCGGCTTGACCCGGCGCGAGGCCCCGCCCCGCACCAGACCCAGATGGCGGCCATGGTCGCGGGTCAGAAGTTCCAGGATCGCGCCGGTCTCGCCATGGGCGCGGGAAGACAGGACGATCGCATGATCAGACCATTCCATGATTGGTCACCCCCCTCTGCCGCAACTCGGTCTGCCTGCGGCAGACCCATCGTTGCGACATCTCCCCCCGCATGGCGCTGCGCGCCGCAGGGGGAGACGGGCCGGTGCGTTCCTAATCATTCGGAAAGTCTAATCCGATTTCCTTGTAGTGGTCGGATTTTTCCGCCCAGTCCTCGCGCACCTTGACGAACAGGAACAGGTGGACACGCCGGCCCAGAAGTTCTTCCAGCTCGGTGCGGGCCAGTTCGCCGATCTTCTTGATGGTGGAACCGCCCTTGCCCAGCGCGATCGCCTTCTGGCCGTCGCGCTGGACATAGATCACCTGGTCGATGCGGACGCTGCCGTCCTTGCGCTCTTCCCATTTCTCGGTCTCGACCGCGCTGGCGTAAGGCAGCTCGTCGTGCAGGCGCAGATAAAGCTTCTCGCGCGTCACCTCTGCCGCCAGAAGGCGCACGGGAATGTCGGCGGCCTGGTCTTCCGGGTACAGCCATGGGCCTTCGGGCATGCGCGCCGCCACCCAGGCCGCGAGATCGGCCACCCCCTCGCCCTTCAGCGCCGAGATCAGGAAGACGTCCTCGAACGCCGCTTCGGCATGCAGCTTTTCCACAAGCGGGAGCAGCGTTTCGCGCTTCATGCCGTCGATCTTGTTCAGCACCAGCGCTTTCTTCTTGGCGGGCGACGATTTCAGATTCTCCAGGATCGCCATCGTGTCGCGCGCGCCGGGGCTGTTGTCCCGCCCGGTCAGGTCGGCGGCATCGACAATCAGCAGCACGCAGTCGGCGTCCTCGGCCCCCGCCCAGGCCGACGTGACCATCGCGCGATCCAGGCGCCGGCGCGGGCGGAAGATGCCGGGCGTGTCGACAAAGACGATCTGGGTCTGCCCCGCCAGCGCGATGCCGCGCACCGGCATGCGCGTGGTCTGCACCTTGGGGCTGACGATGGCGACCTTGGAGCCGACCAGCGCGTTGATCAGCGTGGACTTGCCGGCATTTGGCGCGCCGATGATGGCGCAGAAACCGCAGCGGGTGGTCATGTCACGCCTGCCTCAGCCAGCAGCGCGGCGGCCGCGGCCTGTTCGGCCTCGCGCTTGGACGCGCCTTCGCCGCGCGCGGGTTCATGGCCGGCCACGCGCACTTCTATCACAAATCGCGGCGCATGGTCCGGGCCTTCGCGGGCGATCAGGCTGTAGACCGGGGCACCGCTTTCGCCGCGCCCGCGTCCCTGGCTCCATTCCTGCAGGCGTGTCTTTGCGTCGCGCTGGTCGGTGGCGATCTCGTCCAGCAGCGGCAGCCAGTGGCGCTCGATGAAGGCACGGGCCGCGTCCATGCCGCCGTCGAGATAGAGCGCGGCGATCAGCGCCTCGACCGCGCTGCCCAGGATGGTCCCGCGTGCGCGGCCGCCCTGGTTGGCCAATTCCGACTTTGTCAGCACCAGTTGCGGCCACAGGTCGACCAACTCGCCCACCCGGGCGCAGGTTTCCCAGCGCACCAGCGCGTGCAGGCGGCGGGTCAGCATGCCTTCCGGCTCGTCGGGATAGAGCACATGCAGGCGTTCGGCGATCACCAGTCCCAGCACGCGGTCACCCAAAAATTCCAGCCGCTCGTTGGATTCGCGGCTGTCGGCGCTGGCGTGAGTCAGCGCGCGTCGCAAAAGGCCGGGATCGTTGAACCGGTGACCCAGCCTGTCTTCCAGGGTGGTCATTTCACGCCAATCATTCACTTAACAAAGGTGAGGATTCGCGAATAACGGATCGAGAAGGGCCACTTCCACACTTCCCAGACGCGGGCGCTGCCGTCGGTGGAGAAGAAGCGTATCACCGCCTTGCCTTCCAGGTTCTCGGCGGGGACATAGCCAACCGCCTGGCGGCTGTCGTCGGAATTGTCGCGGTTGTCGCCCATCATGAAGTAGTGTCCGGCCGGAACACGATAGGGCTCGGTATTGTCCAGCGGCCCGTCGGGATCGCGGTCCAGCGTCAGATAGGTTTTGCCGTTCGGCAGGGTCTCGCGATACTGCGGGACGTGATGCTCCACCCCGTCGATATTCTCGACATAGTCCTCGACGCGCTGGCGCGGCACGATCTTGTCGTTGATGTAGAGACGCCCGCCGATCATCTGGATCTTATCGCCCGGCATGCCGATCAGCCGCTTGATGAAGTCGGTCTTGTTGTCCTGGGGAAACTTGAAGACGATCACGTCGCCGCGCGTCGGCTTGATGTCGGGGAAGCGGTCATGCATCAGCGTGCCCAGCGGCCCGCCGCCGAAGGGAAAGGTGTAGCGCGAATAGCCGTAGGAGAATTTTTCGACGAACAGGTAATCGCCCACCAGCAGCGTCGCCTCCATGGAGGCCGAGGGGATGTTGAAAGGCTGGAACAGGAAGGTGCGGATGACAATCGCGATCAGTCCGGCATAGATGACCGTCTTGGCGAGTTCCCCCCAGGATTCGCCCTCTTGCTTCTTGGTTGCCATGCGCTCGCTGTCCGACATTCTGCCCTGGTTCCGAAAGTTGGGGGACAGAAACGGGCCATGGCCGCCCCTGTCAAGGCGGCTGGGGTTAATCTTTCACGGCAGAGATGATGACGATGGCCTGGGCCAGGGGAAAATCGTCGGTGATGGTCAGGTCGATCTGGGCGCGGGCACCCGGCGGAGTGATTTTTTCCAGCCTTTTCAACGCCCCGCCGGTCAGTTGCAGGGTGGGCTTCCCGCCCGGCAGGTTCACCACGCCCATGTCGCGCCAGAAGACGCCCTGGTTCAGCCCGGTTCCCAGCGCCTTGGCGCAGGCCTCCTTGGCGGCAAAACGCTTGGCGTAACTGGCCGCTCGCTCGGCCCGCCGGTCGGATTTGGCGCGTTCGATGTCGGTGAAGATCCGGCTGATGAAGCGTTCGCCGTGGCGCTCGATGGTTTTTTCGATGCGGCGGATGTCGATCAGGTCGCTGCCCATGCCCAGGATCATGCTCTTATTCCTTGGTCGCTCCGGCTCACGCCGACGCTCCTACTCCTTGGTCGCTCCGGCTCACGCCGACGCTCCTACCTCGCCACGGCCTTCATCCATCAGGCGGCGCATTTCGCGGATGGAAGCTTCAAGGCCGACAAAGATCGCCTCGCCGATCAGGAAATGGCCGATATTGAGTTCGGCGATCCGGGGAATGGCGGCGATGGGGCCGACATTGTCGAAGGTCAGGCCGTGGCCGGCATGGACCTCAAGCCCGATGGAGGCGCCATAGGCGGCGGCCTCGCGGATGCGGGCGAGTTCGGCGGCGCGGGCCGCGCCGGTGGCGTTGGCATAGGCGCCGGTGTGCAGTTCGACGACGGGAGCGCCCAGCTTGCGGCTGGCGTCAAGCTGCTCGCGCGCCGGTTCGATGAACATGGAAACGCGGATATTCGCCTTGCCCAGCGCGCCGACGATAGGAGCCAAGCGCTGGTGCAGGCCGACAACGTCGATGCCGCCCTCGGTGGTGCGCTCCTCGCGCTTCTCCGGCACGATGCAGGCGGCATGGGGACGATGGCGAAGCGCGATCTCTGCCATCTCGTCGGTCGCCGCCATCTCCAGATTGAGCGGGATCGAAAGTGCGGTCGAGAGCGCGGCGATGTCGGCGTCGGAAATGTGACGCCGGTCCTCGCGCAGATGGGCGGTAATGCCGTCGGCGCCGGCGGCCTGAGCCAGTTTCGCCGCGCGCACCGGATCGGGATTGTCACCGCCGCGCGCGTTGCGCACGGTGGCGACGTGATCAATATTTACGCCAAGGCGCAGATGGGTCACGCCAGCCCCCGGCTGCCCGGCTTCACGGCGGGCGTGCCGCGAAGATGCGGCGGCAGCTTGTCGGCCGGCCAGGCAGGCACCTTCCATTCCGCCAGCGTGATCAGCGGCACGCCGACCTTGACCTTGCCGGCGCTGCGGTCGATCAGGCAGCAGGCGGCGACGACCTTGGCGCCGGTCCTTTTGATGGCGGCAATGCATTCGCGGGACGAGACGCCGGTTGAGACGATGTCCTCCACCATCAGAACCTTCTGACCCTTCTTCAGCGTGAAGTTGCGGCGAAGCTGGAATTCGCCGTCAACCCGCTCGACATACATGGCGGGCAGGCCCATCTGGCGGCCCATCTCGTAGCCCGGCACGATGCCGCCGATGGCAGGCGAGACGATGGCGGTGATCTCGTCCTTCACCTCCTTCTTCACCTTGGCGGCCAGCGCCTTGCACAGTTTGGCGGTGCG
>Ga0209935_1001038_pt1 | contig 51393 bp, 58 predicted proteins | sample ThiBio_1000_plan_2_FD_183958 | JGI IMG/M metagenome (GOLD analysis project Ga0209935, IMG submission 183958) | Wastewater bioreactor microbial communities from Cape Town, South Africa - Thiocy_cont_1000_plan (SPAdes) | ecosystem: Engineered > Bioreactor > Thiocyanate-remediating >... | reverse complement strand
TCCCAAGCTATTCCCAATAAACCAAATTAATGTCTTAAGAGATAATATTAAATCATCTATCAAAATGATGGGATTAATGCCAAATAAAATTTGAATTTTCCTGCCAAATAAATATAAAACTTACAGATAATCCAGTCCAGAACTGAAGACGTCCTCTTTTGTCTATTTCAGGATGTGTTTTACAGCATTTGAAATGTAGCGTGTCGTAGCAATACAGTAGCAACTTTTTTGCTACAAATAATTAATCGTATTTTTAACAAAAAAATGCGTTACTCTATGAATTCATAGATAATTTCATCTAGATGGTTTGAATGATTTGATGAACGTGTAGCAATGTAGCAGAATACCTGGAAATGACTGAATAAACCTTAATGAAAATCATACTAATGGCAGAAATCTTAGTCTCCTGCCCTCTATCTAGGCTAACTTTATTAAGGTGCAAGGATCTTTTAGATTTATTGATAACTTTTGATCCGTAATTCTAGTTAATATAAAATCAGCACAGGGTTTTATAAGCACATTAATATCATCCCAATATTCGTCTTCCAAACCAATGCATATTTGTTTCGCTCTGTTCATGACGGGCTGGTACATTTTAGGTAGACGCTCAATTACCCAATCGGCTGCATCAGGTTTCGATCGAATCTCATTAGTTTCTAATGTACTCCAAATCCGTGCATAGGTTAGTAATACATTTCGAGTGTCCTGTTCAAGCTCAGCTGAAAGTCTCCCAAGATCATGAAGCATCGCTTTTATAAAGTCGCTATATGGGACAGGGGCTAATAGATGTTCAGGTCTTTCACCCAGCAATGTATGGCTCTTTAATAAGACTTGAGTGATAATCAGCGCAAGATCGGGCATTTCACGACCAGGCCATGGTTCAAAACTACCCATTTCAAATGATGGACGAAGCCATTCACCGTATTGAAAATCAAACAGAGGAGGATAATGCCAAGGATTGATAGCCTCCCTTTCCACAAGGGTCATTTCTATAGGTGGCTTTGTACTTTTCATGTAAATGCCTGATATTTGGAGAAGATGGGTAGTCAACTTCATCTTTTCTTTTGAGGTTGTAGTACGATTTGTTACAACAAATAAATCAATGTCACTGTATTTTTGCAAACCACCTACAAGATAAGAACCATAAAGATAAACACCCAAAAGATCTGCGCCTAAAATCTTTGTTAGTACCTCAAGACATTCATTGAGTTGTTGCTTTACATCACTGTTGTTTTCCATCTTTAACACTCAGCCATTTTTTAAAATCTTTTAACAATGCTTCTGCTTGAGCAATACAAGTTATTACTGCACTCTCAGGAATAATATCGCCAGAATAATCTGCAATATTGCGTTGTTTACGCATAGCATCCAATATAATCACTGTTTTTTTATCAATACCTAAAGTCTGAGGCAATAACTGAATCATCGTTTGATGATGTCCTGGTTTAGAAGTCAAGGTTCGATATCCATGAGATTGAAGTGCTGCATTTGCTATTTGCATAATTGCTTTATAGGCAGCATCAAAGCGATTCTCCGCGCTAACCAAGTCAATTTTTGAATCCACAATATTACGTTCAGCAGCATTCAAAAGCCGATTTATGGTATCTGGGTGAGGTGGTATTTTTTCCAGGGTGATGCCAATTAAATTATCCAAGGTCATGTTCAGCTCCCATAATAAATAGCTTGGGATTATTTAAAACCTCCTGAATGAAAAGATCTTGTTTTTGTAAAGATGCCTTCCATTGTTCCCTGGAATATATTTTGGGATTAATTTCTCTCCCTAAACTAGCTTGAGCAGCATAAAGAGCCTCAACTGCTTCTGTAAAATCAACCTCACCAATAATAAGCACATCAATATCACTTCCAAGGTTTTCAGTTCCTTTGGCCACCGAACCAAAAACAAAAGCTACTTCAATTTTTTCAGCTAATGGAGTTAAAAAATCAAACAACACATCCACCAAACCAGACGTTTTCTTTAAAATGCTTGTAAGCTCCGTATAAATAGGAAAATTTCGATTTGCTTGGTAATAAACTTGATTACCACTCTGCTCGCGCAGAAGTACTTTGGATTTAGCAAGTTTGGATAGTTCTCGATGAAGTGTACCCGCTGTGGTATTCGTTAACCGCGCAATCTCTCGGACATGATAACGCTCATCAGGATGAAGCAATAAAAGTGCCAGCACACGCCGCCGATATTCAGAAAACAATATTGAAGTATCAAACATGATTTTTATATTGAAGCCAACTAAGCTTCAATCATAGCCTAAAAAGCTACACCATTCAATCAGATAAATAAGAAAACCAGAAAATAAATATCAGTTATAAATCGACGCCCCACTGAAGAGCATCAACACTACAACCAATGACCTCAACGCTCTTGGGTCAAGACTTAAGGGCTCCGTCTTGGAGAAAGCATAAAATGATATTTCCCAATTACGTAATCGTATTATTGGATACGAAAGGGGATCTTGAATAGTTCTTTTCAATAATCAATAAACCTCTGCTCTTTATTACCACGGCTTCATATTAAAAGGAGAGGGGTTAAAAATTTCTTGTTCCCCATCTTCAGATTTATTATGTATCTCATTAGCTTCTTGTGTGGAGGATTGATCTTTATTATACGGCCTGGGTTCTCTCGAAAGTGGACTTGGAGCAAAGCTTTGCTCTTTTGTTACTTCATCTCTTTCTTGTGCTTTCGGACTGGGTACGGGTACTAAATTATTTGCTAGCTGTTGGATAAATGCATCGTATAAAGCTAATGTGGGCATGGTAATGCGAAGAGAACGTATGTTTCCCTCCTCATCTTGAAGGATTTGTATGCAATCATCAGAAAGATGATTTTCTTCTTTAAATTCACTGAATTCGTTTATAATCGCTTCCATGAATTTTTTTAATTCATGTCGTTGCTTTGGAGTTAATTCATTAGGATCACATTGTAATTCAAGCTTAAGAGTCATTGATTCACGATCACTATCAACCAACAATTTCCCATCAGCAATTAATTTTTCAATTATTTCTGGGTCAAAACCAGACTCTAAATCAAGTTCTTCTGAACCAAACACTCCTACCAATTCATCTTCAGACCCAACTACTTTGCCTGATTTAGTTAGGAATTTATCTTCACCAGGACTCGCTTTTTCCTCAGATGTCTTCTTATCAGAGGTGGCACTATCACCTCCGTTACCACCTGCGCCATGTCCTGAACAAAGGCGCTTAGGTGCGATTTCTTTAAAACAAGTCGGACAGCGTACTTTTGCACCTTCCTCAGCAGCCTCTTTTTTTTCTGCTTCCTTTCTAAATTGTTGTAAAGCTAATGCTATAGAAGAGGTTTGGGGTTCATCTGCCGTTATGGATTCAAGGACAGGCCGATGCTTTTCTTTGTCTTTTTTCATGAGAATACTCCAGTGCAAGTTCATAATGGTTTCATCCGAATAAAGATTTACTTATCTGTTATTATACCGAGTTAAAAAAACCCAATTGTATATAAAATGTACATTTATTGGGTTACTCGTTTTTTTGACTTAAAACATCGAGTACATAGTCCCAAATTTTACCTGCTACATTAATTCCTTTCCCATCAGACGGATTGAGATGTAATTCAATGTAAGGGAAACTATTATTTTCAATAATTCCAAATTGTTGCTTATGCCATGGAAGAGAAATATCCTGACAAATAAAATCAAGACCCGTAAGCGGTATATTGAGGATTTTATGTGCTTTTTCCAATAATAGTTTGTTCTCAGGATGTATCAGATCGGTAACATCACTGATTTTTGCACCACTACTCATAGTAACTTTTTTTGCAATAAAGATTTGTTGTCCCTTGTTTATTACCGTATTAAGAGCAACTCCCTGGGCTGACAAAATGTTTATCAAGTTGCTATTTGGAGTAATTTTATATGGATATTTACCATGACCTTCTTTCCACGTAACTTTATTTTTTTTATCAATTAACTCTTGAAGTGTAGTTACACCATCGCCAACAATGCTCTCAGGTTGTCTCCTCACACAAGCGATTAATGAATCATTAATAATTAATGACCGATAAACATCCCCAGGTATGTGTTTTTCAACCAGCACGCGAAAATCAACTTGCTTTACTATGTTTATCGCTTTTTTTAATTCATTTGGAGTTTGAATAGTACATGAAGTGTGAATACTTAGAGATTCAGATAATGGCTTAACCACAAGAGGAAATCCCAATGAAATGCCATAGTTGTAGGCTTTTTTGCTGGAAATAAAAACCCTCCCTAAGGGACAGGGAATTTGGCTATCTAATAATTTTTTCTTGAGGATCCATTTATTATCATATTTAGTATCCTCATCAAAGCGTGTATTTTTTTGAGAAATAAGAGAGATTGGAGTCTGTATGAAATAATATTTTTTCCTATTGTAGACCAACTTAAAATACAGAGTATGCAAGTTAGATTCCTTAAAATTATACAGCTCTAGCCCTCTTTTTTGTGCTTCATCCCAAAATGCAAGGACACTGTTATTGAATTGTTTCCTATCAATGGTCTGAGTCTTGGTATATAGTTTTAGTTTTTGGAAAATATTAATGACTAACCGATTTAATAGGTTATTGAATCGTAAAAAATCCTGCTCTGATAGGAGAAAAAGTTTAGATAAAAGATAGATAAATGGATTGAATATAAAATAATGGAATAAATTAAAAAATTTTCTCCGAAAATGAGAACGTTTTTCGGGATAGCAATGCTCACAATGTTTATTGTCCATATACGCTGTGGGAACAGGTTTTAATGATTTGCAAATGTCACGTGAAGATTTGATTTCTTTATGTTCATCAAAATTTTTAACATAAGCGCTCATAATTTATCTCCACAGATTCGCCCATTAGCTATCATTATATCGAGTTAAAACAGATCTATTGTATATAAAATGTACGAATGCGCCGTGTGTTTGCTTACCTACTGATATCTATGTAACACTGAACTTAAAAATCAATTCAGACTAAATTTGTTTAGAGAGTTTTCTTATTTAAAGAGGCTTAGACAGAACGAATGAAAGATAAATCAATATTGCTTGTAGAAGATAACGTTAAGTTAGCAAATTACCTCAAAGAAAGCTTACAAGAAGCAGGTTATGATGTTTCTATTGAAAAACGTGGTGATAGAGCAGTCTATCGCATCATTCGTGAGCAACCTTGCCTAGTAATATTAGATATAATGCTTCCTGGCATGAATGGAGAGCAAATATGCCATACCATTAGAGATGAGTATTTGGGGAAAATACTCATGCTAACAGCAATTAATGATATTGAAAGTGAAGTATCCTCTTTAAATTTAGGAGCAGATGATTACTTAACTAAACCTGTTGCAGACGAGGTTTTGAAAGCAAGAATAGAGGCATTGTTACGTCGACCCAATTTAGTTAATAATCAAAATCAATTTCAATTTGGCAATTTTTCTATCAATTTTAGTACTAAGAGTGTTCATCTCTTTGATGAAGAAATTTCAATAAGTACCAGTGACTTTGAAATGCTTGCTTTGTTGGTTAAGAACCATGATAGGTTGCTGAGTCGAGATAGCATTATGTATGCTCTTTCTGGGCATGAATATGATGGGGTTGATAGAGGTATCGATTTAAAAATATCACGTTTAAGAAAAGCATTGAATGATAATAATAAAAAGCCCTATCGTATAAAAACAATCCATAAAAAAGGATATATATTTGTATCAACGGCTTGGGAATAAATATAGATCACAGCCACCGATCTTTTGTAACACTTATGAAAAATAGTAAAAATTCTTTTGCCTCGACCTTGAGATTTTTCGTCCAGTTATGAAAGCTTCACCAAATATATCGCAAATCTATAATCATTTACCCTCGACAAAAGTATCATTTTAGAACGTTTGTACAATATATATACATTTGAGCCGAGTGTTTTTGATAAAATCAACCTATTATTTTAAGTAATAGTCGAGATGAGCCATGAAAGACGCTGCAATAGAAATCTTAATATATAAACCAGATCCAGATCATCCATTGCCTGAAAATCAGAGAGGTGTGGTGATAAATCCTCACTTAAAACAACGGTTCAAGCAATTTGTTCCAATTGGCGTCTATTTAGAAGGCTCTGACTTGAAGTATTATTTTTTCGATCAGTGTGATAAATCCCCAAAAATCTATAGTAGTTTGGATGAACTCAAACGAGACTTACCGGAAGAACTAGACAATATATTTGAGAAGAACCCAAAATTATTTATTATGGGCCATGCTGGCGGTGGCGAATATGGTATGGGTAATTGCCATGGCCCAAGTGAGCAGTTATATGATGATAATTTTGATAATTTATTACATGGTTTTAAACGAGCATTGCCCGCACATCATGGTGAGGTTTTTGTGACTTTAGAAGGTTGTAATACAGACAATCAACTTAATGCTGCAGCAAACTCACAGAAAAAAACATTTTTAGAAAGAGTATCAGTGAAACATCCGGAAATCACGTTTGGTGGAACGGGACCATGGAATGCGCAAGATGTTCAGACCGGCTTTCGATCCCTTTCGCCGGCATCCCCTATCACATCGATGGCAGGAAATATTTGGAAGGCTGGAAACAGTGTTATTTTTCATCATGGTGAATATCAAGTTGCCGTTCGAAAATCTTTATTTGCCTCAACACAAACAGCTAAAGAATTAAAAGTTAACACCATAGAATATGCCCGTGCAATTCTAGGTAAAGACGGAGCCGATGAACTGATAGCAAAAATCGCTTTAAATCGAGATATTCTAAACATTCAAGATTTAAAGAAAATTGAGGGTTTTCCAGAATTGCGATTTGAAGGAGAAGATGTTGCAAAGTTTGTTGAACAGGAAAATCAAATATTAGGTAAAGAACAAGAAAATTATTTAACACGTGTCCGTGATATTTTAGGTCGGGCGGACCCTATAGAACAACTGACAGATAGAGATGTACTAGAACTTCTCTTAGGTTTAAAAGAACCTTCTGTATTTAAAGGTCATGAAGACTTGCTAGAGTCAATTCTAGCTAATAAAGCTTTGTTAAACCTGGCAATGGTAAGTTGTGGAAAAGTCCTTATTGGTGGCCCAAGTAATGATAGCGTCATTGCTTTATTATTAAAACATGGCGCTGATATTAATAGTGCTGATAAAAAAGGCATGACGGCTTTGCACTATGCGGTACAGAATTTTTATAATTATAGAAAAGAGCCGTTACATCTCATTAAAAAGTTATTAGAGTGTGGTGCTAGTCTTGAAGTGCGAAATGAAAAAGGACAGACTCCTATCGAGACAGCGCAAGATCATAGCAAAGATGGAAGAGTAACTGCTAGTGATAAGCTTCTCGCATCTTTGAAATCTAGCAATTCGCCACCAACTCCCATAGAACTAAAACAATCTGTTAGACAAATATTTCAGATGAGTCAACACAAGGCTGATGAACTACTTTCATTACCTATTGCGAAACGTGAATATAGCAAATGCAGTGAAGGCACTCTTTATATTCCTGAAGATGTAGTGGAAAAATTGCATGGAATCTTGCAATCTGCAACGGGGAGTAATGAACTATTATCGGCGTTTGAATCAGAGCTTAGTGTGGTTATCAGCGCTCTTGAAAAAGGCATTGGAACTGGAGAAGCGATTGATGGTGAGGAAGATGAATTTATCCCCAAACGTTTTGAAAATGCAAAACTCCAGTTAACAGCGGTTATCGACTCACTGGTTGGGATGAAACAAGAGATGGATACTTCAAAAGATGCTACAGTTGAGGACCAACTTCCAAAACTAAAATCTTAATCATTAGGAATATATTGGAAGTACTATGGTGAATCGAGCACCTTTTAATATCGGTGATTGTGTAGACATGACCTTTCCTCCGTGGAGATTAACAACTTTTTTAACAATAGCTAATCCTAACCCAATATGTTTATCTCCAATTCCTGCGTCTTCAGCAATTGTATATTCAGAAAAAATGTCATCCGCACCCTCCTCCGGCAAGCCTGGGCCATCATCGTCTACGTGAAGTAAAATATGACTATTATCCAGCGAAATGGTTAAAGAAATAGTGTGCTCTGCAAATTTCATGGCATTTGTAATCAAATTGGTAACAGCGTGTTTTAAAATATTTTCATCTATGTATGCTTTCAAAGAATTTAACTCATTAGAATGAAATGTAATTTCAAATGTTAAGGAAGAATAAGACTCTAATAACTTTCTTAACCATACTATTATATCGGTCTCAGACTGTTTTAATTTCAATTCGTTTGAATGCATTTTTGAGTAAATCAAAAAAGTGCTGACGAGCCGATTCATATCTGCAATATCTTCTTGTATGCTGTTTATCTGTTTATTGAGCAATGCATCTTCAGCGTTTTTCCTTTTGATACTATCCGTCGCCATTTGTATGGTTGACAAAGGGGTCCTAATTTCATGCGCGACAAACCGGCACAATTGTTTATGTGATTCAATCAGTTCTTTTAATTGCTCACCCATTTGGATGATATTCCTATACAGCCCATACAAAACAGAGGTAGCACCTATTTTCCGATGAAAATCAAAGTTCCCTTGACTGAAATTTTTAGTTATCTGATACACCTTTTTCATATTTCTAACAAAAAGCAATGAAAATAAGGCAATAAGACAAAGGGATATAAAAAAGAAAGTTCCTATAAAATAATACATAACATCGCTGATTCTTGCCATAACTGGTAGATAGCTTAGTGGGCCAATTTTGAGTATTCCACCACTAAAACTATAATAGAGAATAACAATTTGTGACGAGTTTTTATTGGTTTCAAATACTAGACGCTTTGTTGATAAAGAATTAATTATATTACCTGGTAAGTATTTACTTTTAGTTTTATAAACATGAAGAGGGAAACCATATATTTTTTCTAAATGTAATAGTTCATTACTCCAGGTATTTTTTGATTTTGATAATAAATGTTGAACGATTTGTTTTAAAACAGGATTCATATAATTAAAAATAATTTCGCCAGGATCTGAAAAATTGTAAGCTAATGCATATGGGGTATTACCAATTTTTTTATACGCAGTATGTTCTACAATGACCTCGTTTAGAAATTGATAGGTTGTACCTGATAAAAAAATGATTTCACCATTATTTAATTGATTATTCTGCACCAGGGTGAGTTTTAGACTGTCGATTGCTATAAGATGAATAACATTATCTGTTTTCTTCTTTATTATCGCATCCCAGTTTGATTTCGGGTTATTAATTAACTCTTTTTCTAAACTAATTAAAAGCCCTTGCGAGGTCGTTTTTCCAGCATTAACAACTATCTTTGTCTCAACTGACTTTAAATATTTAAAAAATGCCAAAACAAGAATTAAAAAAATCACAAAGAACGCAGTCAAAATTTTAATATAAATATTAAATTTCATTACTAGGCACTCTAAATAAAAATAATAGATGCCTTTTCACAAGAAAGTACTCTGGATTATCTTTGATAATTTCAATATCTAATTCTGGCATAATTATCCTACGTTTTGTCTATCTTTATAACTCTTGTAATTAGCCTATTTAAGGCATCCAAATTATCGATATTCGTTATGGCCTCATCAAATAATGATAAAGTCTCTGGATCGTGTGTTTCTAAATACTTGAATGCTTTTTTTGGACCTTGATAACGCAATTCTTTGAATACAAAATAATCCTCTAGAATTGTGAAGATTGACCAAATATGGCGATATTTCCCTTCTAAATCTCTAGTATATGCCCTTGCCAGCATTTTTTGATACCACACTCTACGTGCTGTAATTTCATCAGGAGGGAGGGACTCAGGCAATATTAAAAAAGCAGAGAGTTTTTTTAATAACTCTGTGCCAAAATGAGCTTTTTCAAGAACAACGATGCCATCTGACATACATAAATGTTCATCAGAAATTGAATCAAAAGCATTCTCAGGATAAACAAAAATATCATGATAAACTTGATGTGCTTCATCAAAGTGTGCTATTCGTTGCTTATCTCCTTTTTCCCTAATCCCTGCAACATCATAATCACTGGTTACTGCGAAGTCTCCTCGTGCGCGCGAGCCATATAAAATAATTGTATGGCAATGATGTAAAGATATTAATTCATCAACAATGAATTGCAGAACAGCATCATTTTCTAATGATATTTTCTTTTGTGTCATTCCCTTACCTTCTTATTTTGTAACCATAATACCAACGGCTTCCTGTGGTGGAACTGGTTTGAACCGTATGATCTACTCCTGCTGGAATCAATACTTCTTCTCCAATAGCAGGTTTTAACGTTTTATTGCCCACGGTTAAAATAACTTCACCTTCAAGCAACATGAATAACTCATCCGTTTCATGCCTAAAATCCTTCCAAATTTGACCTGGGGGATCTTCCCAAAGCTCAAAACTAAAGCCACGAGAGCGCCAATTGTTCTCAATTATTGTTGTATCCAGCATTTTAGGCTTATTATTTAAAATCATTCTTTAATTTTACACCACTGAAGAGCATCAACACCACAACCAATGACTTCAATGATCTTGTGTCGAGACTTAAGGCCTCTCTTTATTTTAATTTGACTTTTAGGGACTTTGAATAAGACAGACAGGTATCGCACTAATTCCATGTTGGCTTTATCTTCAATAGAAGGTGCCGCGATTTTTATCTTTAGTTCCTCTCCAACAGCACCTACTACTTGATTGCATTTGGCACCGGGTTGAATAAGCAAACTAAGAATTAATCCATTATCCTTTTGTTTATACCACGGATATAGGTAAATCATCTTACTGTTCCATTATTTTATCCTGCTTTTACTATTCTATTGAGACTCGCTTTTTTATGTATAATATTCTCTTGGTAACTATTTAAAGGGAAGTTTTTTATGTTAAGTAAGACTTATATTTTTCTCGTCATTTTTTATGCATTTTAACTTCCAAAAATGAATAATCTACTACCACTTTTCAAATGGGGAACCGATTACCTGGTTTCTAATGGCTACTCAATAGAGCACTCACCAGAAATTGTATTGTCAACACCGTGGTCTCATGTGATCCGATTTGCAACATCAACAGAGAATTTTTATTTAAAACAAACACCACCCTCTCTTTTTCTATCTAATGAGCCCAAAATCATTCGAGTATTGTCATCCCAATTCCATGCCAATGTGCCCGATATAATTGAAATTAATGAGGATTTACATTGTTTTCTAATGAGGGATGCGGGTATTTCTTTGCGTCAAACGCTTAAAACCAACTTCAAGCCAAAGCTATTATGCGAAGCAATAAAGCAATATGCCACAATCCAACTCAGCGCAGAAGAATGTATCGCGACATTTCTCAAACTAGGCGTACCTGATTGGCGATTAAATCAATTACCCTTTCTTTATGATCACATGTTAAAGCAAACTGCTTTTTTAAAAGCAGAGGGTCTAACGGATAAAGAATTGCAAACATTACACAGTCTAAGTCCGAAATTTTCAGCGCAGTGCAAATTATTAGCAAGCTTTAGGATTCCTGAAACCATAGGTTATCACGATTTTCATGATAAGAATGTTCTTCTTGATCCAATTACTAAAAGAATGACGTTTGTTGATTGGGGAGAGACCGCGATCATTCATCCATTTTTTTCGTTACATACCTGTCTAGAACAATCGATTACTCACTATGGAGTAACAGAAGGTGATTCAACATACCAGAAACTTCAAGATGCTTGCCTCGAAAAATGGTTAGGATTAGCGACAAAGGAACAGCTATCAAGTGCGTTCCTTTTAGCCAAACAAATCCGGCTGTTTTGGAATATACTCGCATCTAATCAGTTTATGCTAAGTGTTGATCGACAGGCCTACCAAGCCTATTATCCCAATCAGAATAGCCCGATCGCAGGTGGCTTTAAAGCGTTTCTTGAGGGCATGCATTAAACCCAAGGTTTGTTGCTATTAGAATAATCATAATAAGCAAATTATTAGTTCTATAAGTATTCATGATACACTACTGACATGATTTGGCAGCAGTATTTATTACAATAATGTCTCGAACTGAACGTTTATTTGATTTAATTCAATTACTACGACGTCATCGATTACCCGTGAGCGGCAAAAATCTTTCAGAAGAATTAGGCGTGAGCCTACGGACTCTTTACCGAGATATAATAACCTTACAATCCTTAGGCGCGCCAATTGAAGGCGAGCCCGGTGTTGGTTATGTGCTTAAATCTGGTTTTATGTTGCCTCCTTTGATGTTTTCAGATGATGAAATTGAGGCAATGGTGCTAGGGTCACGTTGGGTTGCACAACGAGCGGATACTCAACTTAAAATCGCAGCTCAAAATGTGCTTGCAAAAATTTCAGCACTCCTTCCTACTGAATTAAAACACCAACTAGAAACTTCAGGACTCTTAGTTCCCCCAGGAAAATGTGCCGAAAGTAAGGATAGTGATCTTATTCTCATTCGCAAAGCGATACGTTTAGAACGAAAAATCGAATTAGAATATCAAGATCTCCAAAACAATCATTCGACACGAATACTCTGGCCTATTGCGCTCGGCTTTTTTGAGGAAGTTCATCTCATGGTGGGTTGGTGTGAGCTAAGGCAGGACTTCCGTCACTTCAGAACCGATAGAATTCTTCAAGTATCCATTAAAGAACAAAAATATTCCGAACGCCGACAATCCCTTTTAAAGAAGTGGCGCACCCTACATAATATTCCCCAATCCTATTGAATGATACTGACAAAAACTGTCATGAGTCTGTTTTATATTCTCCAATGAATTTAACGAAAAATAAAAAACAGGAGAAATCATGACATTCGACCCCAATTTAGTTCTATTTTATGTGAGCAATATAGATAACAGTACTCATTTTTACTCAGAATTGCTCAATGCCCAGCCTATCCACACTGAGCCTGATTACGCCATGTTTCTATTAAAATCCGGTTTGCGATTGGGATTATGGTCTCAAAATTCTGCGTTACCCGCACCAACTGCATTGGGTGGCGGTAGCGAACTCGCCATTTTGGTTCCCGATGAACAAGCCGTTGATGAACTTTTTAGAAATTATCAAACTAAGAACTTTAAAATGATACAAGAACCAACACCAATGGATTTTGGTTACACGTTTGTAACCTGCGACCCAGATGGTCATCGAATTCGCTTTTTTTCAAAGAACTGATCATGAACCAAAACTGGCTGGCTGTCGCCTGCGCGTCCCACGTACGGATTGGAGTGGAAGGAGGCTTTATGCAAGTTTGCCACGGTAAACTTGCGCCTCTAAAAAAAATACAAGCAGGTGATTGCATCATCTATTACTCACCAACTCTGCACTTTAAAGGGATTGAGAAATTGCAAGCATTTACAGCACTTGGAATCATTCTACCTGGTGACCCCTACCAGGTAGATATGGGCAATGGTTTTTTTCCATTTCGACGCAATGTACTTTGGGCCAATAAAGGATTTGATGTTCCCATACACGCGCTCATTGAATCACTTGAATTGACAAAAAATAACAAGAATTGGGGATACCCCTTTCGTTTTGGATTATTAAAAATCACTGAAGAGGACAAACGCATCATTGCGAATGCCATGCAGGCTTATATTAATTAAAACTTCTATTTGGAGAACGGTATGACTGTTATTATCCCCCAATTGACTCAGATTCAAGAATTTACAGTAACTGGAATGAGTGTAAGAACAAAAAATGAAGAAGAGTTTAATCCTCAAACGGCAAGACTGCCTCAACTATGGGAACAATTCTTTGATTCAAACATCAGAGCACAACAAGAAAAGCCGGTTTATGGCGTATACCACCATTATGAGTCCGACTCATCAGGGTACTATACAGTCACCGCGGGAATAGAAATTGTGAATGAATCTAAAGCTACGAACTTAGATAGAGTCGCTATAAAAGCGGGCAACTATCTGGTTTTTGAAGCAATCGGTCCTAATCCCTCAGCAATCATTAATGCCTGGCAAACTATTTGGAGCTATTTTAATAAAAAATCAATATACGAAAGAACCTACCTCACTGATTTTGAGCTCTATAAAAAGCCTCATGAAAGTGCAGTATACATAGGCATAAAATAACCAACATAAGACATTAACTATGACAACAACTCTAAATAAAATCGAAATGATGGAGTCACTCAAAACACTTAGAAGCGAGCTCGAGTTACTCAAAAAACCTGATTCGGAGCAAAAAGCAATCTATTATAAAACGGGACCAGGAGATTATGCAGAGCATGACCAATTTATGGGTGTAAGCGTCCCTGATTTAAGAAAAGTCGCCAAATGCTATCAATCATTACTACCCTTTTCTTTGTTACAAGAATTGTTGTATTCACCCATCAATGAAGAGCGATTATTAGCCTTGTTGATTTTAGTAACCCGTTATCAAAAAGGAGATACAGACCTTAAGCAAACGATTTTTCAATTTTATTTAACTCACATCAATCAGATTAATAATCTGGAATTTAGTTGCCTAAGAAGTAAATCCAGGAGAGTGAAATATAATTTTCTTGGCTAAGGTTACATGCTCTAATACTACACGCAGTATGACCATCCCCAATGAGTTAAAAAAGTATTTTTGTCCTCTTCTGACTGCTGAGCAGTTCTATTTTTTCCAGTCAAAACCTGTTCAAGATAATAGCGTCCATCCCCAAAAAATCGTTGAAGTTGGTAAAACCGGCACAATTCATGGTTAATGCTACAGTTGGGATTCAGTTTTAAATAGAACTCAGTCAATGGAGCCTGTTCATAATGCCAAAGGTCTCTCTCAATTGGTGCAATTTTAACTCCATCCCAATCAACCAACCAAACATCAAAAGGAGTTTGTAGTACATTATAGTGGTGAGGGTCACCATGAGTTAGAGCAAAAGGGACTGGCTGCTGAGTGAACTTCTTTTTCCATTCTTGTAATTGAGATAGTCCTTGTAACAATTGCTTTTTATAACACTCCAGTTGGGACAACATCGATTCTGCATGCGTTTCCTCAATCACCTCAACTGAATTGTTAATCCAATCCTTTATTCCTAACGCATAATTGATATCAAAATGTTCTGTCTCAAAAAATGAGAACTCATGAACTGGAATTTGATGTAATTGAAATAGAAGAGTAGCCATTTTATCGGCCAAAAGCTGATTGGGCGAATAGGCTGGATGAATTCCTTCAATGTAGTCAAACAATGTCAAAATCAATTCATTGGTCCTAAAACAATAATGGCCCTGAACATCTGAAATCATATAGGACAAGTTCTTCATACCAAATTCGTTTCTGAATCGATTTAAAGCGATACCGGTCTGGTTGAGTGATTCAATCGTAGGATGGATTGGAACCAGCGATTGGCCTTCAGGATAAACTTTTAGAAAATATTTTTTAGTCGTATTCGTCGAAATAACAAATCCATAAAAAGACCCCACCTCAACAAAATGGAGCTCTGAGGCCATAATCTGGTAGCCTTGATATAAAAAATCCATCAGCTGTTCATCAGAATAATTTAATTCTCCACGGCGCATCTCTAGCCCTCTAAGATTGTTTGTCTAAATAGCAGGTGTAACGTTTACCGTGCTTATTTATAAATGCCTCACATCGAAATCCACATTGCTGATAAAAACCGTAAGCCTCATCGTCTGTTTCAGCGCGAAGCGTTTGTATTGGAAAATGATTGAGTACATATATCAGCATGTTCTTACCTATTCCTTGGTTTCTATATGCTTCAATTACCGAAATATGTCTGATTATGGCAAAACTCTCCTCTAAATGAAGACCAATCACACCAACCAAGTCATTTTTTAAAAACGCCCCTATAAGATACTGGCCAAGTTGAGTATAAGATAGAAGTACCTGTTTCATTTTTTCAGGTGTTGGGCATCCAACGCTTGGTTTAAGGAGATTGGACAATCCTGGATAAGAAAGTGAAATCTCTTTACACTCAATCTTGAACTGCCGTTTTTTCCTAACCAACTCCATAAGTTCCATGGCAAGCGTATTGATGTTATCCTGCGAAGAATCGAGAATAATGCCACCCATCTCAACAGTTTTCTTTTTAAGAAATAGAGCCCAATTGTTCATAGGGACATCTGCTAACTCAGGCTGATTGCGAAGTACACTCAACCGATGCTCTCGTATGGCTTGCTCCGTATGCAAACAAATCAGTAAATAATTTTCTATACCCTGCTCTCTAAGTGGTACTAAAGCAAATTCTGGATTAAATTGCCCCTCTAGGAAAATCAGCTTTTTATCATGAATCTGACTTAAACGCTCAATCCAGCATCTTGTAGTGACCTCTTGCCATTTTTCGGTTGAGCCGTATTGTTGGATCATGTCATCAAAACTGGGAACACCAATGCTATCAAAAAAATGAGAAGAAATGATCTCCTGAGGATATTGCTGTTCGATTTCTTTAAGCAATGTTGTTTTTCCAACCCCAGATGCACCCGTAATGAGTACAATCAATGGCTGTAAAGATTCGCAGTCGCGCATCATTTCGACCCATTAGCGTTAAATTTTGTTTATTATAACTGATTTGTTTTGTTGTGATGGGATTGCCACTTTCCTGTGTTCAAAAATGGTTTTTATATGAACAGGCAAATTGGCACACCAACAACCATAATTATGACCGCCAATAAATTCAGACTTATGGATAAGCATTCCTTTCTTTTCCATTAAATCAGCAATTCTTCGATTAGCTTCAAATGTTGCGATAGATTGAGTAGAGCCATCTTCGAATTCTAAGTCTACCGGAATCGTTTCATAAGTACCAATATCAAAAATAAATTGCATATTAGGATTTTCTTTATGGTGTTGTTCAATCTTTTGTTCTAAATCAGTCAATTTTTGCATTTCCAAGGAAGGTGATAAAGCAATAGCATTGCCAAACACAGTTGGTTTGGTTAAAGCGGCATAAAAAGCAGCTAAGCCACTGGCACTTTGCCCAACAATCGTTATTAATCTTGCGTCTTGAGTGATATTTAATTGGTTTTTATCATGTAACATCGGAATAAAATCATGCCCTAAAAATGAGGTGAATGCGTCATTACAGTTGTATTCATGCATACGATGAATGCTTGAGTATTCCAGAAATACTGCAACACAAGGAGGAATACTTCCCTCTTGAATGAGCTTATCTAAAATAAGCGGTGCCGGCATGGGATTTAAATAATCACTACCATCTAAAAATAAAATCATAGGGTAAGGTGTTGCCTGTTTATCGTAATCAGGAGGCAAATAGACCCAATATTTTCGTATCGATTGCTCAGGATTTTCGTAATAGCCTGGAACATTTTTTAAACGAGTTTCCAAGAAGTTCAGCTCGAAAGAAAAAAATCGATGTTCTTTTTTACATCGCTCAGGATGTTCCTTTGCTTTATCTAAAGAACAATCAGTTACAAAAGTTGGTGCATTAGGTAGCTCAATAATGGATTCCTTGCCAAAAAATTCGCCGGGATTGTCATAATCCATATAATAGGTTATTTCCCGTTTATTTCTTGGATCAGTTTGAACGCAGCCTTGATTAAATAAGTGCATTAATAACATTTGTGATTCTTTGAATTTTCCTGTTGGAACGGGGTAGAGGCTTTTAGTATTTTCTTGTTCTGGGAATTCCTCTTTTGGGGTATCTTCATCAACAATGAGTACGTTATACGAAGAGCGAAAAGTGCGCGGCAATATCAAAGTTAAGTATCTAATATCAGTGTTTGGAATAGCTTTAAATTGACTCTGCAAAGAACAAGGTAATCCAGTAAATGTAGACCACAAATAAATTGTTTTTTTATCGCTTTCCTCTCTATATAAAAAAGTGACCAAACACTGCTCTGGCTGATTTGGAACATCTTCAATAATGGGTGTTTCAACCCTTTGCCAAATTTGATCGTTTTCTTCTGTAGAAGTCGCTACAGCTAATTCCTCAATAAGATGTTGTAAATAAGGTGAATCATATTTTGGCATAGATACTCCAGGAGAGTTAGCATTACATCATCCTATCCATTTTAGAGCCTTTTTAAAGAGATAGGTTTAGCTTTATGGTTGTTCATGATATAAAGCAATTAATTCTTTACTCGAAGAACATCCTAACGAATCCATTAATTTAGCAATAACTCCTTCGACTGTCCTATAAGAAACATGGGCTTCACGCGCAATTTCCTTAGCCGTTTTTCCTTGAGCCAACAACTTAAGGTATATGGCTTGTTGCTCAGATAAATCAACTTTCGTATGACATACTTTATGGTATAATGTGAAATCTTTTTTCTCCAAAATTGTTTTTTTGGGCAGCATTTTTTCATTTCCCAAAATAGCCTTCGCAATACAACGCGTATGCTCTTCTAATTTGCCATCATCACCATGAATAGTCAGTGTAGCCACTTCTTTATATAAACTATCGCGCTCGTCATGTAATTGATCAAAAAAATCACTCAAACTTGGTATAGGCAATAAATTTGCTGGATTGCGTGCAGTACGCTCGATTTGAACCGGAGTACTCACATCCAAAAATACAGTCATTTCATTTCGCAATAATTGACAATTTTTTAAAGCTAGAACAACACTGGAATCGGTAGTTACGACAATGTGCTCTTGCGTGCAAAGGGACTTTAATATGTCAAACTGACACTCATAAAAAACATCACTTCCGGGGCTTCCAAGTATTTCAGACAAATGTCGTCCAACATGAGATTCTAACCCTAAATCTGCATCGACAAATTGCCACCCTAAAGATTGCGCCACAGACTTAGCTAATAATCCTTTACCAGCACCATGATGACCAATAATAAAAATTCGTTGAGGTTGATTCATTCTTACTAATCTCCTAAATCCAAATGATATAATAATTATACAAATAGGCCATAAGATGCATCAATACGTAGAACTACGTGAGTATCGAATACGTGATTATTATTTTAATCTAACAGAAGAATTAGTTTTGGGAAAAATAGCAATGTTTTTCTCTTACAAGCATTCACTTGAGAAGATACTCATTGCTAAAATAACAAACAAATCATTGATAACAATTTCTACGAGTAAGTATTCTATGCCTAACTATCTGTATCTCACCTTACAATCCGAACGACTTCAGTTAATTCCTGTTTCACTAAAATATGCAGAAGATTTATGTAAAGAATTTACTGCTGAAATTACAGAGCACATGTGGCCAAGTGCTCCGAAAACACAAGAGGAAATTAATCAGCACATTTCTGAACAGCAAATTAAAATGCAAGCAGGCTCAGAAATCGCATTGGTCATCATCAATAAAGAGAACCAGAATTTTTTAGGATATGCTTGCCTACACCAAGCAAATACAAAGACACCTGAATTAGGCATTTGGTTAAAGAAAAGTGCTCATGGATTTCATTATGGTTTTGAAGCGATGAATTTATTAAAAACCTGGGCTGAAACTAATATGGTTTATGATTATCTAAAATATCCTGTTGTAAGACAAAATATCTCTAGCCGGAAAATTGCTGAAAAAATGGGTGGCATTATTGAAGATGAATACATTAAAGCAAGTGAGTCAGGCAAGTTGCTTGATGAAGTAGAATATCGATTTTATGGTGCAACAATGACGAATACACAATCCAAAATAAATATTACTGCAGCCTTAGTACGTGAGCTCATTACGCAACAATTTCCACAGTGGGGTCAGCTACCTATTCAAACTGTAAACAATAGCGGTTGGGACAATAGAACCTTTCATTTAGGTACAGAAATGCTCATTCGCATGCCCAGTAGCGCCGAATACGCAGGGCAAGTGGAAAAAGAACAAACATGGTTACCCAAATTAGCCCCACTTCTTCCTCTTCCCATACCCGCCCCACTTGCGATGGGAAAACCCAATGAACTGTATCCTTGGAAGTGGTCCATTAATCGTTGGCTTCCTGGGGAAACGGCAGCAGCTACTCCCATTAATGATTTATCTGAGTTTGCACATGATTTAGCTCTATTTCTTAAGGCGCTCCAAAGCATCAACTCAATGGGTGGACCTCTTGCGGGTCCTCAGAGTTTTTATCGCGGTGGTGATTTAGCAGTTTATGATTCAGAAACACGAAAAGCCATCGAAGATTTGAAGGACACTATAGATTTCCGTGCTGCAACAGAAATTTGGGAAAAAGCATTATCAACTTCTTGGCAGAATCCACCCCTTTGGGTGCATGGTGATGTCAGTGTTGGCAATTTGTTACTTTCTCAAGGAAAATTAAGTGCAGTTATCGATTTTGGCCAACTTGCCATCGGCGATCCTGCTTGCGATCTTGCTATTGCCTGGACATTATTTGAAGGAAAAAGTCGGAGCATTTTCTTAGAAACCCTGGCACTTGACCCAAACGCTTGGGCACGAGGACGTGCTTGGGCTTTATGGAAAGCAATGATGTATCTTGTTAACCAACAAACCGAGATGAATTTTGAAGCAAAAAAAGCATTGCGCACGATTCATGAGTTGATCGAAGATCATAGGAAATGATTATGAAGACTTCTCACATAGAATGGGCTCTTAGTACCTTAAACGATTCAGGGTATCTACTTGAAACCACGAAACCAGAAATAGTTCTCGATACAGCCTGGTCAGAAGTGTGTCGTTTTCAAACAAATCTTGGGTTGGTCTATTTGAAGAAAGTGCCTTCTGCATTGTCATTAGAAGCCAATGTCATTCAGCTATTGCAGAAACAATTCAATGCCCCTGTTCCGCAAATCATAGCTCATAATCAAGAACTTCACTGTTTTTTAATGCAAGATGCTGGCATTTCTTTGCATGAGGTCTTTAAACAGGAAGTTAAGCCCAATCTTTTAATTGATATGATGCATCATTACACAATGCTGCAAATAAACTCCGCAGATAAAATAAGCTTGTTTCTTGATTTAGGTGTCCCAGATTGGCGCCTGCAGCAATTGCCAAAACTTTATCAGCAATTACTATGTGAAGAAGAGCTATTGATTGGTGATGGATTAACCCGAGAAGAATTAAAACAATTAAAAAGTTTAGATGGTAAATTAAGAACTTTTTGTGAGCAATTAGCCAGTTTTAAAGTACCTGATACTTTTGGCCATGCAGATTTTCACGGTAAAAATATTTTAGTGAATCCCCATACTCATCAAACCACGATGATTGATTTAGGGGAAGTTGTTATTACTCATCCTTTTTTCTCATTCGTTAATTGTTTGTATCGAGTAACAGAATTTTTAAAATTATCAACCAGTCAATATAGGCAATTGCAGGAAGCTTGTTTTAAAAATTGGCTATCGATAGAGTCATCTGTGCATTTGTTTGAAATTATTGCAATTATTCAGCAGTGTTGGTCTATTCATGCGGTGTTGGGCGAGTATCGCCTAATTAAAAGCATCGACCCAATCGCATTAATAACATTGCGCCGACAAGGCCGATTTTCTGGAAAATTAAGAGCTTGGATAGATCATTAAGTCATTATTTATTGTCGAATGAGTCGGATATTTTTTCTATCAAAAGTATTATTTTTGCTGGAGCGATAGGGATTAATATCCAATCCTCCACGTCTGGTATAACGTCCATAAACTGTTAATACTTCAGGTTTACAATAATTCATAATATCCACAAAAATTCGCTCTATGCATTGCTCATGAAATTCATTATGGTTTCTATAGGAAACAAGGTATTTTAATAAGCCTTCCCTATCTATCTTTTTTCCTTTGTAAGCGATGTACACACTTCCCCAATCCGGTTGATTGGTGACTAAGCAATTTGATTTTAAAAGGTCAGAATACAACTGTTCTTCCACCACCACATCTTGAACACTAAGAAACGATGGCTCAACCAAATAGACAAAGCACTCGACATCGAGGTGATCAATGCACTCGCCCGTCAACATTTGTGATGCAGCGTATTGACTCGCTTGTTCCAAGGAATAAATTTTAACTAAAACTGGTGATTCAACACGTGCCTCCAAATCTTTTTTAATCGTATTCTCTAACTCATCAATACTTTTTATTTTGGTGTTATTGAATGAATTAAAATATAATTTTAATGACTTGGATTCGATGAGCTTTGGCGAGTTACAATCATAAAAAATTTCACCAATCCCGACCACCGGTTTTCCTTTCTCGTTGAGCCAGGAAACTTCATAATGATTCCAGCAATCAAAACCCACAAAAGGCGGATGAGCAGGATCAATGCCAATTTCTTGCCGCTTACCCGCTCTGGGGATAGGATAGAGCCGATTAGGATTGTAGGTGGAATCGTAGTCCGATTTTTTACCTAACTCTGATTCACTAGCTGCTTGATATTTTTTTAATACAGGATCGCTCATAGTATTTAACTCCAATATTTCAATAATTTTTGCACTACTTTGCCAATTGATTGGCTGGTTTATTTCCAATTGACTGGCAATGTAAGTTAACAAAGAGGCTGCTTCATTTATTTTATTAGCCTTTTCGCTCAATTCGCGTGCTTGAAGGCTCATTGATGCAGCCAGATTAAAGTTTGGATTCCCAATGATTTCTTTGATGGTAGATAAAGAAAATCCAAGGAATTTTAAAGTGATAATTTGTTGTAAAATGAGTAAATCAGCTTCAGAATACAAACGATAGCCAGAATCAGAGCGCTTTGTTGGTTTTAACAAACCTACTTCATCGTAGTATTGCAATGATCGAATTGAGAGAGAGGTCATTTGGCTGATTTCTTTAATTTGATAATAGTTCATAAGCATCATCTCCTTAATTGATGATTCTAAGCTATCACGCAACGTGAGGGTCAATACTTAATTAGTAATAAAGAATAAAGGAATTTTTTGTTTCATGTTAAAATGTGCGACTCTATAGTTGTATTTACCACATAGTGGCTATTATGAGCTCAGATTCTATTCAATTAAATCAAAATCATGGGGGACCGCTCCATTATCTGGGAAATAGGAACCTTACTCTTCCAGATTTGACAGGGCATATGTCCCCTGATACTAGCTGGTTGAATGAGCATTTCTCTGTATTATTGGCAAATAGTAAGGGCCAAAAATACAAGAAAGCCATTGAGCCTTTTGCAGGTTCTGCTTCTTGGAGTCTGGCTGCAATGGAGATTGGCGTTGCAGAAGAATATATTATCAATGACAGCAATAAAATTTTGATTAATACACTTCTTTTAATTAAAGATAACCCTGCTCTTGTCAAAACTTCTTATACTGCCTTAATAGAAAAATATGATGCCTCCCTATCGAAGAAAGATTTTTTCCTTGAAGTGATTGGGAATTACAACCAAACAACTGATGAAGAAAAAGCGTTACTGCTCCCTTTCATCATTAATCATTCATGGGGCGGAATCCTTTTTTATGATAAGGAATTGAATATTATCTATCGCGAAGGTGAACTCTTTGAAGGAAAAAATGCTAATCGATTTCTTGAGCATGCGAATTTGTCCCTAGAAATGTTCTTGAGTGAGATTGACCGAGTATCTAACCTTCTTAATGCGAATCAAGTTTCATTCAGAAGTGGTGATTTTATGGACGTGATTTCGATTGCGACACCTGGTGATTTTGTGGCACTGAATCCTCCTTATCCAGAGAATGAACATTCGACGCTTGAAAAAGCTGGGATGTATATTGAACTTTATTCGCCTGAAAAACTGCACCAGAATTTGGTGCAAATCATTCAACATCTTGAAAGCCAAGGTATTCATTACTACATGACTTATGGATTTTATAATCCAAAATTCAGAAACTATGTCTTAGCTAATGAAAACCAGCGGCCAATTAATTACTTTCGTGTCCTAGGCTATGAGCATTGTGCTTTTGGAATAGGTCTTGATCAGATGTATTTTACGTCCCAATTTTCAATTCCCAAAGGTATAAACATATTCAAAGCGGAGGGAGTTTTGGGTGCCCAGGATATAACGCCTGAAGAAGCACTCAAACAATTTAAGTTGCTTTCAAAAAAATGTTTTGCTGTTATTTACCGAGCTTTTATTAAGCCTGAGCTTGAGATGGAGTATCAAAAGGCCTGGCATCAGGTCGCTTCCTATTTTGTGCAATATCGCGGTGCATTAGGTTCTTGCCTGCATAAAACTAACGATGGTATGTGGCTTGCCTATTCTCGTTGGCCTGATAAAGCTACTCGAGATGCTTCTTGGCCAGGCGAAAATGCCCCATCTGAGATGTTACCCAATGAAATTAGAAAAGCGGTTATAACCATTCAAGAGTGTATTGATCAAACGCAAAAACTACCCGAAATTACTATGGAAGTTGTCAATGATTTATTGTATTCAAACTAATAGAAGATGTAACTCATGAATCAAGCGCAAATGAATTACCAACTAGAGCTTGTTATAGACGCTAAGCTACTAGAACAGCAAGATAAAATTATTCGTGATGGGATAGTAAATTTTAATGCTCCTTTTACAGGAACCAAACCAGAGCGTTACTCAATCTATGTGAAAGATAACGAGGGTATTATTATTGGCGGAGCTATTGTGTACGCTCATAAAAGCTCAATATATGTTGATGTCCTCTGGGTTAAGGAGGAATACCGTGGTCTTGGTATCGGTGCTGAACTATTGCACAGCGTTGAAGCCGAAGCAATTACACGAGGAATTCCAGCATCGACATTAGATACTTTTTCTTTTCAGGCAGAAAGATTTTATTTAAAACAAGGCTATCAGCATTTAGGCACAATTAAAAATTATTTAGAAGGGCATGATCGGATCTATTTTAGGAAGCAATTGTAGAGAGGAGAGCATATCCCCCATAAGAAAATATGCCTTGAAAAAAGAACAGAACAAACGAAGCATCTATTCTCCAAAGTTAAACTTTTATTGGAAATGCTCGTAAAAGTTCATAAACAAATTAGAAAGGAAAAGGAGGTAACTTATTCCTATCTTTAAGCCAAAATGGATGATGCCATTCTTCATAGATGGAAACAGGCATATTGCTTTGTTTAAATTCATCAAAAGATAAGTCGCAAAGAAACCATTTAAGGAATTCCGCGCAAGTTTCCGGGCTTATTAATTGACCGGACTGATAAGCCTCATCAAACATTTTATGTAAATGAAATGAAGTTGTTTCTCTTAAAATTTTTTGAATTCTTGTATCCACCTCCCCTGGAATAACACAAGACACACCAATATTTTTCTCTGCTAGCTCTTTTCTCACAATAGCAGTTACTTCATCCAAACCCGCTTTGCTGGCACAGTATGTTGAGCTTTCTTTAAGTTTCAGAGTCGCTGCTCTTGATGTAACAAATAAAATCCGAGACTTCTCAGGCATCTGCGCGGCAAGTAGTGCTGTAAGTTTCATTGGAGCTAATAAATTAACCTGAAAAACTTCGTCAATACTGTCACAATCGTATTCGGTCAACGGACGTGGAGGACTTTTCATTCCTGCATTTTGAACTAAAAGATGAAGCGGTATTCCAGAATCATTAATAATTTTAGCAACCTGTTCGATATCACTATTGCGAGTAAAATCCGATTGAATGGGAACAAAACGAGAATATAGCGCTTTAGTATCCTCTAAGCTGCTTACATCCCGCCCTGTTCCATAGACAACCCAGCCGTCACCTAAAAGAATTTTAGCAAGTTCAAGACCAATTCCATGGCTGGCTCCGGTCACTAATGCAGCTTTATTATTGTTGATGTTCGTCATGAAGCATTCCTTGAAACTTAAGTTACGTTCGTGCGGTATGGTAATCAAAGTTGGCGAAAGTTAAAAGGTTATTCCTAATTCATGTGTTACTAATTGAATTAATTCTGGAATACTTGCCTTGACTTGAATAATAGTAGATAAAACCTGAAGCACCTGCTCAATACCAATGCCCTGCTGCTCTTTATCAGAACTAAAAGAACGGTTTATATTATATACTAGCCAATTGATCCAATTGCCAAGAACACCATAAAAAGCAGCTTCCAAATGATCCTGATTTATTGTTATTCCAGAAGACGCATATGTATTTAGCATTTTTATAAATAAAGTTTTATTAAACAGCGGAGTAGTAATTCCACTCCAATCAAGAGCACAATTGACTATTTCATAAGTGGGATTAAGTTTTCGCGCAGACTCCCAATCAATGAGAAATGGAGTATCATTTTTATCCCATAAAACATTTTTTTGATCCAAATCACCATGGCTTACTACACTACTACTTTGTAGAATAGGTATTGTTTTTTGATAGATATCGTTAAGCTCAATTATAACTCGTTGATTACTTTTTAATTGCTCCTTAAACACCAAATTTTTGCTTGCTGACTGGTCTATTAACACACTAATTTTTTCATTGGGATGAATATCAAATTCTTGAGCACTTAGCTGGGGAACATTAAGATTAATAGGATGAATTTCAGCCAAAAGAGTGGCTATTTTAAGCGCATGCATCTCAGATATAGCGTCTTTATCCAATGCTTTTGCTGTTATCCAAGGATAAACAAGAAAGGCCTCATCTTCTGAAAGGATTAAGTAATTATTTTCTAATTTTAGAGCATGAACTGCGGGAATAGTACGCTGGGAAAATTGGAAAGCTATCTGTTCTGTCAATTCATATTGGGATTTAACTTCTTCAGTCAATTGGATGCTGCTATTGAGTTGTTTTACAGCAAACTGCGAGCCATTGCACTTCAGATACCACATTTTATGTAAAAGACCGCCATAGACTCTTTGAGGCAAGTCAAAAGGTTGGTTCATCTTTAATTTTTTACAGATTGTTTCTAGTTGACTTCTATTCACTATGAGCCGCCTTAAGAATGCCTTGTGTCTCTGACTCTTCATTAAAAAATTTAACAAAAAATGTTTTGCTTAACTTGGGATTTTTTTTATTGATTCTCGTAAATTCCGGCATAAAACCGCACTTTTTATAAAACTCTGGAGCTTGAAAAGCACTGGTCACCAAATTGATATTATTAAAGCCCTGACCTTTGAAGTGATGTTCAAGAGCAAGTAATAACTGTTTGCCATATCCTTTACCACGATAAGCACTGTCTACCCAAATATCATCCACATAAATTTCTGCAAACGCAGTAAAGGCATTAAGCGCACCAAAAATTTCTCCATGGGCAGAAGAAATGGTCACTGAAAAACGTCGATAATTGACGTCAATACCATGCTGAGCCTCATAGGCAATAAATCCATTTGTCATTCGTTTTTCCGTAGCTTCATCAAGTTCATCAACAAATTGGATTTGATATTCTTTCTTGCTTTCTAAAGGCTTGCTGCATTCATGTGCTGTACTATCAAAACGAAAAATAACTCGTTGTGGTTGATGCGGATCATAATTGATTGTTTTAATTTCTTCCTGGAAATTGCCCATTGTAATTTTTGAAATAGTTTTGCGCCAAAAACTAAGCCCTCGCTTATTTTCTGGAATCACAGAAACCTCCCATAAGCCTGGATGCATTTTCCATAATTCAGAGGAAACTAAATAACCTAAACCTTTGCCTTGAAACTTAGCAGTAATAAAAAACTCGCCCATATTCCATGCAGTATAAGGGTAAACTCCTTCGTGATTTAATAGAGCAAAACCAGCTAATTCATTACCAACTTTAATCAGAAAGGCTTTTCTTGTCGGCTCTTCAAAGTATTTTTTAAAATCGAAGCTTTCATACAGGCCATCGGAAGGCAAAGCCCAATCATCTGAAATAAAACCACAGTCACGCGAGAGTTCATATACATAAAATCGTGCCATGTTTTGGATGGTAGGATAATCATCTAATGTTGCTGTCTCAACTTTTAAAGCAGAGTGTAATTCTTTGATGTTCACAGCATTTTCCTTAAATACAGTTTCGCCATATGACCTTCATTCTGATATCCAAGCGATTTGTAAAAATCATGGGAGCCCTCTTTCGCTCGCCTAAGTCCAGATGTCAAATCAATGATACAGGGACTAAACTTTCTGGCAAATTCCTCAACAGTAATCATAAGCTTTTTACCTATTCCTTGATTACGATATCCTTGGTCGACCACAAGGCCTTCAATATGAAATCTTGTTATTTCGGAAACAAAAAGATAACTCTTAGACCAAGCAATCCAACCAACAACTTTTCCAGCAATTTCCGCAAGAAGGACACCGTAATGCAGTTCACTAGTAAATAGCTCTAGTCGTCTTTGCAACTCCTTAGACGATTGCGGATAACCCAATTGCTCCATTAAAGGGTGAAGATGTTGAGCATCATCAATTAATGCTTTGCGGATAATCAGTTCAGAAGGCACTTTATGCCTCCAGATTAACTCTATCCCCGGATAGATTAGGAGATGAAATCACCAAAAAAGAAACCAAATTTCCAGAACTATTTTTCACTTTATGGGTTATCCCTGCTTTAATACTTATTCCTTCCTGTTCCTGTAACATCTGTTCATAGTCTTCAAACTCAATAACCAATTGTCCTTGCAAACAATAAAAAAATTGTTCTGTTTCCTGATGATAATGTTTTACCTCAAAACTGCCTGAGGGCATCGTTTCATAAAGAACGTTAAACTGACCATCATTTTTTAACCACCATGCATCACAATTTTGTCCCCACTTAAAATGAGGCGCATTGTTTATTGAGACAACCTCTTCTCTCACCGAAGATTCTGATACAGGCAGTTTTGGTTTTTGACTTAAGCTCGAGACTGAATCACCATTTAAGAGTCCGATTTCTCTTGTTGCCTGAAATTCTTTCCGCAAAAAATAGAATATAGAGTTTTTCTGAAACCCATGCCGTTCAAACTCAAGTTCAAATCCTAATTTTTTATAAAATTCTATTGCTTCCCAATCCATAGTATTAACTGTTGCAAAAGCACAATCTTTTTCATTGCCATACCTCAATGCCGCTTGCATGAGCTTTGTTCCCCATCCTTGATGTCTGATGGACTCACTCACCCAAAGATTATCGATATGAAGACCTCCATAGAGGGTTCCACCACTACAACCACCAATAATGCTATTATCTGCATCACGAATAAAGCATGCAAAGAAATCTAAGGATTCGAATCCTCTTTGTTGTTTGGCGTACTCCTTAATTCCATTTGTTAATATTTGAACATCATCAGGGTTTGGATTTTCTAAAAACGATAATTTTAAAGTCATCTCATTTATTCCACTGTAGGAGGCCAGGCACCATGCTCCACATAACTTGCCTCATCACTGCCTGACCAAGGTGGCATAGTAACGCAAATAAACACCAAATCTGCTGCATCACTTCGATATTGAAAATGTGTTCCCAAGGGAATATCGATGCTGACTCCAGCAGTTAAAGGGGTAATGCTCTCTTCATCGTTCAACTTACGCCAAATAGTTCCTTCCCCAGAAAGGACATGCCAAAATTCAGATACAGTTTTATGACGAACTGCTTTGGAAATTGTGCCTGCCTTCAAAGTACAGTGAGCCATTCCACCTAAATGATTATTCATCAGCAATCGAACCTCAGCTCCTGCTGGTGAAGTGTGTTGATATTCTTTGGGTATTTCTTGTGTATTCATTTATGCCTCTATTAAACCAATGCTCTCATCAGTTTTATCAAGTGGTTATTTCTTCATTTTTAATTTTGAATCGTAACGCAAGTAGTATCTGCATCTAAAGTAACTACTTTGCCAATTGGAAGAATGCAATTTTGCTTACCATGTCCATAGGAAAACTCTTTAATACAAGGGACTTTTAATTTAGAAGCCCATTCATTGATTACATCTTCTACCGTACCATCGCTCTGATTCGACTTCTTACTTTTACATTGTTCAAATGTACCAAAAATAACGCCGGAAACTTCATCAAAAACTCCTGCTAAATCTAATTGTGAGAACATGCCATCAATATTATAGGGCTCGACGCCAACATCTTCTACCAACAAAATACTTCCTTTAAAAGTAGGCATGTAAGGCGTGCCCATTAAATTAGTCATAAGGGTTAAATTGCCACCAAGAAGAGTACCTCGGCTAACGCCTCCATGAACCTTTATTCCTTTGCGAATTGTGTACTCTTGGCCTAACAAAGAAGAAAATAATGTTTTTTTAACTTGGGTACTTAAATGAATGGTCAAAGTAAACCCTGTATAACTTACTAAGCCAGTGTTTTTAAATAGGCCTAATTGCAACGCTGTAGTATCACTAAACCCGAATAATGGTTTTGGGTTTTTCTTAATCAATTCATAATCTAAGAAAGGTAAAAGTCGTTGCGAACCTTGTCCTCCTCGGGTTGCAATAATTGCTTTCACTTCTGAGTCTATAAAGAAATCCATCACATCTTGTGCACGGTCACGGTCTTTACCAGCTAAAAATCGTTCTGATCCAAACATATGCTTTGCATACTTTACATTAAATCCATTCGACTTTAATAAATGAACTCCTACTTCTATTGCTTTTTCCGTAATAGGACTCGAGGGAGAAATAAGCCCCACGATATCTCCTCTTTGCAGTGGTTCTGGACATAGAATATTCATTTATTACCTCAATTATTTTCTGCACTCAAAAACAATACTTTCGTCTGTTTCATTAGGCGATGCGCTTCGGTCAAATGCTTTAACCGTTCGTACATTGCTAAAACCAACCTCATTGAGCAAATTGAGCAAGAAAGAAGTGTCTTGATAAATTCGAATTTTGTATTCCTCAACCTCTGTTTGAATTATACGGTTGTTATCAATCAGTTCATATTTACCTATAGAGTAACAAATCTCCTCATCGAGCATAACTAATTGGCTGAGTAGGATGATTGTGCCATCTTCTTTTGGCCATCTTGTGCCTCTCCATATACCTAATTCATTAGGAACCGCATGAAGTGTTTCTACTTCAAATACAAAAAGTCCTTTATCTTCCATATGTTCATAAATGGTTTTTAAGGCTTTTTGAATATCAATCTTTTCTGTGATGAGACCAAATGAACCGCTGGGTATAAAAATTAAAGAATATTTATCGGTTTGCTTTAAATCTTCAATAAAACCATGCCAGGCTTTTGGCTTAAGATTTTTGCTCTTTGCTTTTGCATGCAGTCGTTCTAGCATTGGCTGACTTGCGTCAAAGCCATGAACATCAAATCCTTCTTCAGCCAAAGGCAGTAAAAATCGACCTGTGCCGCACATAGGCTCTAAAATCAAGCCTTTAGCCTCTGCGGCATAGCTTCGATAGAATGAGTATTCATCTTGTGGTGCATTAGGTTTACTTAAATCATATACTTCAGTACAAAGGCTCTGATAAGTTTCCAGTTTTTTCATGGGTTCCTCATTGAAATCCAATACCATTAAATATTCGTCATAGAAGGTACCATTAATTTTAAGTGCTTTAGGTTCGGTACCATAAATTCGAAATCCTTGCTTTTGATAAAAAGCGCAGGCCACAAAATTACTTACTACACAGGTTAGGTGCAATTGAGTGACGCAGGTCCTTGCATGCTGTATCAGGGTTTGAATTAATGCTGTTGCAATACCTTTTCCTCTGTATTCAAGACGAGTATACATACCCCAAAGTACACCTCGGTGTTTGGTTTTAAGTGAAATAAGCGTATAGAATCCAACACAAGACACCAATAAATCGTCAACAAAGACACCCAATACATATCCTTTACTTAATCCATGTTGAAAATCAGCATCGGACATAAGCACTTCCTCTTCATAAGAAGAGCCAAAGCTTTCAGGTGAATTCTTTAGCGCTTCTAATCGAAATGATTTCCATAGTTCCCAGTCTTCTTGCATTACCCTTTTTATCTTCATAAACTGATCTCCATCACCGTTACAGGATGAGATTTAAATTCATCCATACCGATTTTTTTCCACCCAAGGCGCCTATAATACTCAGGTATGGTAGGATCAAGAGCAAACAAGTACAGTTTTTCAAAGCCAAGTTCTTTTGCTTTCTCGACTGCGGCATCAACTAATATTTTTCCGATCCCCTGTTTTTGATATTTTGGATCAACCACCAAATCACCAATCCACGGCCCTAAATCTGGTCGAATATCTTCGTTTAATTGCAAAGTACAAGAACCTACAGGAATTTCATCGTATAGCGCAATGTAAGTAAAAGGCATCTCTTGGTTCAGCTCTTCGTAATACAAAGATTCAATTTCTTCAATTCCGATCTCTGGCATCCAGATTTTACCTAAAACTTCATGCCAAATCTTAGCAAGCTTTGGAATACAGTCTGAATATTGTTTTAGGTAGGCTATTGTTATCATCATAATACCTGTAAAAATGGATTATTCCTCGCACTCGTGGCAAGGCGTTCCTTGATGAAACACCATTTGCCAACGATTGTGTTTGTATTGCCAGAGCGAAGAACGTAAAGAACTTTTTGAGGCAACAGTAACCTTATAAGTTGCCAACATGACTTCAGGCGACACCTCTAAAACTGAAAAATCATTAACCATATAGCTTCGTTGCTCTTCTTCTGGAAGAGAATCAAGTAGGTCGTTCTTATTGTAAATTGAGCCAGAGGCCCCATACTCGATAAATTCATCAGCAATCAATAGTTTCAGTTGCGCAATAGATTTTCTCGTTTCCGACCTTAATAGAGAAATTTCTAGCTCATAAATCAATTGGTGTTCTTGTTTCATAGCGATTTTCTCATCAAATAAACGTTGAAATCCAAAAAACAATTATGCTCTGTCATGGATATGACAAAATACCCAAGCTGTTCATAAAAAGATCTTGCCTGAAATTCGGCCGTCTCAATGGTAATCACTTGGCAATTCTTTTGTTTTGCAAAAATTTCCAGTTTTTCCATGAGATTTCGTCCTAATCCTTTTTGTCTAAAATCCGGATGAACCCAAATGCAATCGACATAGCAATTGGCTCGAGTGACATCCCCATAACAACCTGCTAAAACGGTCCTTTTGTCGATAGATTTTATGTAGATGGTAAAGGGAGTATGATTGTAAGCACCAATCATTTCTTCATTGTAGATCTTTAAGCCGTCAGATAAAATGGCAGTGATTTCTTGGTTGGTTCGTTCTTCGAAACAAATCTCATAGTCATTGTTCTTGGCTAAAATTATAAGCTCTGGTATTTTTGCATCTTCTGGTGCATCGGAATGATAACCGCTCCAAAGAATACCTCCATAAGGTTGTAGTATTTTTTCAACCAACTTTTTTAAATGAGTTGAATCACCTTCCTTATAAACTCGATTAAAACTTTCAGAAAACTCCCTGGCTAAATTGGGATTTTCTTGATGCAAATAGCGAATGATTGATTTACCATTGGCGCACCATTTATTTTGAGCTCTAAAATAAAATTGAGACAATGCTTCAAAAAGCCATGAGGCTGAGGCAATTTGTTCTTCATAAGACTTAGGAGATAAAATATCTTCTAAGACATCCGTAATTAAAAAACGCTCTTTATCAATTTGATTTTTATCCCAAGAAAGAGGTCCGCGCTTTAAGTAAAGATGGGCCTCCTCTCTAATCCCGTTTGAAAAATCGCTAGCTGGCATCATATCTTTTCCCGACAAAATCATTTGAATGGTTCCTGAAATACCGGAATTTATTCTCGATTCTTCAAAAAAATAACGAATGGATTCTCTGTCGTGTACAAAAGCATCAATAGGCCAACCTTCATAAACAAAGGCTTCACGATAAACTCTGATTAATTTTTCATAGACGATTACGAGATCTAAATCTGAGACTTGGGTTTCTTCCCCTTGAGAAACCGAACCGGCCCAAAAAACAGCACGTGCTTCTGAGTAACGTTCATGAATTAACTTTTGAATTGTTTCTTGAGGTGAGCAACGCATGTAATCTGTTTCCTTTTTTTTCGCTAAAATCACCTGATTTCCAGGTTGATCTATTTTATTTGATCAGTCATTTCGACATTACCATCAATCGGTAAATCTTTTTCGCATTTTTTACTTTGTACTTTTTCTTCTTTTGCAACAACGACGTGACGGTGATTTGGCAGAAGTTGGGCATTCAATTCTTGCAATGCAGAACCAATAATTCCTTTTTGTGGCTTTTTATAACGATAATACAACCATCCTTTCTGTTCTAACCATAAGCAGAACCGATTAAAAACATATGCGGTAAACAGAATCCCAATCAGATAAATAAATAATCTCATAATTCTCACTATTTCATTAATTTTCGCCAAACTCAAAAAAGTCTGGCGAGTTAAAAACCATCATTGATGTGTTTCTAGTGCTTTACTTATCCAAGCTGATGCTTCTGCATTGAACAGTAATTTAATATGCCATGGCTTTATCATCTCCTGAGGAGGCGGCATTGTTTTTAAGGCTTTTACTTCATGCTCTTGTCGCGAAATTTCTTGCCATAATAAAATACCGATTAAGTAATCTCTATTTCCTGCAGCTAAATAATTATCGATTAAGTCTTTCCATTCTTGAGCAAGCCTTTTCCCATGCTCTCCTTCAGGTGGAGAGTTCATGTTATCGATGATTTGGTTGTACAGATTATTCCAACGCTTCAATGAATAGGCCATCATCGCACGCGACAACCAATAAGCACCTTCCGGGGTGATTTCCAATTGGGTTAGTCTCCCAGATTGTATGCTTTCCAAAAGACTGGCTCCCAATTTGACTTGCTCAGTAAAAAATTTCTTCATTTTTTTTGATAAATCTTCCATAACAGCAGCAATTCGCTCACCATCTGGTCCTTCAGGATCACCTACCTTTTGTTGGTTCATTTCCTCAATAATAGAATCTCTAAGTGCAAATTCTTCAGGAAATTGCTCGTAAAGAAACAAGTAGTCTTCAAATTGAGAAACAGTTAATTGTTTTCCAGCCCACGTTTTTTTCAATTTATCTCGTAGATTTTCTGTCATTTTATACCCCTCTATGAGTAACAACAAATCTTGCCAATTAGGAAACATTGATGCAGAACGGCTTTTTAGAATTTCTTCAAGCACTTGATTCACTTTCAGTAAATCTTCACTTTGCTTTCTGATTACTTGGTGTTGTGCTTGCAGGTGAGCATAAACGTTGGAATGTTTTTGCAGAATATCCTTTATTTTGCTTAATGAAAAACCAAAATACTTCAAAGCAATAATCTGCTGTAACTTTGCCAAATCCGGCTCGGTGTAACAGCGGTAACCATTGGGCTCAAGATAAGAGGGTTGTAACAAACCTATTTTGTCATAATGCCGCAACATGCGAACCGATGTCTGAGTTAACTCACTGATTTCTTTTATATGCCATTTTGTCATCATGTCTCCTCCCAAGATTGAGAATAGGGCATGACACTATGTTAGGGTCAATAGTCAAATTCAAAACCTGTTATCCAATGAGTTTTTTACCAAATAATGGTGTAAGCACCATTTGCATCATTCCATGATGCCACTCATCGAGTGGCTTTACTCCTGATGCTGTTTCCGGAATCTGTCAATAAAAATGAATTATTCCGTCTTGTCTAGGCGTGCCTTCTTAAGCACTCATTTATCGAATAATTAAATATTCTTTTATTATTCTTGTTCAAATGCAGTATAAAATTTGAGAAAAGATGTTTCAGGCCAACAACGTTTTAATTCAGCTAACATGGCTTGAGCCATCGCTCGTAAGTAGGGTAAATGTTGATAAGCATTGCTACTATCTATAAATGCTTGCAACCTCGATAAAACCCTAGGTCTAACCCAGTTATCTTCTTCATTCCATAAAGAATCCTTCGGTACAGGACCTGAAGGTCCAATCCTATCTTTTTCCCAAGTTGAATTAATAAAAGGTATCGTTTGTTGTAAAAGCCAAAAACCGCAGGCATAGGTATAAGCTTGATTGTATTGTTTATCATCAGTTGCTTCTGAAATCGTTTGTTTGAGTTCCTCCCTATAGATTTGTTCCATATGCTCAATAACATCCGTAGGAATGGCTTTAGCACACCAGCACGTTGGCATACTCATTCGCAAATAAGTCCCATCTAACAAAGCATTACGCACAACACACCATTCAAAATCAATAAGCTGCAAATCTTTAGTTTCTGCATGATCAAATACATTATCAGGACAAATGTCCCCATGAGTCAGAACAGTAAAAGATCCGGGCTTTATTACATATTCAATTAAAGATTTCGCTTCTTCAATGCATTCATGAGTTAAAGTTAAGCCTAAATTTTTATTTGCCAATCCCAGTTTCGGTAATAAATCATTCAATGCGAAATTAAGCTCATCATCAACCGTTTCCGCCTCAGGATGAATCATTTGCAAAATTTGTTCATAAAGCCCGGTATTTCCAAAACTTGCTGCATGAAAACTTCCCAAGGCTTTCATAAAACGGGTCAATGCAGCAATAGCTTTTTTGCGATCAGCTACAGTAAGTGAATCGACTAAACTAACATGCTGAACTCCTAAATCTTCAATCAGAATAAATCGATACTCTTTACTTCCACCAAAAAACTTTGGGACATTATGCTTGTTTTGCTTAATCTCAGAGGCAAATTCAAGACCTGCCCAATCCCTTGCAAATCGTGCATAAGCTTCCTCATCATTAGCATCGGTGTCTTCTCGTAAAGATTGTTTTAAAATAATACTTTCAGGGATTTCTTTCGTTTGGCTTGATAAAAAGAGTCTTACTATGCAATTTCTCCGTTCAGGCTCACTTAAAAACTGAGTGGAAATTATCTTAACCTCTGCATCAAATCTCTTATTTAATATATAGGTGATTTTATCAAGAAGATTAGAATCAAGAATTCTGTGTTCATTTATGGAGCTTGCTTTCATCTTTTAAACCTAAGTTGGGATCAAGGAGCTTTATTTCTATGCGTTCTTTTCCGCTGCCAATATTAACCCTTTTTAGGGCAATGAATCCAACTTCCGCGGTTGATTGTACATGTGTTCCACCACAAGAAACCTTACAAAATCCTTCAATCTCCCAATAACGTCTTTGACTCTTCTCATCAGAAAACCCAGTGCGAATAAGCATATCTTTTGCAATAATTTGATTGTATTCAAACAAAAGAGAGTCAAAAATATCCGAGATATTGTGCTGATAGCTAAAGTCGATTCTAGCCTTATGTTCAGCAATATGCGCACCTATTTTTTCAATGGGAAGCATTCTTTGAACAAGCTCTAAGATTAATTCAGCAGCAAAATGAAGACGCATCAATTTGTAACGACGAACAAAATCGATTTCCATAAGGACAACATCTCCTTCAGAAAGTCCATGCCCCGAAGGTAACGTATAATAAATCAAGTGATTTTCTATTTCAGAATGAGTGACCATCAGGCCATTCACGAGAACTGTATCACTTTCTTGACCACCGGAAAACGAAAAACCAATAGCCTCTGCAAAAAGTAGTCGATTCTCATTTACCGACACCACCTTAGTCATTAATTGGCATTGATAGGGATTATCCCAAAATAGTTTTTGCATAACTTACTCTCTAATCTTTACCACTATCCCATTGGTTAGCTGCTTAAGTGTTTCAGGAGACAATGAAAATACGGCATTGGGCGTTCCGGCTGCGGCCCAAAGGACTTCATGGCATAACAAATCTTCATCGATAAGAACCGTATTAATAACATTTTTGTGGCCAACTGGAGGGACCCCACCAATCGCAAAACCAGTTATTTCTCGTGTAAAATCTGCATCAGCCTTCCCAATAGATTCATTGATGAGATTCCCAATCAGGCTCTCATTCACACGATTAACACCACTTGCTAATACCAATATCGGCTTGTTGGTTTTTTCAGTGCAAAATAATAGTGACTTCACAATTTGAGCAACACCACAACCCAAAGTATCAGCAGCATCTTTTGCAGTGCGTGTGCTCGAATCAAGTTCCTTGATCTCACACGATAGACCCTTTTGAGATAAAAAATCCTGTATGATTTGCGCGCTTTTACTTAAATTTTTACCTTTATTCATCATGATCACTTACTTATCATCGCCACAAAGAACACTTTCTAGTAAGCTCTGTTACCACATCCCAATCCCCAAATAAAACAATGCCATAGTAAATCAGATCGTTCTCTTTAACCTCTGCCGTTCTTTCAATTTGCTCTTGATAGGTACCCACAGTCATCGTATCGGTAAAATCATTAAAAAAAACATTTTTTGCTAAAGCATTCTGGCGTAATGTTCTAATTTTGTTGGAGTTCTCACAAAGAATGATAAAAGGTATTTCTGAAATATAAGGGTGAGATCCTCCATCTGCATCTCGATAATCGGTTAAACGCAGTTCTTCTTCACCAATTACGGAACCTAAACCAATACACATATGAGCAAGCGCATTCATCACTTTTCCTGGCTCAATACGCTTATTAAGTACCGCAACCAGTTTGTTTTTAAAAGGGTGTTCAACCATACAGTCCTCCACAATTTACTTCACAATTCGTGCGTTATAACGCATAATAAACCAGTATATACTCGTGCGCTAAAACGCACAAGCTTTTTATTAAGAGACATCATGCAAGAAATTTCAAAACGTATTGCAAAAACATTAAAATCATTAAGACAAGAACGAGGTTGGAGTTTAGAAAAAACAGCGCTTGAAACCGGCGTTTCTAAAGCGATGCTCGGGCAAATTGAACGAGAAGAATCAAGTCCAACGATTTCTACCTTATGGAAAATTGCGAGCGGCTTTCAAGCCTCCTTTTCTTCGTTTATTGAAGACAGTCTGGATAATTCAACCAATCCTGCTTATAGGGCGGGACATGCTGAAACCTTGCATCCAGATGATGAAAAAATACGAGTACTGCCTCTATTTCCTTTTGATGAGCAGTTACATTTTGAATTGTTTGTTATTGAGTTATTGCCCGAATGTGAACATCTTTCACCTCCACATAAACATGGAGTCATTGAGCATGTCATTGTTGTGGATGGAACCATTGAGCTTTTGTTAGGCGGGAGCTGGAAAACACTTTCTAAAGGAGAAGGGCTTCGTTTTAATGCCAATCAACCGCATGGCTACCGGAATCCAACCAATGAACTATCGCGCATCCATGATATTATTCATTACCCACCCCAATATAAATCGCCTTAATCGATTATGGTACATAAAACAAAGGCGTTAATGCCATAGTTTTTAAGTCATGAAGCCACTCATTGCGTGGCTTTCCTCCTGGCGCTGTTTCTTCAAACCAGTTGTATTTACACCAAAGGTAGATATCCAAGCTTTTCATTTGCGAAAAATGATTCATTTCTTTTAATTCGTCTGAACTCAATGGCCGGATTTGCCTATACCCTTCTATAAACCATTCAAACAAGGGTTTCCAGAGAGGCCATGGCTTATTGCATAAGTCCAAAAAAGGTTTAGCGATATCGGCAAGATACCAATGATAAACTGGCTCATCAAAATCAATCAGATGAACGCTCTCACCATCATAAAGCACATTCCCAGGACGATGGTCCCCATGGGTTAGGCCAAAATGTGCTGAGTTTTTTGAAAAAGTTTTGAAGCGTGTCGTGATGGTTTGGTATAAATCCTGGATCAGAGCCTCTTCTTGACGCGCATAATCCCAAGTTTCACGCCACAAATCTTCCCAAGTTAAAAAATGATGTTCCGATGCAACATAACTTTGCGAGGCTTGATGCAATAGACCTAGGGCGCGGCCCCATGTTAGATAAGCTTTTTTATCTGGATAATCAAAATTCATGATTTGCCCTGGCACCTCACGGCAAACATGAACAAAAAATTCCAAATCATCTTGGTGTACCGTTTCGACATCATTTCCTTCTTGGGATACAACCGGTTCACAAATAGGAACTTGATGCAAATATAAATGCTTCTGAAAATCAATGGCACTCAAAAGTTCATGAGCTTTTCGTATTTTTTCATGCGTCATGCGAAGGTAAAAGCCTTGGTTCTTAGATTCAAATCGATAAACACAGTTAATTTGATTATTGATAAGCTTAAGATGGGTAGGGTTTTTTACCCACTTATTAGCAGCACGATTCGCAGTTTCATCCGTAATTTTTTTTAATGTGGTCTCCCAAATCATTCTTGAATACTCTTGTTTTTCAAATAATCAGCCCTAGATAATCGATAAAGCACATGCCGTTTCAAGGGACTGTTTTGCTCCAATTTGGGATGGTCAAAATCATCCTTTGGGTTATGTTGTAAACCAATTTTTTCCATAACACGTTTCGAAGCTAGATTATTTACTGCTGTAAATGAAACTACTTCGGGAAGATTTAAAGAGGTAAATGCATAATGCAAAACCGCTTTTGCTCCCTCCGTAGCATAACCCTGATTCCAATGCGTTGAGGAAAGTCTCCAGCCAATTTCAACAGCGGGGGTAAAGTGTGCTTCAAAAGAAGGTGTCATTAATCCTAAAAATCCTATCATTTCCCCAGTATTTTTTAGTTCAACAGCATACAAAGAAAATCCCTTCTCTTTATAATGTGCAATAATCCGCTCAATGCCTGCTTTTGTAGCACTCCTGTTCCCTATTCCTGGTAAAAATTGGCATACCTTTTTATCTTGATCAATAAGTGACATAGGATCAAGATCAGCTTCTCTCCAAGTACGTAAAATCAGACGGGAAGTTTCAAGAATATTCATAGGAGCCTCTATAAGAAAGCATGTTTATCATGAGTAGGTAATTAGCGTCTTCACTGTATTGCGTGGGAAGAAAACCAGCCTTTTGATAGCACGCAATGGCTTGCTCGTTTCCAATTTGTGGATCAACCACAACGGCTTTAAATTTGTAGAGTTGTTCGGCAATAAAACGCCTTATAATTTGTCTGCCCAACCCTACTCCACGAAACGATGGCTCTGCAATAAAAAGGTCGATACCAGCCAATTGTTCAGGTGTTGCCTCGTCAAACAAGGAAGCATTATTTCCTGAAATTCCTTCGGGTAAATGGTCGGAAAGACAGTAATATTGAATAAAACCAATTGGTTTTTGATTCAAATAAATAATAAAACTTGGAACTGGATCAATGCCTTCAATTCTGGGCAAGTACTTAGTAACAATATCTTCTAAAGAAAACTGCTGATTTCGTGCATAACCTTGTTTCACCGTAGGCTCTGCAAACCATTGGGTCATTAAGTTCAAATCTCTTTGGCTCAATGGTTTAAATTCCAGATTCTGATTTTTACTGCCATAAATTAAGGAAGTCCAATCCAAAATACGACGCGCTGACTCCTCTGCTGAAAGGAGGCTCACATCTAGAGTCATTTCATACGGCTCTTTGCTAAAATAAACGTCTTCTTCAAACAGTCTTTTTGTAATGAGTGCCTCATCCTGTGTTTTAAAATAGCCTTTTCGATCTGAATATTTTAAACGTTTAACAAGCTCTGCATCATTACAAATCAATCGGATAGGAACAAACATAGCTTCCCGTTTTTGAGCAACGGTTTGTACTTGATTAAAAAACTCCTGATGCCAAGAATTATTTGCTAAGAGCTCATAGGTAATAACAAAGCTCATTTCTTTAGAACAAACCTCAATCATAGTGTCAAAAATAACATCACGGGCCTTGTTAAGCGCTGCCCATCCTTTATCATCAAGAGACCAAAATACTTGAGCATCGTTACCTAGAAGTTTTAGAACCGGATCGATCCAAGCATGGTGATGCGCTAATCGAAACTGAGAAGCCAGTGTTGTAATTGCCTCGCCTATGGTTTTTTTACCGGTACCTGCAATACCCATCAAGAGTATCATCATATTCGTCGGCATCATTTATTAAAATCCTGTCACAATACTGTACTCTTCTTTATGTGTAAGCACACGCATCAAGTGCGCCACATCATATGGACTACGCAGCTCAATGAATTTCACTTTTGGATATTGGTTCTTTAAAGCATTTAATAAGGGGTTAATCCGTTGTTCATAGTTCCACATATAACTTAATAGCGACCATCGTACCGTTTCATTGCAACCAGCGGCTCTATCATCGATTTCTGAAGCCTTATAAAACAAGCGCTTAAACACCCGCCAATAACATAGCCATTTGGGTAAATTAAAGTACAAGCACATGTCGGCTTCGCGATAACGCATCTCAAATGATCGACTGGAATTACCATCAATAATCCAGCAAGGCTTGGCAACTAATTCTTTTTGGAGTGACAAAAAATCCTCATATTCTCGTGGCACCCAGTCGGCAATAAAAAAATATTTATCTAAATGGAACAATGGAATATTTAGACTCTTTTGCAACATAACAGAAAAAGTGGACTTGCCACTTCCTGGTCTACCAATAATCATGATGCGTTGTAAGTTTATCATTTCATTCAGAGTGTAATTTACAGTTTTCTTTTCTTATAGATGCAAATGATTGTTGTATTCATCCGCTACACTATCTAAAATTTTAAGTAGTCTGTTCTTCACTTAACTGTTTAAGTACGGTTTTTATCGTAGCATGGGAAAAACATCGGCCACTTAAGAAACGAGCCAATTTTGTATTTATCGCCTCATCTGTATCATTTTTAAATCCACGCATTTTTTTCCGAGCTTCATCCAGGGCGCGAACTTCTTCCAGTTCAATATGTTCTAAGATTTGCTCAATCACCTCTTCTTTAACGCCCTTTTGTTTTAATATTTGTTGAATAAAACGGTTTCCTTTATGGATATAACGGGCACTTAATGATTCAGCCAAACGATTATCATTAATTAAATGTAATTCCCGAAGGCGAACTATGGTTGCATGAATCTGAGCATCTAACTCGGGCACATGCGAAAAATCCCTCTCTAATTGCCTTATGAGCTCTTTTTCACTGCAATAATGATTAAAAAGATATTTTATTGCTGAATCGATGAGTGTATTCATACTAAAGCTCTACCATAAACCACAATTTTATTTTTGCTTTTGCCAAGACAGCCTGATTTATTTAGAATACCATTATAACAGGAAAATATTGAGTCTTTTATGCCAAAAGAAGGAAAGGCCAGAGTCTTAAGTGAAGCAGAGTTTAAGCGACTGCTTATTGTTGCCAAAGATGGGCAATTCGCTATAAGAAATAGTGCCCTTGTGTATTGTTCTTTTGGACTTGGATTGCGAGTGAAAGAAATCGCCTCTCTCACTATTGCAGATGTAGCCGATTACAACTATCAATTACTTGAAGAGATTTGTTTGAAGCGCTCAATGACCAAAGGTGAAAAACAACGTTACGCTTATCTTGCCAATGAAAAAATCCGCAAAGCACTCCAAGCTCATCTCGATACCCTAAAACCTGTTGCACGAGACAAACCCTTATTTCAGACCCAACGTAAAAGTCGCTTTACACCCAATAGTTTGCAAAAATGGTTCAAGTCACTCTATGATAAGGCAGGAATTATTGGAGCAAGTTCTCATTCTGGTAGACGTACTTTCATTACCCGCTTAATTGAGCAAGGCGCTGATATTAAAGCAGTCTCTCGCCTTGCAGGTCATGCCAACATTGTCACCACCGCAATTTATGTTGAAGACAACCCTGATCGCCTGAAACGTATTGCTAACTTGGCTACATTCTAAATGACACCATGGTTTATTACTTTACCTTGGTTACACTATTTGGATTTTACCTACAATGAAGTCTACCATGAGGCACGCTTTGAAAAAGACAAACGCTATTATGTACTTCGTTTAGAGAAAGATTTACTAGATGATTGGACAATCACCGCTATTAACGGACGAATAAAATCCAAGTTGGGACAAAGAAGAATATTGGCTTTTTCAACGTACACAAATGCTTTTGCTCAATTCTTAATCATGATAAAAATCCGTTATCAGCATAATTATCGACTTAAAATTTTGTATAGTGAAAATATTTTTTCCCTTCACAATCTGCTGTTTCTTTTAGTATCACAAAAATATGCTAATAAAACCCATGCCAAAAGCAAGAGAAAACCAAGATCCGAGTTGAGTCAAAATAATTGTTCCACGACTGTTCAAAACAACTTATCTCATACAAAAGCATTCCAACTTGACTTATTTTTTTAATTTCTAAAAAGAAAAGTGATCATTAAATAATCAGACAGATTTAAGAGCGCTTTAATAGTGATTAGAAAGAAGCTGAGCTCTTGCCACACTTTACCATTCGCCGTAGTCCAATCGTCTCTTGAAGGTAAAATTTGGAGGTCATTTTTTTCCAGTATACCAGTAAAATTATAACTACAGACTCGAGGGCAAACATCTTCTAATTTTTCCACATAGTTATCCACTAATTTTGTGAATAAAAAAATAGCCCTACCCTTCCACCTTAAGATGGGCCATTAACCAATCTGCTTCCTCTAAAGAGTCAAAACTTATCACCACCCTACCTTTTCCTCCATCATTAAAATGCATGTTAACTTTGGATGAAAGTTTTTTCGATAATTGTGCCATCCAATCTTTCGTTTTTTGTTCAAATTGGGGATCTAGAAAAAACTCTTGTTTATCTTCTGGCATATTTAAGCGCCGAACCAATTTTTCAGTTTCCCTAACGGATAAAGACTTATTGATAATTATTTTTGCTGTTTCTGCTTGTTGTATGCTCGACAAACTTAATAAAGCTCTGGCATGCCCCATTTCTAGTAATCCCATTTTTAACATTTCTTTTACTTCATCCGTGAGAGTAAGCAATCTAAGAAGATTAGTAACTGTTGTTCGCGATCTACCTAAAGTTTCAGCAACTTCACCATGCGTCATGTAACACTCTTCTATTAACCGCTGTATAGCTTGTGCTTCTTCCAATGGGTTTAAATCTTCTCTTTGAATGTTTTCAATTAAAGAAACTGCCATCCCGTTTGCTTTATTATATTTTCTGATGATTGCAGGGATTTTTTCTAATCCTACTATTTTAGCTGCACGCCAACGCCGTTCACCCGCAATAATTTGATATTCATTCCTATTATGATCTCTTTCTTTGACAAGAATAGGCTGTATAATCCCATGCTGTCGAATTGACGAGGCCAGTTCTTCTAGTGAAGCATCGCTAAAAAACTTTCTAGCCTGATTTTGATCTGGATAAATTTTTGATAAACACAGATCAATTGCTTCCAAGGATTGTATGTCATTTTTTAGATTAATTGGTTCAAAGGCAGGAAATTTCATATTAAACCGCCTCCATTTTAATTGGCTTCTCTAAATAATGTTGCTTTAATTTTTCTCGGGTTTCCAGAACAAATTTCTGCATGTTTTTAACATGCTCTTGATTATCTCCAGCTTTAGTATAACCTGATAGTTTTTCCCAATGATTAAGCTCTGCCTGTAAAGCGAATAATTTCTTTTCCCACTCAATTTGTTCATTAGATTCTTTTTCTTGAGAACCGTCTGGCTTAGATTCTTCCTTGAATTTATAATCATATTTTAAAGCACTAATAAAATATGGAATTGGATAAAAACCTGTGCGCTCTTTTTTTGCATATTTCTTGGTATAGTTAATCTTCTCTTGAATATATTCTTCTGAGTAGTTATTTATAATATTTTCTAATATAGACTCATTTAATATACCAAAAGTTACTTTTATTTCTTTATGCATCTTCTCATTTTCATAATCAATACAGCTGACTTCTGATTTTATTGTATTTTTTTTATTCTGGACTAACACCTCAAATCCAGTAATTTTTCTACCAACTCTTATTGGATCCAAACTAACAGCAAAATTAGCTCGATCATTAACCTCTTCTAATGAAGGCGAAATGACATTTCTTGTAAGTTCCCGCATACTTGGATATTTATCTTCAGGAACTCCTAAAATTTTTCTAAATGTATCTAACGAAATAATTTTATTTTTTTGTAAGTTAATAAACCGTGTACTATTTTCATAAAGAGCATGACCATATTTCGATTCAAATTCAGATTGCAGATCAATGTCAATAGTACCGTATATAGATGGATTAACTAGTAAATCAAGCATGATTTTATGAAAAGAAAAATTGATGGTATTATCCTGATAGAACGTAGGTGCTCCATGTAAAACTCGTAAATTTAAAAAAGAGATATCTGTAGGTACCTTATCTTTCAATAAATTCCATTCTATTTTTAATGATGCCAACCCATCAATGGACTCTTTTAGATATTGGGTATTATTACTATTGAACTTAACTGCTTTTAACAGCATAGAAAAAGGCATATTGCATTCGACAGCGACCGAATTTTGATGGTTATTTATGCGGCCATCTCCTTTTATTGCTTCATACAAAAGCACATTGACAATTTTCCGTTGCAATACACTCATTAAAGAGTATGCATGAATAATTGTTACATGTTTACGTATTGTTTTTTCAGCGAACATTACCCATTCCGTTTGGCCTTTTTTCTTATTTTTTCCTCATCATTCTACTCAAAATAGCAGCGCGTATTATGGCAGTTTGAGGGCCTCTTATATCAGGATATTCCTTTACAACTTCATTTCTCATATCAGAAAAAAAACATCGTTGCTTAAATGTCATATAAATTTTATCAAATACAAAATTTTCACTATTCCCTTCTGCATTGAGTACCATTTCTTTGTAATCAGGATTTTCCTTTAACATTATGATGGCTTCGTTTACCCAATCAGTTTTCTTTTTTAAATTATATTTTTCAGAATTTAACAGAATTTCTCTGAGTGACTCTTTAATTTCTTTATTAATAGTAAATGTAATAATTTTCTTATCGTCTTCATTATTATTGAGTTTCAGTTTATTCATTTTAATCACACTTCCTGAGCAATTAGAGGAATTATTTTTTTAAAGCACTCCTCAACTGATTTACCATTATTCCATTGGACATTATTGCTTAACATATTCATTTGCTCGACGATGCTCTCGTGTAGAATGTTGCTTGAAACTAAGGCATCAAAGATAATTTTGGCAATATTGGGTTTTACCTTACCTAAACTAACATTTAATTGTTTACGTCCTCTTATTTCTTTTTTTGTAACTAACGAAAATTCAAGTTCTTTTTTTAGCTTAACAATTGCATCAAAGGATAGATTTTCTATGGCTGCCTTTAAGAGAACTTGTTGATGTTCTGCGTTTTCAACTGAAATAATTAATTCAATTAATTTTACATTCTCTATTTTTCCTTCAGCAATCGCCTGCTTTATCTCTGGACTAGCTTGCAAAATCAGGATATATCTTCGAGATTGTGTTATAGACATTCCCGTTAAATCACTTAATACTTTTGATGTTATTTTCTCGCTATCACTTTTTTCTTTATTTTCGTTTAAATACTCTTTAACAATAGCCTCAATACTCGCAACTCTTTCAGCCAGAGATAAGTCAACACGCTCATTATTCTCAATCCACTGTAGAACTCTTAACTTTGTACCAACAGGTCGTTGACTTGCAATTCTTGCTATAATTTCCTTTTTACCAGCAATCGCTGAGGCCAAGGTTCTACGTTCACCAGCGATTAAACGACATTTGTTCCCAAACCTGTATACAAATATGGGGTTAATTAACTGATCATCTAGTATAGTTTTTGCTAATGATTCAAGTGACTTCCAATCATTTTTCTTTTTTGCATAGTCAGGATCAGAAGGATCTATTCCATTCATAGCATCATGAAGAGTGAGTGCTAGTTCACGATTGTTTTCTGGATCAAGTTCTATTTTATCTAAGGATAATACTTCTATTGACAGTTCCCCGGCATAATCATTGGCAATCGCCAGTGTTCTTGATATGGCTTCCTTTGTCTCTCCGGTTTTGACTGGATTTAGTTTGAATTTACTAACCATAAGAAGCCTCCTTTTCTTCTATTTTGTTGTATACATTATGAAATACCCTGTCATATACATAAGAACACCATTTTTCACTCTCAATTCTAGCTAGATGTGTTTGCGGTAGGTTAAATACACAATTAGGTTTTGCATCTTCTACTACTAATTCTGAATAAATAGTTCTTTGGGCGATCGGAGGTAACAACCATTCTTCTGATTTCTCTATCGAACGCAAGTCATTAAGGAACTTAGTATGTACTGCTGTTTTACGAACTTGGTTAGGTAAAATTCCCGCTATTTTGATTGTGTCATCTTTTACTCTTCTAAGTTGCTCTTGTGAAATTGCTTGGATCATACCTATGGTTCCATTAATACCATATTGTTCTAGTTCAGTTGGCAATAGTCCATGAGTTGCTGCTCGCAACCCTGCCATTGTTAGTGGGCCAAACTGTGGATTCGTATCAATAATAACAAATTGGTAATCACTGTGGGTTGACAGCATTTCGGTAAATTCTTTAAGACGATTTATAACTTTTTCTTTTACATCAACTTTTAGAACACGTTGTGCATCTTCCAGTAATGAAGCAAAAGAAGGAAAACAATGTAAATTGTCAACCCATGTTGGATATGGATAAATAGATTTACCTATGAATATATCTGCAATACTACTAACACCATCCCAATGCGGATCATCTTCTGGTAAGTTATTCGGATCCCACTCTGGATGTGCTTTTGGCATGTAGCCAGTTGGGTGAGCTGGATCTCTTGTAGTTGGAATTAAGCTAGATGAAGAGTTGCCTTGCGGGTCTAAATCAATAAATGCCCCTTTCATGTTTTTACATTTAGCTAGATATTGTGCAAGAGTGAGAGCAATAGTTGATTTGCCAATCCCTCCTTTGTTCCCGGCTGTTGTAATTACTTTCATCCATCCCCCTTTTACAATAAGGTGCTCTGTACTATTTGTTTTAGACTAACTTTATTGAAATGAATTTGCAAGCGGTAATTTGTACTATTATTTAAATTTTTAAAAAAGAAAATATATATCTTTTTTCTTCTATTCATAGGTTCATTAAATGAAATCACAATAACTTATTGATTTTAAAGTATTTAAGAAATGATTATTGTGTATTTATTTGGGAATGATTGTGTAGGTTTATGAGTTTTTCTGTGTAGTAATATGGGGATTAATTGGTCTTAAAATTTTATGTGTAGTTTTATGGGGTGTTATGGTGTAGTTATATGGTTATGGTGTAGCTTTATGGGATGCGCTTTTAACTTTTATCCATACTTCCTAATACCAATACCGGAAACTGCTGGGGGATACTGGATTTTTGGCGGCTAGATTTTTACCCTAGGAGCTTTAAAATTTTGATTGGCAACTCGTATTGCGAATTTTGTCAAAAAATATTCTGAAGTTTCTTTGGGTTTATTTGTTATTTGTATTCACTGCCCTACTCTGAAATAGGATGTGATTATCTTGATAGCTGAGCAATATTGTCAAAGTTACATGAAACTATACTTTTTGAATTTTGACGAATAATTTATTGATGGATTTTGATAATATGCTAAATTCAGGAATGGATATAAGATAATGTTATTTTTTTATGCTTTAGATATCATTTTTAATTTTAAAATGAATAACTTTATTTACAATTAAAGAATTATACTGTTTGCGCACTTACGTCAGTGTATATGATTAATTCATGTTAAGAGTATTGGTTATTAAGCAATATTTGTTAGTAATATTGGCCTACGTATAGAGGTAATCTGTTGTATCTGTCTTTACCCATAGTGAAGAATATATTGTTTGGCGGGTATTGATCGGTAGTGGCGGGGCTGAGATTGGTTCTTCTACTTAGTGCACAAATCCCTTTTTTTATAACTATGCGTTTTATTATCAAGATAAATGGCTGTATCGTTTAATATTTTTCAGTAACCTATTTAACAATAGCCCTATTTCTTTTACGGTATTTTATTAACTCATTATTTTGATGGAATAGATTCATGTCTCTAATAAATTTATTCCTAATTTAAACAAGCTTTTTAAATGTTAAAACAATAACTGTACTAGGTGGATAGAGAATCAATTATTTGAAAAGTTAATTAATAGGGTTCCATCCTGATTTTATGATGGGGTTAATTATCTTTAGGGTGATGTTTTTTTGTTTTAGGTCGTTTAAATTTTATTAAATTTAATCCAGATCTGTTTTTAAATGGCACTTTAAATTTCACGGGACCACTGCCATGGATTATCGATTTAATAAATTGTCCCCGGGGGATAATTTAGCTAACTCATTGATTATTAATAATAAAAATATAATATATTCTGTAAATCACGGTTATGGATGGTGTAGATTTATGAGGAAGAAAATTAACAAGGAAGGATTCTAACTTAATCGCAAAAAGATAAACCACTATAACTTAAGTGATTAAATACGAAATTGGGGAGGAAAAAATTTGAAGAATCATTTATTATACAAAGCGACATCCATGTTAAGTATTTTTTCGTAACAGCCAATACATTATAATTAAAGGTCTGGAATATTGGCGACTTATCATGGGTGATGCAATTGTGGCTGTAATGTAGAGGAATTATTATATGACTATTATTGATGCAAGACCTACCTGTTTTTATCATCCGATAAAAGTCATTTTTTTAGATGATAACCGAGCATTTTTGGATGCGTTAGATTTAGAATTTGGCGAAAAGCTTAATATACTAACACTTACAAGCTCAGATATGGCTTTTCATCTTATTGATAACGATAGTCAAGATGTCACCCAATCAATTTTCAAATTAATGAATGATGTTAATTTAGATACTACTAATGATCGATTTATTGGCTTTGATGTTAGTAAAATGTTAAATCTGATTTATAGTAAAGCAAGGTTTGAGCATGCACCATTGTTAGTTGTGGACTATCAAATGCCCGCTATTAACGGAATTGAATTTTGCAAAAAAATTAAAGAGAAAAAAATATTTAAAATTATGCTAACGGCTGAAGCAGATAAAGATACTGCGATAAAAGCTTTCAATAACGGTTTAATTGATAAATTTATACTCAAGACAAGTGAAAATCTATATCCAGAAATTACATTAGCTGTGGATGACCTAACTAAGCGCTATTTCAGAGAGTTAACAAAAAATATAGTTAATGCGTATGAAAACTCCATTAATGATTTATTTGATAATGAATTATATCAACAATTATTTGCTAGTGTTCTAATACAAGCACAGGCTGTTGAGTATTATCTAGTTGATAACTCAGGTAGTTTTTTATTTCTTGATAAAGACGCCAAACCTACATGGCTTATCATTAGACATGCAAAAGAGCTATCTGAGCAATTAGATTTAATGCAGGGATATGAGCTACCTGAACAAACTGTGGCTGCTGTTGTAAAAAAAGAGAAAATATTGTTCTTGTTATCAGAAAAAGAATATAAAAAACCAATAGCTGAGTGGATTAACTATTTATTTGATGCGCAAAAGCTAGATAACAATTACTACTATAGTATTACCAAAGATCATTTAACTGATTCTATAGATTGGGGAAGGGTGGTTTCATATTCCTCATATCTAGCAGAGAGATAATTTGTCACAATTATTCATTAAAAAGAGATAGAAAATAATTTTCAATCTTTGAAGTCTGCTCACGTATAGCGCTCATGGAATATAAAAATTTTTCCATCTGCTTTTGGTTAATATCAACGGTATCCATTGACTGTGAAATTGTATTCATGAAACTCGAAGCAGATTTTGTCATGTTGTTGATGATAACAATTGAGTTTAAAAAATCGTGTTTTAATTTATCTTTATCCGTAGAGTTCATGTTAAATTCCCGTGTGCAAATTGAAAAGGTGGTTCTTTACCAACAATTGTTTTAATCCATGGCACTTGGCGAAATCGATCTCGCGAATGGCCAGTGGCAAGATGAACGTTGACCTTTCCCCCCAAAATAAGACCATGACATTGATGAGATTTCCATTAAAATTACAATATTGGAGAACTCAAAATGAAAAAACGTTACACAGAAGAACAAATTATCAAAGCCATTAAATCTCACGA
>Ga0209935_1001033_pt1 | contig 51492 bp, 36 predicted proteins | sample ThiBio_1000_plan_2_FD_183958 | JGI IMG/M metagenome (GOLD analysis project Ga0209935, IMG submission 183958) | Wastewater bioreactor microbial communities from Cape Town, South Africa - Thiocy_cont_1000_plan (SPAdes) | ecosystem: Engineered > Bioreactor > Thiocyanate-remediating >... | reverse complement strand
GGCGGCTCTGGAGGATGAACGTAACGCCAGAGGTGCGAAAGTGAACTGGCAATTTACAAATGCCAAAGCTCGCCAAAAGCTGCAAAATCGTTATCCTACTTATCAATCAATTCTAGACTAACTACTAGCCGGGCCGGTTGAGCCAGTAAACTTTGAGCATTTCGTAAGGTGAGCCAATCAGGTAAATCAGGTCGCCCCGGTTGAGCGGGGTTTCCGGCCCTGGGTAAAGCCGCAAGTTTCCGGTCTGCCCCTGGCCCTGGTATGCGGTCGTGTAGGCCACTACACGCATGCGAGAAGTCTTGTAGAACTGGGCGACGGTCTGGCCGCCAAGCTGACCGGTCGGGCTTATTTCCAGGCGGGCCACGATAAAAGGCCGCCGTCGCAGGTAAAAGGTGCTGATAACCTCATAATTAAGGGCCGAACCCACGAAGTAAGGCGCGGCCAGGCCGGAAGCGCTATAACTGGTCTGGATATTAAAGGTCTCGGCCACCCGGTCGGCCAAATCGAGGTCAAACAGGCGCAGGACCACGTGTAGAGGGTGCTGGTTGGTCGTCACACTGGCGAATTCAGCCCTGGCGCTGAGAGCCGCCTTCAGGTTTGCCAGGTCGTCGCCGGTTAAGAGGGCCAGGCTGCTGGCATGTTTGACGTTAGCCGCCCTCAAAGTCTGGGGCTGGCTAATATCGCCATAAATGACCGGCACGCCCAACCGCAACACGTCCAGGTTATGGGCACATTGTTCGTTCTTGTCTACCGCCACCACCGGTTGCCCCTGGCGATGCAGGTTCTGGACCACCTCGAAACCGAGCGCGCCCATACCGCAGACAATCACGTGGTCTTCCAGTTCGGTGGCTTGCTCTCGCCCCAGGGTCTGGGCCAGGCGGCGAGTAATGATAAAGTTGGCGACAAATGCGTATAGCACTGAGGTTGAAGCCACCCCGACCAGGATTAGAAAAATACCAAAGAGTTTAAGCGGCCATTCCTGGGTGGCAAAGTTATGGTCGCCAAACCCGACCGAAGTCACGACCGTAATCGTAAAGTAGGCCGCGTCCAGGATGGTAAAAGGCAACGGGTTACCCTGGGCGTCGGTTATATCGTTACGGTAGAAATACCAGAGCAAAAACGTGCTGATAACCACAATCAGGCTGACAGCGGCCATAGCATATCGGAAGGGGCCCTTGAATTCACTAATAAGCTGGCGCAGGACTGCCTTGGCCTGGACCGTAAACCGGGGATTTTCGGGTTTGGTCCGGGTGGTATGGCGGGCAGCCTCCTGTTTGTAGCGGGCCAGGGTTTCGAGGACCGTTTTCTCGTCCAGTTCGATGCCCGGCAGTTGCACCAGGTCCTCGATGCGCCCGGCCATGGTGACATGATTGCCCGGTTGGACCTGGCGGCGGTCGAGCGGATCAATCTCGATCCAGGCCGCGTTATTGTCGTGTCTACTCGAAGGTACGGGGATATTTTCGGTCTGCCAGACAAAAAGAGGAAGCGCCCTGGCCGATATCTGTTCGAGCGAGGTCGGGCGCATAATCCGGGCCTTTACCACCGCCATATCATTCGCGCCCAGGGTGAAGAAGTCGAGGATACTGGACGACAGGCAAGCGTCGGTAAAGGTCGGCCCGGCCATGCGCGGTAGGCTCAATACGCTCAGGTTTTTAACGGTCCGGCCCAACTCCGCGCCAAGCTGCGAATCGGCGAAATTCACCACAATCCGCACTTCGGGGCACAACCGCCGGGCTTCCAGCAGGATTTGCATGTTGACCAGGTCGTTTTTGCCGCAAATTATCAGGGCGGCGGCCTCAAGCAAACCGGCCTGGAGCAAAATCGAGGGTTCCCTGGCGTCGCCTTCGGTCAACTCGATTTTCAAGTCCTGGGCCTGCCGGGCCAGGCTGTGGTTGGCGTCGGCCTCAATTGCCATCACTTCCAGGCCAACCGCTTTTAGCTGCTCCGCCACACTGAAACCGAGCGATTGCAGTTCGCACACTATCATATGGTTGCGCTGGCCCGGCTTTTTAAGCTGTTCGACCGGGTGGGCCAGGCTCATGGCTTCGTAGTCGGTATAAACCTTTGGCGCTGCCTGTTGATTTAGGGGATTATCCATCTTGTTAAAAACCGTTCTAGTCGGGGTGCTCTAAACCTCTTTTTCGCGGTCGCGCCGGGCTACCGATTGCCCGGCAATCCCCCAGTGGGCCTTTGGCAGTTCATAAATCAGAACCCGGACCTGCTCCGGCCTGACTTCCAGAATTTCGACCGCGTCGGCAGTGAGGGCCGCTATCAACCGCTCTTTGGCTTCCGGGGAACGTCCTTCCTGGATTTCTACCCTGATAATCGGCATAAGATTCCTTTCCGTTCCTTTTTATTTATGAAAACCCCTACCAGGGGTTAAAAGTGAATTTTGGGAAAATTGGTTTTACGAAACCTGGTTGACATAAACCCTTTAACTTCCGGCGACATCCAATTGAAACGAAGTGGTTACATCGCTCTGGCCGGACCGCTCTACCAGGACCGCAAGGTTAAATTTGCCCACCATACTCAACATTTGCAATTTGTTGTCGATACCGGTATACAGGCCCGGTTGGTCCGGTCCGGCAGGTTGCAAATCGAGGGTAGCGACACCCATATCCATGTCGAGCGAGGTTACCAAAAGGCGGACCAGGCTGACCCCGGCCACGGCCTGGTTGCCGTTTTCAGTGAGAAGCACAAAGTAGTTATTGTTACCGATATGGCCCGGACTGACCAGTAAATCGAATTTTATCCCACCTTCGGTATTAGTCAACCGGATACCTTTTCCTTCAGGCGTACCCGGCTTGACAGTCCGGTTTGCCGTTGTCGGGGTAGTAGCTGCCACCGTTGTGACCGGGTCCGGGCTGGCTGGTGGCGTGGTCCGGGCGCTGACAGTAGGGGCGGCAGTGGTAGCGGTGGGAGATGGAGTAGGGTTAGCAGCCAGGGTGGTAGGGACGACCGTTGAAACGGCTACCGGAGTAAGAGTGACTGCAGCGACGACCGGGGCGGGTTTCCCTGAGGCCGGTTTGTTATTCAAAAGCACGACCACCAGGAATAACCCCAGGCAGACCAGGGGCAGGCAAAGAATGATTAGTACCGGTTTTTCGATTTGTTGGGCCCTGGTCTGGCCCCTGGCAGGGTTCTGTTTTTTCCTGGTGGGCATTGCCTGTTTCCGTTTTGGTTTAATTTTTTCACGCGCCCTAATTTTAGCCCAAAAAGCCGCCCTTACCAATACCACATTGAAAGCTGCTAAATAATAAATTGTGTTTGTCCGGTTCCGCTATTATAATAACGGAACTTTAGAGGGTATATTCTATAAGTGTTCGTTAGAAAATTACATCCGGCCAACTTCTTCTAAATAAACAACCTATTCCACTCTTACAATGTTGTAAACTCTGAAGAACTGGAACGATTTAATAAACCGGGAGAGCCTGGAAGAGAGTTATCTTCAGTAGAGTAGAATGGAGTCAGGGCAATGCCCAAATCAAGCGTAAACCCACCCATATTTATATTGCTGCTCTTCGTTTTTTGTTTTAACTCATTGCCCATCCCCGCCCAGGCCCAGAACTATCTCCCGGCAACTCCCAACCAACCTGCCCCCGCCCCGGCAGGTCTGCCAGCGGCTCAGACGACCATACCGCCTGGTCTGAATTTCGCGCCAGGCTATAACAAGGTCACCATTGATGCTACGGATAAAGCCGCCCTGACCGCTGCCGCTAAGAATGGTGGTTACCAGTTGGCCGATTACGGCTCTTTTAGCCTCTGGAAAATCCCGGCGGCCCCTGCCATGGCCGCGATTACTAGAAATAACGCCGTGGAGGCCCACCCCGAATTCGACCAGATTGAGTTGCGTTCCGGCAAGGTCGGCACCACCCAGCCCAATGTTAAGGAGGCCCGGACCGGCGGCGCTCAGTTGTGGTTAGTCCAGTTTGTCGGGCCTATCAAAACTGAATGGCTGGAGACCTTAAGAAAGGCCGGGATTACCCCGGTCACCTATATGCCAAATAACGCTTACGCGGTCTGGGCTGACGGCAGCCAGCTAGACCAGGTGAACAGCCTGGTGGCGACCGGAAATAGCGTGATCCAATGGGCCGGGAATTATAAGCCGGAGTACCGCCTGGCCCCGTCCCTCCAAAACCTGAAAAGTGCTATTGCCGCTAAACCCGTGACGGTCACGGTCCAGTTCTATACCACCCCATCTGTCCAGGATTCGCTCAACCGCCTGACCGCCCTGGGAGGTAAAGTAATCGAAGCCCCTTCGCAAGTCCTGGATTTTACCGATATTACCCTGGAAATGCCGTCCTCGGCAGTAGCCGGGCTGAGCGCCTGGCCCGATGTTTTTAACGTCGAGCCCTGGGTAGCGCCTCACTTGCGCGATGAAGCCCAGGGGCAGATTGTGGCCGGGAACATCACGACCACGGTTACCAACACGGTTGTACCTGCCTCGCCGGGCTATCTTAGCTGGTTGACCTCCAAAGGTTTTTCGAGCACCCCCACCGATTACCCCCTGGTGGACGTAACCGATGACGGGATAGATAACGGCACAAATCAGCCGCTCCATCCCGATTTTTACGAGCTTGGTAGTAAAAACAACCCTGACCGCTTAATTTACAACCAGAACTGTACCGCCGACCCCATGGCGGACGGTCAAGCCGGGCATGGCAATCTTAACGCGGGGATTGTCGGCGGCTATAACAATACCAGCGGCAGCCCCTACGAGGACGCTAACGGTTACCAGTATGGGCTCGGTATTTCCCCCTTTGGACGGCTTGGCGGGACTAAAATCTTTAACAACGCCGGATATTACGACCTTTCGGGCTGCGGAAACTCCATAAATGGGATTGTAGCGGCCAGTTACAACGCCGGGGCCAGGATTACCTCGAATAGCTGGGGTGCGGACGTGGCGGGGGCTTACAACGCCGACGCGCAGGCTTATGACGCCCGCACCCGTGACGCTTCCACCACCCTGGCCGGTAACCAGCAAATGTTCCATATCTTCTCGGCGGGGAATGCCGGGAGCGGGTCGGCTACGGTCGGTTCACCCGGCACGGCCAAGAATGTCCTGACGGTTGGCGCGACCGAGAACGTCCGGGACGATGGAATCCTGGATGGTTGCAATTATACTGGGGCCAATAACGCCGATGACATGGCAACTTTTTCTTCGCGCGGTCCGACCAGCGACAGCCGGACCAAACCGGACATCGTCGCGCCCGGCACGCACATCCAGGGCCCGGCCTCTCAAGACCCCACATTTGACGGCACCGGAGTCTGCGGCGGACGAAACAACGGGGCTGACCTGAAAGCCCGTTATTACCCCAACTTTGCCCAGAACGGGATTACTCAGACCCTTTACACCTGGTCGAGCGGCACCAGCCATTCCGCCCCGGCCCTGGCAGGAGCGGCCTCGCTGGTCTATAACTATTACCAGCGAGTGCTGGACCCCGGCCAGGCCCCCAGCCCGGCCATGCTAAAGGGTTTGTTAATCAATGGCACGCGCTACCTCAACGGCAGCGATACCGGCGACACTCTCCCCAGCAATAATCAGGGCTGGGGCGGGGTTGACCTGAAAAATAGCTTTGACAGTTCGAACCATTACTGCCAGCTTATAAATCAAAGTGTAGTCCTGACCGGGACCGGCCAGGCTTATTCGACCACCTGCCAGGTGACTGACCCCTCCAAACCGGTCCGGGTGACGTTGGTCTGGACCGACGCGCCGGGACCCACGACTGGCAGTTCCTACGTCAACAACCTGGACTTGCAGGTCAGTCTTAACGGTCAGACCTACAAAGGGAATGTTTTTAACGGGGCTTACTCGACCACGGGCGGCTCTTTCGATACCCGCAATAACGTTGAAAATATCTTTTTGCCGCCTGGGACTAGCGGCTTGATGGGCGTGAAGGTGACCGCCGCAAACCTGGCTGCCGACGCTATCAACGGCGGTCCCGGACCTCAGCAGGATTTTGCCCTGGTTATTTCCAACGCCGACCCCGGCCCGGCGGGGGGAAGCGCCGTCCTGGCTGTGACCGGGACCGCTATTTCTGATTTGCCGCCGGGCGGGAATGCTAACGGCGTCCTGGAACCGGGCGAGACCATTAAATTGACACCTCAACTTGCCAATAACGGCAACGGTCCGGCCAGTGGGGTAACGGCCAACCTCACCACCGTCAGCCCGGATATCACGATTATTACCGGAACGACCACTTACCCGACCGTTCCAGCCAACGGGACCGCCGCGCCCGACAGTCCCTTTAGTTTTAGTGTCAGTCCTTCGTTGGCCTGCGGCCAGCCCGTTACTTTTACTTTGCAGATTAATTATGGCAGCAGCAGCCTGACCTCGGTTTTGACCTACATGGCCGGGATACCGACCCTGGGGGCTTCTACGACCTACACCTCGACCGATGTGAACCTCCCCATGACCATCCCCGACAACAACCCGGTCGGTATAACTTCGACCCTGCCGATTACCACGAGCGGCACGGTCGGGAAGGTCGTAGCGAAAGTTAGCGTCAATCATACCTGGGACGGCGATGTTACCTTGCAATTAACCTCACCGCAGGGCACCCCGGTAACGCTCGTGGCAAGGCGGGGCGGTTCGGGTGATAATTTCTTCGGGACACTCTTTGACGATGACGCGACTACCCCGATTTCGCAGGGGTTTGCCCCATTTACGGGGTCTTATCGTCCCGAAACACCCCTGAGCGCGGTTAACGACCAGCCGATTTCGGGCACCTGGACCCTGCTTGCGACCGACTCAGCCCTGCTTGACACGGGCACCCTGACGGGGTGGTCTTTAGCTATCTCGCCCAGGATATATGTGTGCGGCGCCCCTACACCCCAACCGGCGGCCAGCCTCCAGGTGAACGGCTACCCTTCTCCGGTTACACTCGGTAGTTCCAACCCGTTTACGGTCACGGCTAAGGACAGTAACGGCAATCTCGCGGCCAACTACACCGGCACCGTAACCTTTGCCACCAACGCGGCCTCGGCCTCGCTGCCATCGAGCTATACCTTCCAGCCGGGAGATTACGGGCAGCACGTCTTTTCGGCTTCCTTTAACGTAACCGGCACCTATTCAATTACGGCTACCGACTCGGTAAACTCGTCCATTACCGGCGCACAGGGCGGCATTATGGTCCAGGGCCTCCCGGCGGTCATCTCGGCTACAAATAGCACAGGCCAGTCTGCCGAACTTAACCAGCCTTTCTCGTCCCACCTGACCGCCCTGGTGACGGATAGCGGAAGTGACCCTTTGAGCGGGATTGTGGTCACCTTTACGGCGCCTGCCAGCGGTCCAAGCGCGGTTTTCTTTAATAGCAGTAACACCATAACGGCTACCACCAACAGCAGCGGTATTGCCGATTCCGGCCCGGTATACGCCAATGGGGTGGCCGGTAGTTATACCGTGACGGCTACAGTCGCAGGGGTAGGTTCTCCGGCCTCCTACAGTCTCACCAACACCAATACCTGTAACACCTATGTTGTCACCTCCCCAACCGACGACGGCCAGGGTACTACCTGCGGCACCTTATCCAGAGCGATTACCAGCGCTAACAGCCTTTATAAGCTAAACAGTGTCAGTCTTATCGTTATCACGTTTAATCTATCCGGCAGCAGCACCATCTCGGTTACAGGCCAGTTACCGGCCATCCAGACCGGGGTAAGGCTGGACGGGGGAAATTGCACCAACGGCCCGGTCATTACCATAGATGGCACCGGCAACGGTGGAGACGGCATCACCCTGGCAGGCGGCAATCTATATAATTTGCGAGTCGCTAACTTTGGCGGGAGACAAATCGTTGCAGGCAGCGGTGGGGGAGAGTTGCGCTGTGTCAGGGCTGAAAAATCCTATAGCCCTTAACCGGAATAGTACCTCAGGGTTTAACTCAAATAGCCCTCTAGTGTTAGATTTACATTAGATTTTTCAAAACACCCGTTCGCATAGGTTTCATCTATCGAAACTAGTGGTAAAATGAATGGTAGCGGCTGCGATTTTTAATCGAGCCGAAATCATTTAAGAAAGGAGGAAAAGGCGATGCCCAACAGGAAGCAGACAATATATAAAAAGGCCAATGATGGGACGATAACCACGAAAACTTATGCGGAAACTCATCCCAAAACGACTTACGCCACCACGGTTAAAATCCCTGTGCCGCCCAAGAAAAAGGGCTAGTCCCCGGTAATCCCGACAGCCGGAGGGGACTATTCGCGGCCCCCTCCCTTAGTTATACTCGGTTCAGAAAATGATCCGGCATCACGAAACCAACCTGCCGCAATTTATCTATTGTTCCTTCAATCACCATCAGATTGTCCCGTTTTTTGAAGAATCCCCTTTGATTCTTAATTTGGTCAGCGCGTAGTTCCTGAAGGCCTATAGTCAAAAGGAAAAATACTGATTGATTGATTTCTAATTGTGAATCACCGTATTTATTTGGGCTCTGTATAGCCAAAGCTATAGAGTCACTTAGTTCTTGGATTGTTTGAGCGATAGCCCATTCCCTGCTTCTCGCAGCACCTTCTTGAACTAACTGTAATCCACCCAAAAGACACACACCTTCGGCATAATTAACTTTTAGCTGCCTATTTGTGGTTTTATCGGAAATCTGAAGCTCTTTAACTTCCTGGGTGAAGCGCTTATGGAGCGTTTGGCCTCTATTCTGCTCCAACAAAGGCCATATAATGGCTACTTCGAAAAGGGTAAAGGGTACAGGCAAATAACCTTCCGGTGTAACTTTGGTATTTTTCTTCTGAATAGCGTCAAGGGAGAATCCCATCTTAAAGGTAACGGCCATGGCATCAAGACTTGTCCGTTCTCGTTCCTTTTGATTCTTGATAGAGCTTATTGAAACTTTCACTGCATCTAGTATCCATTGGCACTCCTCAGCATTTAATAAAACCACGAATTGAACTCCTATAAAAAAAATAAGTTTTTACTTTATTTTATACGAATTTCAGCGTTTTACAATAAGGGGTTGCACTTGAAATAGAGCGGGAAAACCACCCTTTTACAATTCTAAGCAATATAAATAGTCCCAAAGAATTTCAAGTTTGGCGTTTGTTTGCTTAATAAATCTCTTGGCGTATGACAATCGGCGTTATCGATAAATATTTAGCCCCATAATAAAAAATGATGAGTAGGATAAGGAATGTTATCCTACTCATCATATTATGCTGCTTAACAATTTCTGAGCTTAAACCTGACTTTCTTTAATTCCCTTCAGTAATTCATTGAGATTATGGCAGGTACCAACCAGACCGCCGCAAACCAGTAATTTGTAATGCCATCATGGAGAGGACTTAATTTAATTCCAGCTAGATTACCCCTTCCTTCAAAAATATTAAAGGTAATCAAACTGGCAGGTCAACCCCGGCAAAATGTTAAAGCCAGTTCGACAAGCCTAACTAGAGTTAGCCCTTTGGCTTCTTCACTTAACTGAGAATACACACTCTCGCCAAGCGCCCGCCGGGCAGATTCTAAAGATTGGTCAAGCGGATTAAGGTAAAGGTGTTCGATAACAAATCCGTGTTCGGAGGCAAGGTGTAGGGCTCCCTCTCCTAAAAGGACTGCTTCAGAATGATGTCCAGAAGAACCAACAAGAAAACTCATTTCAGCCAGACCATAGATAGAAAGGTAGATATTATCCATCCTGGTGGCGATTTTAAAAGCAGTTTCCAGGAATTGAAGCCCGGCAGCGATCTGACCAAGATGGTAGGCGGCCAAAGCCCGGTCAATCAGAATATTACACTGGCCGTAAAGATGCCCTATTTCTTCAAAGACTTGTTGTGCCTGTTTGTAATACTGGTCAGCCTGGGCATAATCCTCTTCCGAAACCGCCAGCAAGCCAAGATTGTTAAATGTAATTGCTCTTTCAAGGGGACGATTCAATTTCTCCAGTAAAAGTAGGCTCTCCTGATAGTAAGACCGGGCCAGAGCAAATTTTTGCTGGCGACTGGCAATCGTGCCCAGATTGGTCAGAGCGGTGATAGTGCCACTTTCATCATCCAACTTGCGGTAGATTTCGAGACATTTGTTATGGTAGAAAAAGGCTTTTTCAAATTGTCCTTTTTCTGAGGCCAGGGCTGCTAAACCGTTATAGCATTTTGCCAACCCCAATTGGTTGCCTAACCGGCTAAAGATTGCCAGGCTTTCCTCGACCAGCTTTTCGCCCAGGCTCATTTCTCCCTTTTGAAAAACCAAGACTGAAAATCTAAATTTTATCTCGGCAATACCTTCCTGGTCGTTTTGAGCCTCTTTGTAATCTAGTAGCTGCTGGTAAAATTTTAAGGTAGTCTGATAATCCCCCTGTTTCCAGGTAATGGAAGTAAGCAAATCCAGGATTTGCATACTCTGGTCAATTTCCCAGTCCTTTGACCGTTTCAGGAGATCTTCCAGGTAATGGTGTGCTTGCTGATGATAACCCTGGATTTCCCAGTAAGCGGTCAGAGACTTTGCCAGCCGGATGGTAATATCCAGGTCGTTTTCTTCGGCCCAATGAAGGGCATTTAGAATTTCGGCATAATTCTGACCTAGCCTTTTGACCGCATTCTGGGCCTCACTTCCACTGAGATTGGTAGAGGCGCTCTCGGCTAACCCGGCAAAATAAGTGGCATGGCGTTTTTGCAACTCAAAAGCTTCGCCATTAATTAATAATTGTTCAAAACCATATTCGGCCAGGGTCTTGAGGATTCCAAACCGCTTTTGACCATCCGGGTTCCTCTGAAGCATCAACAGATTTTTTGTAACCAGCAAGTTTAACCACTCAACAATTTTCCCACTTGAAACAGTGCCGGTGAAAGCATCGTTTTGACCCGGCTTATTTTCCGAAAATTCCGGTGAAATATCGAGGTTAAAGATGACACAGGCCGCCTTTTCGTCAAGACTGTCGGCCACCACGCTCATAAAGCGGAAAACCTGCTGCAATTCAGGTTTTAAGGGCTGGTAACTCCAGGTGATTGTAGATTTAATAGCCTGTTGCCGTTCGTCGGCGTCAACCGGGCCACCCACCAGGACTTTCATCCGGCGGTCTAACCGGGTCATCAAATCTTCCAACGAAGTCGTCCGGCTGGCTGCCGCTGCCAGTTCAATTGCCAGGGGCAGCCCTTCTAATCTGATACAAATCTGAATTATGGTCGGAGCATTTTCCACCGTAAGCTCGAAGTCCGGATCAAGCGCCTTTATCCGGTCGGTCAAAAGTTGGATTGAAGGGTTCTTCAAGAGCTGAGGTGGCAGGATTTGCTCATCTTTTTTGGGCAGAGCCAGAGGTTTGACCGGATAAAGTTGCTCCCCATAGAGGTTGAGGTGTTCCCGGCTTGTAACCAGGATTTTAAGGCCGGGTGAGCTTTTTAAAAGATCCGCTACAATAGGTGCCGCTACCAGTATTTGCTCAAAGTTATCCAGAATTAATAATTGATAGCGATTTCTGAGGTAGTCTTTCAGATTTTCCAAAAGGGAAAGTTGTGGATCGATATTGAGGCTCAGGGCTTGTACCATACACAAAATTAACTCGTCCGGCGAATGGAAGGAGGCCAGGGGTACAAAAATAATCCCGTCTTTGAACTGGCTATCGCGGGACAGTTCCATGGCCAGTTCCGTCGCCAGCCGGGTTTTGCCGCTACCACCCACCCCGGTTAAAGTTAAAAGGCGCACGGACGGTTGGCTTAAAAGCTCCCTTATTCGCTCCATTTCGATCTTCCGGCCCACCATCGAAGTCAACGGATAGGGGAAATTGGTACTTAAGGGGGTGTTTGGAGAATTTTTTGGAATTTGGACCGGTTCTTCTACTTCGCGGGACAGACCGGTCGCAGGAGCTTTACCAGGCAGACTTTTGCCATCCCTGATTTGGTGATACAAAACTTTTGTAGCCTGGCTGGGCTCAACCTGCAATTCTTCTTGTAGAAGTTTTTTGCACCACCTATAAAAATCGAGGGCATTTTGTCGCTGGCCACTAATATACAACAGGCGCATGTACTGGCGGTGAGCTTCCTCGTTAAATGGGTCCAGGTCGAGCCAGCGCCGGGCATATTTTAGAGCCGGGACATAGTTACCAAGTTCAAGGTAGCTTTCGACCAATTCCTGCAATGCTCCAAAAATCATTTGCTCAAACAATTGTTGCTGGGCAAACTGCCATTGTTCAAACCTGGGGCAATTTCGTAAATACCAACCGGCAAAAAATGGCCCCTTATAAAGTTCGACCGCCGCTGCCAGTTCGGCTAGCGCTTCAGTCTGAGCGTGGTTGCGGGGAAGACTGCGTGATTTTTCCAGGTGCTCTTGCATCAGTTGGATGTCCAGGGAAATAGAAGCGCTCGGCCTGATGCCTATTTGATGGTGGGTGGCAATCAAATGATCTTTGAGCATGGGGCGCAGTTGTGTCAAGGCCACCCGCAAGCTGTTTAACGCTGCACCCGGCTCGTCGTTTTCCCAGAATAAATCTGCCAGGACTTCCCGTGAATAAGCCTGCTTGTTACAGATAAGATAAATAAGGAGAGCTTCAGCTTTGCGAGTTATGGAGGGTGGCTTAACCTGGCCGGACAGGTTAAGGCTGACCTCACCGAGGGTTGTAATCTGAATATCAGGTGTCATAGGCAATTTTGACCGGCTGTGATGTCCAACTCATTCTAAAGGCAGAATTTTCTAAAAACCAGGGTTTAGTCTGAACCAAACTACCTTTCACTTTTCCAATTATACAGGATTTGTTTATAAAGGTTAGTTGGAATCTATTACCAATTTATTTTGGATGTTTTTAATGCCGATTTTAAGGCTTTATTTAATGATCATTTAATGCTCGGAAAATATAATTTCTTTAACCTGTATTTAGTCTGGGCCAAGCAAGTCAAGTGAGTGCAAAAGGGCCCAAGCCATAAGTAGACAGGAAACTGCCACCTTCCCAGATTGTTGCCTGGTATTGAGCGCCCCAACGGGTGAAAAAGAAGTTTTTTGAACTGCCTGACTGAACCAAATTACCTGAAAATCGACCGGCCCGCGCCGGACTAAAGGAGCCACTGGATTATGCCTTCCCCACAGAAAACCAACCGGCAAACTCGCCCACATGACCTAGATGACCAGTACCCGGCGGCCCAGGCTGAAAACGAAAACCAGGAGACCTACCACCAATCTGCAAATGGGGGGGTGACCGGCGAAACTCATCCTTCAGTTTTGCGAAGGGTCATACTCAATCCTGCCACCGCCACACCGGCCACGATTCTTGGTTTACAGGCCCAGTTCGGCAACCAGGCAGTCCAGCGACTGCTGGCAAATCGGACGACGACCACCACGGTGCAAAGGGGTTTTCTGGGAGATTTGAAGAAAAATCTCAAAATTGCTTTCGCTACCAAAAAGAAAAAGGACGTTCTAAAAGACATGGATGATGAAGGCAGACTCAACGCTCTGTTTGCCGACACAGCCGGTCGTAAATTTTTCTCCGATTATTGTAAAGCGGAGTTTTCCATAGAAAACTTTAATGCTTACGATTTTATCCTGAAATATAAGGCAGCCGGGCAACCTTTTGAAATGGCCCAGCAGTTTCAAAACCGTTTTATCGGAAGGAACGCCGAAGAAGAATTAAATATTCCCTCCAATGTTAATGTAACTTTCAACAAGGTTATGGCGGAATCTAATCCTGGCAATTACCTGGTCAAAGAAGTGAAGGATGCTGTAATAACTAATCTGCTGGACACCTTATCACGTTTCAAAACAACGCCCCTTTACGGACAATGGCTGAACTCTGCTTATACCGGTTGATTGGCTAGCTGGAAAGAAATTATGGAAAAGAACCGGAAGTGGTTACGGGTATTTTGCGCAGGCCCTACAAGATATTCCAACCCGGTTGGGATTAAAGGAGTCCACGGTTTTGTCAGATAATTTTGCAAGTGCCTTTTCACATGAGTCTTCTAATAGCGGGGCGGAAGTTTCGATGGGGTTTGTGGCGGCTTTCAAGGACTATCGTCAGGATAAATACGGCCATTTCACCTTACCAGACTGCAAACAGACCTACCTTGAAATTTTCCGCCGGATAATTGAAATCGAACCGACCATTTGTCACGCCGGTTATATCCTGGTAAATATTCGGCAACCTCGCCAGAATATTGGCCTTGAGTCGGTTGAATATCATAAAGAAGAAATTCAAGCGCTTCTGGCAATGCTACGCAAGCCCGGAATCCTCCGCCACATTTGAGCTATGCATATGCATCAGGCTACAGAAAAACCGGGTTTAGCTAATTAATCCGGTCGAAATGGGGCTGGTTACAATCGAAAACTGACTGGCGCAAACCAGGTTTGCACCAGTTTTGTAGTTTCCTTTTGTTCCTGTTTTACCCCTACTCCAACCGTGGTAAGGTTAGAACCGGGTGGTCCCGACTCAGCGTGTGGGAAAAGGATTGCGTTCGGAAAAATTCCGCTGATGCCAGTACGGATAAATCGGCGTGACGGCGCTTGCAGAGTCGAGTGCCGCCATTTGGTCAGCCGTAAGCGACCAGGTGAGAGCATCCAGGTTATCACGTAACTGCGTTTCGTTGCGCGCCCCTATAACAAGCGAAGATACAGTAGGACGCTGCAAAAGCCAGTTGAGGCCGATCTGCGAGAGAGTTTTGCCGGTCTGGGCCGCGATTTCATCCATCACATCGACAATTCCGAATAGTGTTTCGTCGCTGACCGATTGGCTGGTTTCCGAAGTCACCCGGACCCGACTGTCCTGGGGTACAGGCTGGTTGCGGCGCACTTTGCCGGTCAACCGCCCCTGCGCCAATGGACTCCAGACAAGGGCACTTACCCGCTGATTGATTGCCAGCGGCATCAACTCCCACTCGTATTCTCGCCCGGCCAACGAATAGTAAACTTGATGGGCTACGTAGCGTTCGAGGCCATATTTTTCGGAGACTGCAAGCGATTTCATCAGATGCCAACCGGAGAAGTTAGAGCAGGCAATATAGCGCACCTTGCCACTGTGCACAAGGTCGTCGAGGGTGCGTAAAGTTTCTTCCACCGGCGTGAGCGCATCGAAACCATGCATGTGGTAAACGTCAATATAATCGGTGCCCAGGCGGCGCAAGCTGGCTTCGCAGGCCCGCAGCAGGTGGTGCCGCGAGGAGCCAAGCCCGTTGGGGCCGGGTTCACTTCGAAAAGTCGCCTTGGTGGAAAGCAAGACCTGGTCGCGTCGCCCCTTTATGGCCTGCCCCAGGATTTCCTCGGCCATTCCATTAGAATACCCATCGGCAGTATCAAAAAAATTAAGGCCTGCTTCAAGAGCGATGTCAACGAGGCGGGTGGCCTCTTCCACCTGGGTATTGCCCCAGTTGCTAAAGAATTTACCAGCCCCTCCAAAGGTAGCTGTACCAAAGGTTAGTACCGGCACTTTCAAGCCTGAACCACCAAGCTGGCGGTATTCCATTCTTTTTCTCCTTTGTTGGTATTCTTGTTTCTTAACAGATCTACCGGTAATTCTACTAATGATGCTTCGACTTATCTAATCTTACCGCCATTCCATTTGACTACTGGCGCATTCGCAACAGGCCGTGACACAACGAGTTTCATAAGTTGCCACTCTTGCCTTCCTGAGTACGGGGTGCCAGGTCTAAATTATTTGGTTTCAATTTGGTTCTAAAAGTTATTTTTATAGATAAATAGATAGATTGGTTATAAAATACGGCTTAACAACGGAGATATGCAAAAATTATCCGTGCTCTAAAAGTGAGTAGGGTTAATTTGGCTTCTTTCCAGGTAATAACGGTGAGTTGAGTCTGCAATCAGGAGGGTATATGCCGACACCGAAAGAACTTATGATTCTGCCTTTTGCTTCAGCTTTTTTATGGAAACAATGGTTAGCCGAACATTTTTCACAGGCGGATGGAGTCTGGTTAAAAATTGCCAAGAAAGAGTCGAAAATTGCCTCAGTGACCTACGATGAAGCCCTCGATGAAGCGCTCTGTTATGGCTGGATTGATGGGCAACGCAAAAGCTTTGATAATAATTATTTTCTTCAAAAATTTACTCCTCGACGACCAGGAAGTTTGTGGTCAAAGCGTAACATTAATAAAGTCGCCGAGCTAACCGCCGCGAACAGGATGCATTCTTCCGGCCTGGCTGAGGTTGAAACAGCCAGGGCTGATGGCCGGTGGGAAGCAGCTTATGATTCGGCCAGGAATATGGTAATTCCGGAAGATTTTCTGGTGGCTTTGGAAGAAAACAATCAAGCTAAGGTCACTTTTGAGACCCTCAACCAGACCAATCTTTACACAATTGTCTGGCGTTTACAAACAGCCAGGAACCCGGAGACCAGGAGGCGGCGCCTTGAAACAATCCTGGCTACATTAGAAAAAGGCGAAAAATTTCATTAGGTAAACCTGCTTCCCCCAAAAGGGGGTCTTTTTTGCAAATGAAGTTTTATGTAAAGTGGAGTTTTGGTGTGATCACAAGTTTGTGTTGTAACTCGCCATAAACGGGTGCAACATCAACCGCTCAAGAGTGTTTTCTTCGGACATAGAATAAACTTTGAATGCCAATAAAAAGCAGCGTGAGAATACCTACTCCAATCCTGGTCCACCATGAGCTCAAGGTGCCATTATATTGAAGGATTGATATGATCGTGCCCTCTATTAGTACGCCGAACAGGGTGCCTACGACATTGCCAACCCCACCGGTTAACAACGTGCCGCCCATCACCACTGAAGCGATAGCATCAAGTTCCAAACCCGTAGCGAACTGGCCGTAGCCCGCAAGAAGCGAGATACTGAAGACGATACCTGCCAGAGCTGAGCAGAAGCCACTGATAGAATAAACAATTATTTTCGTCTGGCCGACCGGTAAACCCATCAGCCTGGCAGATTGCTCATTATTTCCAATGGCGTAGATAGTGCGTCCAAAGCGAGTGAAGTACATTATAAAGACCGCAATAATCAGTAGCAGCGGACCCACCAGCGAAGGTATATACACATAGGCTTTTTCGATAAACGGAATTGGAATCTGGGTGAGCGCGAGGTCTTTGTAAAAGCTATCTTTGATAGTCACGGAGGTAAGGCTGATAATGTAGGCTAAACCACGCGCCAAAAAGAGCCCCATTAGAGTTGCGATAAACGGCTGGACCTTGAAGAAATGAATAATGCTACCCATTATGCAACCAAGGGCAGTTCCCATGATCAACATCAAGGGCATCACTATGGCCGGACTCACACCAATCTTTAGAAGGGCCGCCGAAGCAGCCGTAGTCAGGGCCAGCACTCCACCTACTGAAAGGTCTATACCTCCCGTGAGCATCACCAAGGTCATTCCAATACCTACTATCAACAGAGCGCCATTGTTGATAAACAGGTTAAAGAACGCCTGGGGCTTCTGCATGGCGGGATACAACTGCGCACCAATTATGTAGGCGAGGATGAATACAGTGATAGTCGTCAGTAATGGACCGTGACTAAAGAAATAGAGCTTAACCCGTTGTGTCATTTCGAGTGCCTTTCCGTTCGAACAGTCTGTTCAGTATTTGACGAAACTGTTGTGAGTACAGGAGAATGACAATCAGAACTAGCACTGCCCGCCCGGCGAGCAAGGCATTTGCCGGTACTCCAATGGCATACATGGAGAGCGTGAAGGTCCAGATCACCAGGGCGCCGATAATGCTCGCCAGCAAAGAGAAGCGCCCGCCCGCCATCAATGTGCCACCCATTACGACAGCCAGGATGGCATCCAGTTCGTAGTTGAGACCATTGTTGTTGCCGTCGGCACTATGGACGTAGGAGCTAAGAATCAGGCCGGCGATGGCACTGCAAAAGCCGCAGAAGGTATACGCCAGCAGCTTGATATTTCTCTCACTTATACCGCTGTAGAAGGTCGCTTTCGAATTGATACCCACCGATTCGACGAACAGACCGATTGAGGTTTTGCGCACACCCACCCAGGCCAAAATGAAGACAACAGCCACGATATAGATTGACACAGGCAGGCCTAAAATATAGCCATTCCCAAACCAGAAATAGGGGCTGTAATAAATCGTCATAATCTGGCCGTTCGTAATCAACTGGGCAATACCGCGCCCGGCCACCATCAGGATAAGAGTGGCTATCATCGGCTGGATCCTTGCCCTTGAGACCAGCAAGCCGTTCCACAGACCACACAGTGTACCTGCCGCCAGGTCGGCCAGGATTATGATACCAAGGGGGGTATTTGTTGCATCTTTCGTTAGAATGTCGTTCGAAATCAGGTTATTCCCCAGGGCCGGGTTAATAAGCACAGCGCCCATAGCCGCCGAGATTGCAATCACGGCCCCTACTGAGAGGTCAACACCTCCGGTGGCGATCACCATTGTCATCCCGATTGCCACCAGCGCTAAAGGAGCCCCATTGTTGAGAACATCAACAAGGTTTCCATATAAATGGCCGTCCTGGATCCCGATTTTGAAGAATCCAGGGATAAAGATTGCATCGAACAGGAGAATAAAGGCCCAGGCTACCAACGGCCAGAAGAGCCGGCTCTCGCGAAAACGCCTCAGGGGTGAGTTGCCTTTGACGTCTCCCTTACCCGGAATTGCGTAAGTCTCATCTTTCATAGATCACCTGCCATGGTGTGCATGATAGTCTGGTCGCCCACCTCGCTGGAATATTCGGCAGCCTTCTTATGGTCGCGCAGCACCACAACCCGGTGGCTGATACGCAGCACCTCCTCCAACTCCGAAGAAATAAACATCACCGACATCCCTTCTTTGGCCAGGTCCAACACCAGCTTTTGAATTTCGGTCTTGGCTCCTACATCTATCCCGCGCGTGGGCTCGTCGAGTATCAAAATTTGCGGCTGAGTGACCAGCCAGCGGGCCAGAATGACCTTTTGCTGATTTCCGCCGCTGAGGTTTTTTACGAGTTGGTCCGGCGAAGGTGTACGGATGCCCAGGAGTTCGATGTACTTCTGGGCAATCTCATATTGCTTTTTTGCACCCAGGAACTTGAACCAGCCGTAGCGGGCTTGCAACGCAAGGATAATATTCTCGCGAATAGTCAGGTCTCCCAAAACCCCTTCGGCTTTGCGATCTTCAGGACATAGGGCGATTCCCCGCTTGAGAGATTCCAGGGGCGAGAAACGTTCAACCTTTTGCCCCTTTATTAGAAGCGTCCCCGTGTCGGGAGTATCAATGCCAAAAATCAGGCTGGCTAACTCAGTACGCCCAGAGCCGAGGAGCCCGGCAATTCCAATTACCTCGCCTGCATTGAGTTCCAGGTCAATGGGCTCAAGTGAACCCTTCAGACCCAGGCCCCTGGCTGAAGCCAGGGATTGGCCCGACTCTTCTTGCTCTATACTGGATTTGGCTTTCGACATTGCCTCCAGGTCGGTTACAGTGCGTCCGAGCATCCTGGCGATAAGTTCGATACGCGGCAGGGAAGCGATGTCGTAAGTGCCAACCAGTTTTCCATTGCGTAGCACCGTGATCCGATCCGCAATCTGGTATACCTGGTCGAGGAAATGGGTGACAAAAATAATACCGATACCCTCACCCTTAAGTTTTCGCAACACCTCGAAGAGCACGTTCGTTTCGTGAATATCGAGGCTTGAGGTCGGTTCATCCAGGATAAGTACTTTGGCTGACAGAATTTCAAGGGAACGTGTAATCGCCACCATTTGCTGGATTGCAATCGAGTAATTCCCCAATGGTTGAGTTACGTCCAGGGTAATACCCAGGCGGGCCATTGCCCGCCTGGCTTGTTCGTTCAACTTCTTCCAGTGAATACTGATACCGCCGAACCGTCGTGGCTCACGTCCCAGCATAATATTTTCGGCCACCGAAATATTGGTACACAGGTTAACCTCCTGGTAAACCGTGCTAATGCCAAGCTCCTGCGAATGCTGAGGTGATCGTACTTGAAGGTTTTTTCCTTCCAGTTGGATGGACCCGCTATCAGGATGCTCAACACCGGTAAGGACTTTGATTAACGTGGATTTGCCAGCCCCATTCTCTCCCATCAACGCGTGTATCTCTCCCTTTCTCAACGAGAAATCGACGTCCTCAAGGGCGACGACGCCTGGGAAAAACTTGGAGATGCCTGTCACGGAAAGAACATTTGGAGTATCGGTCATAGGGTCTCCTCAAATAAATGCTCCTGAACTTCCAGGAAGCTGTTGGCAGCTCTTTAATTGCCACGCAGCCTCCTGGAAGTCACGAAGTTTAGAGCAGAAAATCGAGTTTAGTACTTGCGAGTCGGCAACAGTTCCTTGGCTTTGTCAGGGTAATATACGGTCTCATTCGTGAGGACCTCCTTATCAATCTGCTGGCCGTTCATGAGCTTCAAGGCCATGTCGAACACCTGCGGGCCAAGTAAGGGGTTACACTCAACGTCTGCCTGGAACCAGCCATCGACCATCGCCTGGAACCCACCCCGCGTACCGTCTACCGACACGATCTTGAGATCACCGGGTTTGACACCGGCCCCTTTCAAAGCTTCGATAGCGCCGATACCCATATCGTCGTTGTGCATGAAGATACCCTGGAAATCTGTACCCGGCTTGTATTTCTTCAAAAAGGCTTGCATCACGGGTACAGCCTCGGCACGGGTGAAGTTACCGGTCTGAGAATCGAGGATTTTGATGTTGGAGTTGAGCTTATTGCGAAGACCTTTCGCGCGACCAACCGCTGCGCCGGAACCGGTGGTGCCGGACAGTTCGAGGATTGCGCCACCATTAGGCAACTGCTTGTTGAATTCGGCGGCGGCCCGCTCACCTTCCAATACCATATCGGAACCAATATGGGCGGCATAAAGGGATTTGTCGGCGCTCACACTGCGGTCCACGACAATCACCGGTATGTTAGCATTCTTGGCCTCAGTCAAAACGGCGTCCCAGCCATCCTCAACCACCGGAGGAAGCGCAATCACGTTCACGCCCTGCTGGATACAGGCCCGCATGGCCGAGATCTGATTCTCCTGCTTCTGCTGAGCGTCAGAGAATACCAACTGTTTGATACCTAACGTTGACGCCGTTTCTTTCATTGACGCGGTATTGGCCGTGCGCCAGTCGCTCTCTGCGCCAAGTTGAGGGAAGCAGAGTGTCAAATCTTTGTACGTTTTAGCCCCGGTTGCGCCGGACGCGCTCGCCGTCGTGGCCGGGGGATTGGTTGCCGCAGCCGGTGCTGCCGTGGGGGATGCGGCATCTCCGCAGGCACTGAGCATGCCGAGGACCAGCACCGTCAGTATAATTGTTGAAAATAGCCTGGTGACTTTCATCGACTAATCCTTTCTTGGTCTGATTTTGGATTGAGGCTTGCCCATTGGTAGCTCTAAGGCACCTGCTCCTGTTTTGCACACCTCCTCCCCGCTTCTTGCTCACGCCCAAATATACACAGTGCTGTTTTTCACCCACTTTTACAGGGGGAAAGTAATGAACAACACTAACCTGGGTTAGCCCATTGTTTTCAACCCTTGAATAGATGGGCTGGTATATAGCCCTTTATTCAGCTCCGAGGAGCAATTTTTTTGGAAAAGAAGATTTGTTGAGATGCGACCTATTTTGACCGGCAGGCAATTCGCCTGCTTTAGCGCTGGCTTCAGGTATGTCATAGCTGGATAACACACCGGTTCTGGTTTTATTGTATCGATTCGGGTGACTGGCACAATCGTATTTTTTTTGAAAAATATCTCTTTTTTTACGTTCTATTCCGCAGGAGGATGTTTGTTTTTTTTGGCCGTTTGTCAGCTTTTTAACGATTCCCGATTGCGAGAAGGAAAAGTGATTCTCACGCTGCCGTCAAAAGCCAACCCAGGCTACAGGCTGGCAGAGGCACGCCAAAAAGTGTTGGAAGTTCGCAAAACTTCACAGCATTCTTGCTCAACCGACCGGCATGGTCGCTGGATTGAACCTGGTAGGGTAAAGGAGGAAGGGCCTGGTTAGGTTGAATGATTTCAAAAATAAATGGGGATGAATAGAAAGAAGTTAATATTGTCGCTTAGGCAGTTCCAGGGTAGCGTTATCCTGGCGAAAGATACTCTCGTTAGACTTGACCCATTTTTCGATTGGTTCGCCATTGGCAAGCTTCAAGGCGGTCTCGAAAAACTGCGGTCCGAGTAGCGGGCTACACTCAATAGTCACATTTAACTTACCGGCAATCATCGCTTCAAAGGCAGCGCGCTCTGCATCAATAGAGACAATTTTGATGTCTACGCCGGGTTTGAGCCCTTCCTCTTCAAGGGCTTCAATTGCCCCAAGTGCCATATCATCGTTCTGAGCGAATAGAGCGTTAAATTGCCGTCCGTACTCGCGCAGGATAGTCTTCATTACTTCCTTGCCACGTGCCCGGATAAAATCGCCGGATTGCCGGACGGTCACATGCATGCCCGGGTAATCCTTCAAACATTGCTCAAAGCCGGCGCGGCGGTCGATCTGAGGGGTGGAACCCACTGTGCCCTCCAGTTCAATGATATTGCCTTGACCATTTAGCAATCGTGCCATCTCCGCACAGGCGCGCTGACCCTCCTGGACGAAGTCCGAGCCGATGAACGCACTAAAAAGGTCGTCTGGTACAGAGGCCCCACGGTCTACCAGGATTAACGGTATACCCGCCTTCTTAGCTTCGGCGAAGACCGTGTCCCAACCGGTTTCAAGGACCGGCGAGACACCAATTACATCTACCCGCTGGGCAATGAAAGAGCGGATAGCCTTGATCTGGTTCTCCTGCTGTTGCTGGGCGTCGGCGAACTTCAACTCAACCCCCAGGCGCTGGGCTGTTTCCTGAATTGAGCGGGTATTGGCGGTGCGCCACTCGCTCTCGGCCCCAATTTGTGAAAATCCTACGACCAGGTCCTGGTAAGTTTTCTTTTGGGCAGTGGCTACACCGGCAGACGTTTGGGGTGCATCAGGCGCGGCATCACAGGACACAAGTAAAGGTAGTACAACCAACAATATACCGCACCAGCGTAAAGCTCGGATATTCATTGAGGGGTAGCTCCTTTACAGTCTGTACGAATTCACCTTATACATTTTGGCCGCAATTCAGTTCCAATAAGAGCGGTTAACAACGACCTACGACCTGGTATCCCGGTAGCTTTGCATTAATTCTTTTTTTAGGGCAATTCCTTAACCGGCGTTCAACACCTCACGAAAGGCCAGCGCACGTTGCAGCGGAATGATGACCGAGACGCAGGCACCACGCATATATTCGCTTTCAATCGTCAGCCCATAGGCTTTCCCATAATAAAGTTTAATCCTTTGATTGACATTATTGACCCCGTAGCCGCTCTCGCTAATCACCTCTTCATCAGAGTCGCCCTCCAACAGCGCCCGAATCTCCGACAAACGTTCCTGCGTCATACCGATACCGTTGTCCTCAATCTGAATCTGTAAAAGAGCATCGTCAAACTGCTGAGCGCGCACAATGATCGTCCCACCGTTACGTTTGTTCTTGATCCCGTGGTACAGCGCATTCTCAACGAGCGGTTGCAGGGTTAGCTTGAGTATCTCACCATTCAGCAAATTGTCCGGCACCTCGATCCGGTAATCGAGAATATCGCGGTAGCGTACTTTCTGTATAGCGAGGTAGCTTTCAACATGCTCGATCTCCTCGCGTACAGTGATCCAATCCTTGCCTTTGCTGAGGGTGATTCGGAAGAATCGCGACAACACACTCACGAGTTCGACAACCTGTTCGATTTTTTTAGCCTCGGCCATCCAGATAATTGCGTCAAGGGTATTGTAAAGGAAGTGCGGGTTAATCTGTGCCTGAAGGGCGCGCAGTTCGGCCTTTTTAAGATTTTCATGTTCTTTGAGTTTGGCGTCCAGCAACTCCTTGATCTTTCCGACCATTATGTTGAAGCTCATTCCCAGTTCGGCGATCTCGTCGGTGTTATCGGTTCTTACAAGCATCTCCAGGTCCTGGCGCGCGATAGTGGTGGTAACATCGTGAAGTTTCTTGATCGGCTTATATATGCTCTTTGTGATCCTCCAGGTGGCTACGAGCGAGAACACAATTGCGGCAAAGAGAATCCCGACCCCACCGAACGCCAGGGTCGCAAATCCGGCCTGCATGGCCTGGTACTGCTGCTGGGTCCGATTGACCTCAAATAGCGCATACTCCTGAACAGCGTCTTCGATCAGTTGTGTCACAGTCCGAATTTGTTCAACCAGCGCCAGATTCTCTTCGAACATTTTGTGCGCTGCGATCTGGATTCCGACTTGATCGATTTCCTCGCGCAGGGTGCCCAGGGTATTTTTGATAACATTGAGCTTGACCCGGCCTTTTTCCGAGTCAGTATTGACGATCATCTGCTCTACGCGTTGATCGACGTCATCCAGGACTGCATACTGGCTGCCCTGGCTGAAAAGCTTTTTCCCCGCGATAATCTCCCACATTTCAGCGTCAATCGTGGGTTTTATATAACCGTTGATACTATTTGCGGTTGTGATATTCTGAATGATCGTGTCGTACTTGGCCTTGAATTGCATGCCTGGGACGATCAGAAAGACGTACGGCACACTCATGAGCAACACCACCATCAGAAGGGCCAGCAAGATTTTGCCGCGAATCGACAGTTTGAGGCGAAGGAACAACTTTCCGGCGGGATGGCGAAAAATAGCGCCCGTGCCTGCCCCCGCTTTGTAAGCTCGGCCCACGATGCGCTCAAGAATAGGTAAATGCTCGTCCATACAGTCTCCGGTTCTGAGGTAGAGTACCCAGGAGCGCTCGATTTCAGGAATAAATTGAGAGTACAAAAAACTCGAAAGGTTGCAAGTCAGCCAGGTGGCATCACCCGGCAAACCGCGAAAGGTTGGGCAATTCTGAATGTAAGCTATGTGCCCCTGCGAAATTCGGTTGGCGGTTGCCCAACAACCTTACGAAAGATCGAATAAAAATAGCGCGGGTTCTGGTAACCAATCTGGTAACCGATCTCGCTGGATGTCAGTGAAGTAGAGCGCAGTAGTTCAATTGCTTTGCGGATACGTACGCGGGTGAGGTATTCGACAAATGTCTCACCTGCCTCACGTCCGAATACTACGCTAAAATACGCCGGACTGAGTAGAACCTGGGCGGCCACCTGGCTCAACGAAATATCAGGATCAGCGTAGTGAGCGTCAATATAGGAACGCGCTTTCGCTATCAATGCAGCGCCAGGGCGTTGTTCCAACCGGTTGTACTCGATGGGAGCCTGGATTTCCGGCAACCCATGGCCTTCACCGGCGCTGAGATGGGTCAGGGCCTGGGTAAACGACAGCGAAATCGTGCTCAGCCGGGCGGTCACCTCGCCAGACCCAACCATAACCAGGCAACCGGTTCGCTCGGTTACCTGCCGCCTGATCAGATCCCCCATAGTTTGGGCTTTTTGTGTCAGCGCGTCGGAGGTTGTCCCCTTAAGAATCAAAATAGTCTCATTTAACCCCTGCTTGAAGGGTATGATTGAGTTCGTTTGGCCGATGATTTCGGTCAGGACGGCATCAACCTGCCTGCCCATTTCCTTCAGAGGCATCTCCGGCCCACCGGTCGGTAACACGGCCCGAACAACCATCACCTGGTACCAGGGTGCGAGCAGGTCGATCCCCAGGTCGCGGGCTTGCTCAATGAAATCAGCAGAACAGCTATTACCTGCAACCAGGTCGAGCAGGCAGCGTTCCCGAAGCAAAGGTTGGTGGCTAGCCATCTCCGCCTGCAATGCCTCTATGTGGGCATTCATTTGCTGCTCTTCGTCGATCTGCCGGGCGACTTTGCGTAAGGCAGCGACCAAATCCTGCGGAGACACAGGCTTCAGGAGATACTCGGTTACCCCGATCTGGATCGCTTCCTGGGCGTACTTGAATTCATCGTGGCCACTGAGGATAATAATCTTGGTGAACGGTAACGTCTCCCGTAAGATGCGGCAGAGCTGCAACCCATCCATGAAGGGCATCTTGATGTCGGTGATAACCGTTTCTGGGCACCGCTCACGGATCAATGGGAGAGCCATTTCGCCGTCGGGCGCTTCGCCACAGAACTGATACCCTGCTGCTGCCCAATCAACTGCATCGCGGATACCCTCGCGGGTCGCGATTTCATCTTCGACCAGAAATAGTTTGTAGGTCATACGCAGCCCCCTTGTTGCGTTCTTGTGTCTTGTTGGCCTCATAACGTCGCAGTTATTTCGGACACGGACCAGGGCCACTCGTCAACGCGCCATCAGCCCTGGTGTACTTAAAACCACTCTAATGGACCGCTGATCAGGTCGATCGTATGCCTGCCGAGTGATAACTAATACTCAGCCGCAGCATTTATGCTGCTGTATTTGGCGATGTTGATTGTCGTATGTTTGGGGTAAGTTGACACTTCAAGAAGACGATAAGTAGGTACGTACTGGCAGCGTTGATTACACAAGAAGCTGTCTGCTTCGAGATTTTGCACATTCGCAAAATTTCTCGAATCTAGATTTCCTGTACGAGTTTAGTTGTAATAGCGCTCCATTGGTATCGCGTCGCTGGGGTCTTCCGCGTCTCCCCTTTTCAGGGTCTATTGAAGCGGATCGTCCTCTTTAAGAATCTTATTATACATAGTGAGTCGTCGCTGTCAACGGCTGCTTAAAGGATAATAACCCTGAGTCATAGGCATAGGACCGCCCTTTTAGCTGGGGTTTTGTGCGAGGTGATACCGTTAAGCCGCACCAAGCAAACTCAAATAAAGAGCCACGATAGTTTAAATACTGGATTTCAGCCTTGTTAATTGACTAATTCAAGAATCTTTTAGGGTAGGTTTTCTTTACCTTTTCCAAAAAATAAACCTTTTATGTAATAGAAAACCCAGAAGAATGAACGTTCAAAAAAAATCATATCCTTTCTTTTGTAAATCAAAATATACCTAAGACTGAAACTCGACTTTCCACATTTTTTGGCAGGAGAAAGGTACGTCAAGGGCGATTCAATATTCAATAATGTGCTGGCTGTAGTTCTTTACCTTTACCTTTCTTTTGGCCGCAACCCCAGCACAAAATTCAGGGGTAGGACGAACAGGATGCCTTTACTCTGCTCAAAAAGGTCTCCGGTGATTTGTTCGGTGACATCTATAATCCGGTCCACCGTTGGCCCATCTTCTACAATTGAAAAGATAAATTTTTGGGCTACCTGCTCATCCTGTAAAATATTTGCCAGGGAGGGAAAAAGGGGCACATCATCGCGCTGTAAGGCTTCTTTGACCTGTCTCTTCCCGGCGCAGTCCAGGACAGTCGCCCCGGTGGCACCCGCTTCTTCCCAGCCATCAATAATTCCTTCTAAATTATTTATGTCATTGAGCACCAGCCCTACCAGCAATGGTCTGCTACGCTGACTCATAATCTCACCTCAACCTTTGTTTTGTTTCTTTTCCATTCAGTATGTTGCATAAATCCTGTTAACCCGGTTGTTTCTAGTTCTTTTTGATTTGCCTGTTATATAGATTTTTATCTTCCGCCAGGTAGAGCCCGCTTTCCATTGCTGCCGTATAGCGCCGCCCGGTCGTATTCTGGGTCCCCTGGACCTGGACAGGCAAGTTCTCAACCTGTGCAATTGACGACTCAGGTGCAATCTCAAGGCCAGGGGAACTTTCTTTTTTATAGACCAGCTTGAGGATGGGCGGGGTCAGGAGGGTCGTAACCAGCACCATCAATACCATCACGCCATAAATATTCTCACCAATCAAACCCTGGGTAAGACCTAATGAGGCTACAATCAGACCCACCTCCCCCCGGCTAATCATTCCCAGCCCTAACCGGAAACTGAGGCGATTATCGAAACCGCCAAGCCGGGCTCCCAAACTACAGCCGACCACTTTACCCACGACTGCTCCCAGGATGATAACCCCGGCAAACAGGAAATCGGAGGCCGAGAGAACGGCCAGGTTAGCCGCGAGTCCGATACTCACGAAGAAAATCGGCACAAAGAAGCCGTAGGTAAGGGTATGGAATTTCTCCTCGATTTCGTGCTTCAGGTTTGTCCTGGAAAGAGCCACCCCGGCAATAAAGGCCCCGGTAATAAGGGCTACCCCACCCAGGTATTCGGCGCTCCAGGAGTAAACCAGTATGACCACCACCGTAAAGGCGACCAGCCCTTCGCTTATGGGCAGTTTATTTACTTTAGACATCAGCCAGGGTAAAACCTTCCAACCAACCAGTCCGGCGAAAAGGAAGTAAAGGAGCATTTTGCCCAACACCAGGCCAATATCCAGAAGACCACCTCCACCGGAAGTCAGGGCGATAAACAGGGACACCACGATAATTACCAGCACATCATCTATCACCGCCGCCGCCAGCAGGGCAATCCCTTCTTTACGTTTAAGGACGCCCAGTTCAAGCATGGTCTGGGCTGAAATTGAAACGCTGGTGGCAGTCAGGATAATACCGATAAAAAGGGCCTGTTGGGCAGTAAATCCGAAGGGCAGCGCACTACCGGCACCAATCAAGAGGGGTACGACTACTCCCAGGACTCCTGCCAGGACCGCCACTTTACCGACCCGCCCCAGGGCTTTCAGGTCTGTTTCGAGGCCAGCCATAAACATCAGAAGAATAACCCCCACTTCCGCAAGATGTTTGAAACCCTCCAGTAAATGAGTATCGGTGACAAAGGGCAAGCCAAACAAATTGAGCAGGGTCGGACCCAGAATAACCCCGGCCAGGAGTTCTCCCAGGACAGCAGGCATCCCTACTTTCACGCTTATAAAACCGGAGATTTTAGCGGCCACAATAATGATTGCCAGGATAATTACGAACTGGAGAATGGAGGACATCTGGGAACCCTCTGTGGAGTTGGCTGCATTATTTGAAGTTTGTATAGATAAAACGGGCAAGTTAAGCATCTTATCTCTTTCTTGGGGTCTTTAGCACACCAGGGTGGAATAGGGCGAGCCAGACACTCTAATCTTGAATGCAAAAACAAAACCCGTGCTAAATTAGCTTAAAGTAAGAACAATAAATATCATACCTGAAATAAATTTCACCTTTAGGATAATAGGCCAGTTCTATGAAAGTGAAATGATTTTAACATTAAAAGGAGATTAACCCGGAAGGGCGGAAAAAATTAACTTAACGCATCGGAAAAGCCTCATAAAAGGTTGACCGCACCTAACCACAACATAGAAATATTTAACCTTTTGAAAGCCTATTGCGGTCAATTTGGATTTCTTGCGGCGGGTCGTAAAATCCAGGGCAAATTTAGCCCTGAGTTTTCTGGTTGCCTGTTGAATTTGAAGACTTTTCTGGGCCGATGTGGATCGGTGAGCGTGTTTTCCAGTAAAAAATTACCAGGCCCAGGAGCGCGAATCCCGCGAACCAAACCAGGGAAAACATAAGGTATTGCCAGAGGATGGTGTCGTTAAATTCCCCGGATACGGTCAGTTGCATGGAACTATAAGAGGGGAAAAATTTTAAAAATTCTTTGTTTGCCGCCGGGTTGCCTACCGGGTTTTGCAACAAAGTATCCATCAAACTGATCATCATTACCAGGAAAAATCCTTCCAGTTCTCCTTTCAGCAATACCCCCAGTAGCAGACCCAGACCGCCATAGATAAGACCCTCACTGAAAAACCCCAGCCAGATTATCAGCGGGTGGGTGGGTTGCCAGAACAGGTAAAGGATAATGGTTGCGTATAATGAAACGAGTCCTGCAACAAGTACCACGCTGGTTAGCTTTGCCAGGATTAAGACAGGCTGGGGATACCCACTCAGGATTAGCCGCCGGTCAAAAGAGGTAGAACGCCGGGTGGAGGTGAAGAGGATAAACCCGATAACCATAGTAAGGGCATTCAGGCCACTGGATAAGACGACCAGGTTATGCCCGTTGACCTGTAAAAAGTCGCCAGAAGACCAAAGTTTGAAGGCCACAGGGTCAGGTGGGGTAATGTCCCCGATAATAAAATACCAGATTGGCACAAAGACCACCAGCAAGATAATTGCCATCCGGTTGTGGGCCTGTTCGATGAGAGTATAACGACTGGCCGTGATATAGCGCGTCCCCCACGAAACAGGAGAGGGTTGGGTCAGGTTAAGCTGTGTCATGGCTTTTTAACCTCCTTTGATTGGGCTGGTTTTTCTTCTAAGGGAACATCTATTTTCTTGATCAAACCATCCTGGAGTTGGTATAGTTCATCAAACCTTTTTTGTTCGAAAAACATATGGGAAATAATCAGTACTGCACAACCCTGGGCCTTCAGATTTTGAGTCAGTTCCCAGAAACGTAAATAGGTTTCCCAATCAAAGCCCTGGTAGGGTTCGTCCAGTAATAAAAGTTGGGGTTTATGCATCAATGCCAGGGTCAGGTTGAGTTTCTGGCGGGTGCCGCCGCTAAGGTTAGCGACCAGGCTCTGGCGGCACTGTTTATAACCCAGTTCTTCCAGCAGTTCCTCGGCCCGTTCGATATTATCCAGTCTATAGGCGGCCCTGAAATAATCCAGGTGTTGCTTTACGGTAAGGGCCTCGTTCAGGATTACCACCTGGGGACAATAACCGAAGGTGCCCTGGCGGATAATTCTACCGTGATTGGGCCGGGCTTCCCCGGCCAGAATACGCAGTAACGTCGATTTCCCCGACCCATTTTCACCAACAATGCCAACCAGTGAGCCCGGATAAACCTCCAGGTTAATATCGCGTAAAACCACGTGACGGCTATAAGCTTTACTCAAATTTTGGGTACACAAAATCGGCTGAGACATCTTCCATCTCACTTTCAGTAGTTTATTCGGTTAAAAAAATCAGGTCTAAGTTTGGTAGGGACAGCGCTCAATACCCCGGATAAACTGGGTGATCGAATTTTTGGCGTTGTCAAGCCAATCGAATTTGCCCTTTTCCAATATCCATAAAAGCGTCATTCCTTCAAAGATAGAGATTATTGTCCTCGCGGTCTGGGTGGTATCAAGGTCGCTTCGAAGCTCTCCTCTTGTAATACCCTGCTCAATCAATTTGCCCAGACTATTTATCAATTCGCGGTAATAGTTGCCTACGAACTCATTTACCGTTTTATTCCGCCCGGCTAATGAATAAAATTCAAAGGCAACCGGCAAAAGGAGTTTCATCATTTGAACTTCGTGGCCGAAGGTATCGGTTAGGTCTAGCAGGTGGTCTCGGACAGAACCTTCGGTTTGCAATAATTCTTGTATATGGAGCGACCTGGAAAAGATTTGTTTTAACAGGGCTTCAATGATGGCGTCTTTGCTTTTGAAATAAAAATAAAGGACCCCTTTGCTGACACTGGCTTCCTGGGCAATATCATCCATCCGGGCTTTGTGAAATCCCATGCGGGCGAATACTTTTATCGCCGCCTCTAAAACTTCCTGGGTGCGTTGCACACTTACATCAGGTCGGGGAGCCAAAAATATTACCTCACCTTTTCTATTTATACTGACCGGTCAGTCATTTATAGATTAGCACTATCCTGAAATTTGTCAAGTCCTTCTTGGGGAAACAAACCGGGGCCATAAAAAAACTCACTGTGAAACATCTTACATTTGAGTTAGTAGAGTATATTCCTGGCTAAATACCCGCTAGAAATGTTCTATAAAACCATTTTAATTTTTAGCTAATTTTTAATTAATTTTACCTTCACTTTCTTCAGTTAGGCTTTGCTTACTCCCGATTAATGAAAAATATTTCTTAATTTCAATTTTAAGAATGAAAATTATTACAAATTTGGATAAAACCTGAATTCTACTGGAGAAGTAAATTGAGCCAAGCCTTAAATAAATATGCTAAAAGTCTTAATGGACCGGATATAGGGGACAACTCGCCGGATCCGACCATAATGGCACCTGTTTCAATCCCTCAATCGAAGGAACCATTTGAAGGAGAAAGCAACGGAGAAACCAGGCATGTGACTTTCAGCGCCGGTAAGCCCCGGAATGACTGGCAAATCTTTACTTCTCATGGCCTCGTGTTAATTTCGGTTTTAAATAATCCAGGCCGGACCGTTCGTGAAATCGGCCTTGAGCTGAACCTGACTGACCGGGCGGTAGCAATTGCCCTGGCGGACCTAGTAGCGGAGGGTTATATGACCCGCGAACGGGTAGGACGGCGTACCTTTTACCATGTAAATGAAGAACATCTCTTGCGTTACCCGGTAAGCCCCTTTGGCATAAAAATTAAACCTATCCTGACCGTAAAAGCCTTACGGGCGGAAAACCTGGCAACCCATGCCCCGGCTTTGAACCAATAAAACCCCAGGAAATAATTAAAAAACGGTCTTGAAAACAATGTTTGTATGCTTTAAGTGTCATTTTTTCTTATTGGAGTAAGGTACAGGTTTATATCAGGAGAAACTGCCTTGTCTGAAAGGCATGCTCACTTTATGTTAACTCACTATACAACCGTCGAGAAACGCGACCGCCTATAGGTGATTGGACCAAACCATGTCGGACCTGATTTTTCTCTGGTCCAGGTAATTGAAGGTATCGAAAATTCACCCCGGCCCTGATTATTGCCGTGGTAGATGAAATAAGCGGCTACTGGGAATTATCTCTATTAACCAGATTATAGTTGACATTTTCCTCGGAATTTGCCCTGAGGAATTTATAAGTGACATCAATGACCTTGAAGCCGCCGAGGATTACGGTCTCAACATTCGCCTGAGCCAGGCCCCTACCGAGCGGGAAATGATGTTAACGCCGGTTTTCGTCCGGCCCAACGACACGATTGTCCAGGCTTTTCGCCAGATGCACAAATATGGGCTCAGGGGTCTGCCAATCGTGGATACCGGTATGCCGGTGATTGGTTATCTTGACTGGTTCGAGATTATTGCGACCTGGTTAAAGGCCAACTGGGATAAGGCTGGTGAACAATAACCGCGACCATAATCAGAACCTCGGCCAACGTTATTGTCACAAGTCTGGGCGAACAAGCCGGTTACAAAATAAGGTTTTTTAGCTTACTCAAATTCGGTATTTTTATTACAATCCAATCCTTGCTCATTTCCAGCCTTTACCTGTAGCTGCGTTATCTTTAAGGGGTTGGCCTGGACGAATTTGCATGGGAGCTATGCTTATAAAAAGAAAGGGCGGTACAGGTAAAAGTAAACTTTTATAATAAATACAACCTTCAGATAAATTCCAGGGGTTGTGTCAGGGTATAAAGTTCCAGGAACTTACCGAATAAGCTGACTTCCAATCTGGTCCGGTTTCGGTGAAATAACCCTGCCGCTCCCCTTGAAGACCGGTTTCGACTTTTAGGGTGCGCCAGCGATACTCACCCCGTTCATAGTCATAGGTTTTACCATCATCGTCAAAAAGTTCAAATTCACCCGCTACATTCCCATAATGTCTTATTTCTAAAGGTATTGTTTGTAAATTTGAGGAGTCGGGCACATAATCATAGTCCGGCATCAGCGGGATAATACTACCTTTTCGGACAAAAACCGGGATGCGTTCAAGGCCAGTTTCTATTTTAATTGTTTGACCACCTTGGTAGAGTTCATGGGTTTCAAAGTCATACCACTCTCCTGCCGGAAGTGTTACCGGGCGCGATTTCTGTCCGGCAAACACAGGGGCCACCAATAATGTCTCACCAATCATAAATTGGTCGTCTAATTCTAACTCGCCAGGACCACCATAAACAGTTTCTAAGTCGGTAAGTTCACGGGTCTGGTTGGCTGGTGTCTCTCTCTTCAGGTTTTGATCTACCAGCACCATCGCTTTCCAGGGGGGAATTCCCTCGAAATGGTAGCGCGCAAACAGGCTGTAAAAATATGGGATTAAACGCATTCTCAGTTTAAGATACTTGCGAATTATAGGGGTAACTTCCGGGAATGACCAGAGATGAATCTTATCAAACCAGGCATTAAGCATAGCCAGGGGCGAAAAACAGACTGTTTGAACCCGCCTCACCAACTCCTCACCGGTTTTTGCACCCCGTACTTCGGGAGTCCACAATAAACCGCAAAGACTGGCGTTGCATAAAGCCCGCACAAATTGCCGGTGGTCGTAAAGATCGGAATAAAGCACAAAAGGCAAACTCGAAGCGCCCGCATTTGAAGCTCTTACCAGCCCGTAAGTACGCCGGTTGTGCTGGCGAAACATTTCAAAATTCATTTTCTGTAACAAAATCCCATAAACCTGCCGCATTTGCTCGCCGTCATGACCGGAAGGGAACTGCGCCTGGGCCGGGAACATCCAGGCTCCGATGGTCAGTTCACTCCCATCGCATTCATCAATTTTATAACCGCTCACACCATGGGCCAGGTGTTCGGTGGTGTGTTGATTTTGCACAATGGCCTGAACTTCAGCCAGCGAATAATCGGGAGCGAGACCTCCCCAGACGGTATGGGTACCGGATAAGGGGGCTAACAAAGGATGGATTTTAGCCTGGGGTGAAACATAGGGGTGTTCCCACAAATTTACCTGGAACCCGGCCTGGTTTAATTGCCTGATAAAATTGGGGGGTTCCGGGAACCTTGCGGAATTCCATTCATACGTAACCGGGTAAGCCGTCGTATGCCAGCCCGGCTCGAGGCCGATCACATCACAGGGCATGTCATTCTGGCGGTAGCTGGTTGCTTCCGCCAGGACTTCCTGGGCGGTATATTCGGATTGAGTCCGGTGCCAGAAACCCAGCCCCCAGCGCGGCGGTAAGGCCCCACCTCCACAAAACAGGTTATAACGCTGGACTACCTCATTTATGGCCAGTCCGGCAAAAAGGAAAACTTCCATGGTGCTGTCGGTAATTGTAAATTCCAGCCGTTCCTCACCTTCCAGGGCACTTGTCGAATTTCTAACCCTTGAACCACCACAATGGACTGTAACTATCCGGGCTGTGTTTATCAAGAGACCGTAGCCTCGACTGGAAATAGCAAATGGCACCGGCGCATGCGTTTCGCCGGTATCCAGGATGGGATCACTATTTACCCGCAAATAACGAGTGTGGTTGCGATGGTTAAGCCGTAAAAACTGGAGGCCCAGACCATAAATATTTTCTTCCGACATGAGAGGCAGCGAAAAAGTAAGATAGTGAGAGCTCTGGGAGAGTTTTACCTGTTCCCACTCTACCGGTAGGTCCGGGGAACTCATTTTCTCGAGGGCCGCCAGGCGCGGTGCGGTCTTAATTAAAGACAAAGGATTAAAACTATCATGTTGACCAATCTGGACCCGCCAGACTCCGTTAGCCACCTGCTCCCACATTTAGAAAATTCTCCTTCAAAATTTTGGTCTGGTTATTTCTATTCGCTAAAAGGCGTGAAACTACAACCTCCTGGATAGTCTTCAATGGGACCAAAGCTACCCAGGAGGGTTTTTGCTGACTTCGTTTGAAAACCTTAATTAAGCCTACGACTCAGACCAGATATTTTCCATAGTCCAGACATCGAGGTTCAGAAGTTTGGCGTTTTCCCCGGCTGAGAACAGCTTAACCTCAAGGCTGTCAGGGCGGGTGGGATAGACCCGGCTCGTGATAGCGGTGCGGTCGTTGGCAAAAATTTCGATGACCGAATGATCAAGGAATAGATGCAGTTTCAGTTTTCCGTCTCCGGTTGGGTCCAACCTTGCCCGGCTGATGTCCCGGTGGGCATCGTTGCTGAGGCTAGCCTGGGAGCCGTCTACCTCAAGGATGCCGGTGGCGCTGTTATAGCTGATACGCGTCTTTTCGGTGCCGTCCGGTGAGCAGCGGACTTCCAGGCCAAATTCAGCATTTTCACCTGGGGCAAACTCGGCCAGGATTTCCAGCGAGTCACCTTCAATTTCCAGGTCAACAGACCCGGTTAAATCCATGGCGGGCCAGTTTCGGTGCGCCCCACGCAGCGCTTGCACTTCAGGGGCGGGTTCAATCCGCAAGGAATTATCCTCGTTAAGATTTAGCACCCAGGGGAGTGTCATCACACCTGACCAACCGGCGGCTTGCTGGGCGTCGTCACTGCGGCGCTCACGCAGCCAGCCCCACATAATCCGCCGCCCCTGCTCGTCCTTGAACGATTGTGGCGCATAAAAAGACTCACCGAAATCAAGTTTTGTGCTGTATAACGGCGTGAACTGCTGGTCGACATACTCTCCGGTGACATAGGAGGAATAAACGCCATCTTTGGCCCATACCGAAATACACAGGACATGCTTGCCATCCAGGGCAAAGAAGTCGGGGCATTCGCACATCGAACTGGCGGCGTAGGGCAGGGCCGGGTCTTCCCTGGCAGTGTAGATAGGGTGCAGATATTCCCAGTTCAACAGGTCGACCGAACGAAAGAGCAGGACCTGCCCGACCATACCCTCTTCTTTTCTCGCTCCAACTACCTGGTACCAGGTAGCGCCCTCTTTCCAGACGGCATGGTCACGGAAATTCCTTACATCAATGCCTGGCGGCGGGGCGGCAATAATCGGATTGCCGGGGTACTTTTCCCAGGTGACAAGGTCGGCGCTACCACGCGCCAGGCAGGGTGTCTGGATACCATCGCGAAAACCGGAATAAATAAAGGTAGGTATGCCGTTGTCGTCGACGGTGCACCCTGACCAGCACCCACCCTCGTCAGGGGTGCCAGGCGTGGGAGCCAGGGCAATTGGCAGGTTTTGCCAGTGGGTCAAGTCGCTGCTGACCGCGTGACCCCAGTACTTAAAATCTTTAGGTAGGGGTTCGGGATAATACTGGTAAAAAAGATGGTACTGGCCCTGCCACTGAATTACACCGTTTGGGTCGTTCAGCCAGTTGGCCGGTGGCAGGAAATGGTACTGCGGGCGTTGGGTATCGACAATGGTTTCCACAGAAAATTTTCTCCCTCTTTGAGAAAATGCCTTTTTTATGAACGAAGGCTTTAGGTAAAACAGGTTTGGTGCGTTTGATTGAACTATGATAACAGGCTCAAAAGGAAGGAGCAAACCGGAGGGATTTAGCCGCCAGGACTGTGCCGCTATTAGGACCACCCCGCAGTAAATAAAGATTTGCCGGATTTCCAATACTTCTCTATTGATAATAAGCTCTTTCCGGGAGGCTTCACCAGCCTGGATCCAACTGACCAAAATTGTTATACAAAAACAAATTGTAAACTCAGCATCGCCACTTTCTGAGAATTGGAACCTGACACAATCAAATAGGTTGGCCTAAACCGGCCAACCTGTTCGATTTAATTACGCTTTTGGAGTGGTGACAAACCGGCCAGGGGCTTTTACCTCCAACCCCTTTTCTTCCTCCTCTTCGATTGTCTGAGCCTTAACATAGCCGGGACTTACCATGCTGCGCAAGACCGGCACAAAATGCCGGACTTTGATTACCGCCAGCCCAGCGCTTATAGCCAGGTAAATACCAGCGAAAAGATATTCGCTATCGAGAGTTCCGATTCTTTCCGGGACGATAAACTGCGCAATCAGCAGACCAAAAAGTAAGAAAGCGCCACCCAGGGTCATTCGCAAACTGAGAATAACCATTACCGCCAGCAAAGTCTGGGCAGAAGTTACCAGCATCGGCCCGGCCAGGTTAAACGCCTGAGTCTGGCCGTTCTCAAGATAAGTACCGGAAAGAGGTAGTGCTCGCATTGTTCCCGACCCCAGACTGAAGACCAGCGGAAGAGTGCCCACCAGCAAGGTCCACTGGTTGACTTTGCTGGCAACCAGTGCACCCAGACCTTCTGCCGCCATGAAACGCAGCGTAAAGATAATACAGATTACAATTTCCGGGGCTTCCGAGGCCAACGGTGCGAACCACTGTAACAAGAAAACCTGGTCTACTCCCAAGCGAGTGCCGGTTTCAATCAGCGAAACCGCAAAGGGGTGAGCTACAAGGAAGATTACTGTCCCTGCAAAAAGAATTAAGGCCGCTACTGCCCCGATCCTTTTTGGACGCGCTAAATCCCCAAGCAATTTGGCCGGGCCAACCAGTTCCGGTTCGTGGACTTCGGCTTTCATCAGGCGAAGCGAATAGAGCACGAAAAGTCCTAAAAAGACTCCGAAATCTATGAAGTCAATCTGCCCTTTGATAGGAATAATAAGCGAATAAAGACCCGCGAATAAAAGAAACCCGATTTCAACCCGCTGGCCTTTCCCCAGCCGAATGGCCCTTTGCCGGAATTTGAGAGCAAAGATAAAAACCAGCAACGGCCAGGCAAACCCGACAATCATCCGGTTCGCCCCGATCATGTTAGCAACGGCGAATTGCTGGTATGCCGGGTCCGAACCGGCCTGGAAAGTCAGGGCGAAATCTACCGCGTATTCTGGCAAAACGGCAATCAAGGCCATAACCGAAATTGCCAGGGCTTTTGGCACATCTGCCTGGGCCGCTTCGGTCGCCCAGGCCAACAAAAAGGCCGCTCCAATAACGCTCAGGCCAAACAAAAATGAACCCCATAGCGGTGTATCGTATTCGACCTGTTTGAGGGCAAAAAACCGCACGAACAGACCTGGCACCGTGACCAGAACCGCCAGGCAAATCCACAACCAACCCCTTCCTGTTTTGCTTTGAATTTCCATACTTTCTTCCTTTTTCCTGCTTTTACTCTTCTTATTTCTTATTGTTCTTTGCTATCGGAGACTTAATGGCCGTTGAATTCGAACAACTGGCGAATAATTTCGCCTTCGTGTTTTTCCAGCACCCCTTCTTCGTTGCCGGTTTCGATTATCTCTTTTTACTATTCCAGTTCCCAGTCTCTTTTAGAGCCGGTAAGATATTCTTTTAACAAACATCCTTCGGTCTGTGGTCAGGGTTCAACCGGCTCAACCATCAAGGACTGTTTAATTCTAGGAGGGTTGGGTGAAACAGATCTGAATTGACCATTAAAACTAGTTAAGAAATATGGCGTTGCTGGGAAATTGGTAGAATTTCGGGTTCTTTCGGGATTTTAGTGAATTTTTTTATTGAAGGTTTTAGTTTTGTTTATTTATTCTGTCAAAGATTAAATCCACTTTTAGGTCGAGAGTTTCAACGGAACCTTGAAACGAAAATGTGTTGACCGGTACAGTTTTGACACCCGCCCTCAAGACAGGAATTGTGTTTTTGAATATCTGGAATTGTTTTACAAACGGCATAGGCTACATTCATCTTCAAGGTATTCTGCTCCAGAGGTCTTTGAAAACATACCGTAGCTAGTCCTTTCTGACTCCCTCGCTAAACCGTGGTAAGGTTTACTTTTTATAATGGTTACTTTTCTTATACAGGGACCGGTAATTAAAGGAACAAACCGTACCGGGGTCTCAAAATAAAAATACCGGGGTATTTTTGATACACGGCCCCCTTCTACAGCCAAAACCAGGGGTGTTTTTCAAATTAACTTTTCAGGTGACCTTCTTCAGTAAAACCTAACCCCTCTCTCAGCAAGTATTAATGCTTGAGCTTTATCCTTAAAACATCAGCAAACGAATACGGCTGGTTATTGCAAGCAAGACTTTCACATTTTAGGCAATGACCTTACCCCATCAGTGAAGGCTGAAACTTTTTGAGGATTCTGAAATGGCTTTTTGAAAGGACATGGGATTTGAAAGATAAACCAAGAACCGAGGATATTTTGAACTTGCAGGAAAAACCAGGTGCAAGAAATAGCAAAAAGAAACTGCTCAACCTGTTTGGTGGCGCGGCTCTCACGGCAGCGATAGCCTTTAGCGCGCCCAGCATGGTCGGCCAGGGTGCATTAACCTATGCCCAGACCGCTACAGCCACGACCACTGCTGCGCCGAGCACTTCTTCCACGACCCCTACGGCACAGCCCAGTCAGTCAACTACTGGCAGCAGCACCCCAACTACTGGAATGCCGGTTGGCCCCGCGGGTGCGCCTGGTCCGGCGGGCGGCCCGCCTGCTGGCCCTGATGGTGGACCGGGTGGCTTGAGTGGCTTTATCACGACAATCAATGGCAGCACCATCACCCTCAAACAAAACAGTGTTATCACTATCCAGGCTACCGTCAATGACAATACGGTCTATAACGAAGCCGGTACCTCTATTAAACTGAGCGACCTGGCGGTAGGTGAAAAGGTCCGTATCCGCACAGCTGTTTCCAGTGATGGCACCGTGTCGGTGGCCGGGGTGGAAGTGGTGCTCGACCGCACCGATGGCACTATCAGCGCAATTGACTCCGGCAGCCTGACCCTGACCCGGCCGGACGGCTCAACTACCAAAGTGGCCCTGGGCAGTTCGGTAAGCGTCCAGGACCTGGGTAAGTCAAGCGCGGTTAGTAACCTGAAAACCGGTCAGAAGGTCGAAGTAGCCGGGCAACTTGGCAGTGACGGCACTCTCACCGCCCAGGTCATCAATGTCCAGTACGAACATCTTGGCGGCCAGGTGAAGGCAATCAGTGGCAACACTATAACGGTGGAAGTTGGGGTTGGGCCTGACGGTTTAGCCGGTCCTGCCGTTCCCCCTGCGCCACCTTCCGGCAGCAGCCAGAGTACCGCCACCGCAACTCCTTCAAGTACTTCGGCGGCCTCGACCAGCACCACGACGACCAAGACTATCACAGTTAGCGATAGTACGGCTTATATGACCGCCGACCAGAGCGGCAAGCTTTCGGACATTGCCGTAGGCGACCGCATTGATGCGCAGGGGACCGCCAGCAGCGACGGCAGCAGCTTTACCGCCCTTTCAGTAACGGTCCACCTACCCCATTATCACGGCCAGGTAACCACAGTAGATGGGTCCACCATTACGCTTAAAGATGGCGACACCACCCGCACGATTTTGATTAATGGGGATACCAAATATCTCAACGGCACCTCAAGTGCGGCCTTGAGTGACGTGAAATCGGGTGAGGATATTAGCGCGGAAGGCAAAGTTGACACCAACGGCCAGATGACCGCGATGGTAATCCAGGTCGGACACCCGGCCGGACCACCCGTTCCCGGAATGTAACCGGTTTGAGAGCGGGGTTAGAAATCCATTGATTGGGAACAAAAAAATTCGAAAACTCCTCGCTTTCCTCGCTCTCTACCTCGCACAACCTTCCTTACAAAGCATCGCTACAAAAGGCTGTCTGTCAGAAGACAGCCTTTATTTTGCTTTCTATAAGCCAGGCGCCTGACCACAGCAAGTTGGATAAATTACCACCTCACTAGCAGGTGAGGTTTTCTCAGAATTCGTTAAGTAGTTTCTCATTAAATTCTCAGTTTGTGGCACTAAAATAGCTAATAGAAACAAAATTGTTCGCAAGCCAACTAGCATCTGGCTAATTACCCGGACGGAAAACCAAAATAAGAAAAAGAGAAAAACCCTAGATGATGCAAAACACAACCAATAAAACTGATAACCCTGCTAGTAATAAGGCGTTACAAATACTTGTTGTAGATGACGAACAGGGTATTTTAGATTTTATCTCGCTGGGGTTGGAATACGAGGGTTTTGAGGTAAAAACCGCTACAGACGGCAACAGGGGTCTTGAAATAGCCCTTCATGAAAATCCAGATTTGATTATCCTGGACCTAATGCTCCCAGGCATTGATGGTCTGGAACTATGCCGTCGTCTGCGGGCCTTTTACGATGTGCCGATTATCATGCTTACTGCCAGGGATGAAATAGATGACCGGGTCCAGGGGTTAAACATGGGCGCCGATGATTACCTTACCAAACCTTTTAGTTTTAAGGAACTCCTGGCGCGGGTGCGAGCGGTCCTAAGGCGGAAAATTGGCGGAGCGGATACTACGACAACCCAGCCAAAAGCCGAAGGATTGGGGCAACCGGTTGACCGTAAACTAACTTATGGCGATATAATTCTCGACCCGGCTAGCCACGAAGTGCTCCGAAATGGGGTGCCAATAGAATTAACTTTGCGCGAGTATGAATTACTATTGCTCTTCATGCGTCACCCGCGGCTTGTTTTGAACCGTGATAAAATCCTGGAAAATGTCTGGGGCTATGAATATTTAGGTGATAGCAACATTATCGAGGTTTATGTACGCTATCTGCGCCACAAACTTGGGGAACCGAATCCGATCCAGACCATTCGGGGTGTTGGTTATATTTTTAGATAACCGGTTACGGTTAAAACCAAAATTAATCTGATGGAAATAGATAAATAGGCCGAATATGTGGCTTGTACGAAGTTTGAGATGGCGTTTAACTCTTTTTTATGCTGGTTTGATGCTGGTGCTGGTGTCAGGGTTAGGTATTTTTGTATATAGCCAGTTAGATGGCTTCTTAATCGATAGTTCAGCCAACCGCCTGAGCTATGAAACGGCTCCAAAACTTTCTCTCGGTCCGGCAGTAAAAACAGAAACCAACACCGATACCAGGGCCCTGCTACAGCGACTAAACACCCAGATCCAGACTTTGAATTCTCAAACTATTTACGCTACCACTTATGATGCTAACGGTCAGGTCGTTTCTGCTGATGCTGGAGCCGCACTTCCGCAGGACCAGGATACCACTACTGAGACCAGTTCTAACCAGTTTGTTTCAATGAAATCACCTCCGGCAGCCAGCCAGTTTGAAGCGGCCAGGCTTGCCAATAATTATCATTATGTGGAAGAAAGTAACAATTCCAACCGGTTGGTGGTTCTGATAATCCCGGTTACAATTCGACAATTAGTGGTGCCTGCCCCGGCGCCACCACCCATTGATAAAAAAGCACAGACAGGTGGGCCAGACGTGGGAGCCACCACCGTGGGAGTTTCGAGTAATAACCCCTCCTCTTCCAATGTGGCTCAACCTTCATCGCCGGACGAAGTTGCCGGATTTGTGGTGGTGGCCCAACCGTTGTTCGAAGCTGATCAGATTTTAGGCCAGTTGCGGCTCATTCTGCTATTAGGCGCAACCGGAACAGTCATAATTATACTTTTACTTGGCCTGCCGGTGGCGCGGTTTGGCCTGGCGCCGCTCAAGAAAATGACCCTGACGGCACAGCGCATTGCCGGGGGCGACCTGACCCAACGAGTGGCCTTGAAGCCTTTGAACGCCAGAAAAAGCGATAAAGAAGCCGGGGGCGGGATCAAAGGTACTGACGATGAGGTTCGCCAGCTAACAGTAGCCTTTAACCAGATGCTTGACCGGATTGAAGCCGCTTTCTCGGCCCAGCGCCGGAGTGAGGCCCGTACTCGGCGGTTTGTAGCAGATGCCAGCCACGAGTTGCGCACACCTCTTACCACCCTGGGCGGCTCACTTGATGTTTTAATGATGCAGGCTAAAAATCTGCCTCCCCAGACCCAGAAATTCTTAAATACCATGCAACGCGAGATAGACCGGCTCACCCGCCTGGTGGTGAATTTGCTCCAGTTAACCCGGCTGGATGCAGGTGGTACCCAGGTAGTCCACCCGGAACCGGTGCGGCTGGATACCCTGATTGACCAAACTTTCGAGGGATTGAGTGTTTTAGCCGGAGAGCGTCATTTAAACCTTGAAAATAATAAAATAACCGGCGAGGGGAATACTGCCGCCCTGACTGAAGAAGTCTGGGTCCAGGCCGATAGTGACCGGTTACGCCAGGTGCTGACCAACCTGATTGATAATGCTATCCGCTATACCGCCCCGGACGGCACCATCACCCTTAGAGCCGAATACGTTTCGTTACCTCTAACGACAACTACAAATGCAGTTGAAAAGAACTGGGTAAAACTGGAAGTAGCTGACAACGGGGCCGGAATACCCCAAAACCATCTCAGCCATATTTTTGACCGGTTCTACCGGGCGGACGGAGCGCGAGTTGGGACAGGGACAAACAGCAATGCCGGACTGGGTCTTTCGATTGTCCAGGCAATTATTGAAGCACATGGGGGACAAATAACTGTGGCAAGTGAGGTTGGTAAGGGGACAATTTTTACTATCTACCTACCGGCAGCAACCACCAGTTACCGCGGTCTTATGGAGCGATACTAGGTTATGGATCTGTCTTTTGCACTATACTGACTGGGACCAGCCAGTATTCCAACCGGTCGCACTAGGGAGTTCTAACCCTTTATGGGATTAAACTTTCGATGGGCCGAAAAGGAAATTGTTGGGACAAAACGGCGATGGAGAATTTCTTCAGAACTTTAAAAGTCGAAATATGGTTAAAGAATACGGGGCAATTGCCCGGTATTCGAAACCAAAATACCTTTAATTGGGAGGTATTTTGGTTTCGATGCTAAATAAATTAAGAGAGTGCCTGAAAACCCTTGAGAGTTGCATTCATCGGTGACGAAACCGGTATTAGTTGAAGTGCCAAAAATGCGAACCCTTTCAGATTTCTCCGGTTGATCTTTAATGGTTTTAGGGAAACGTTATAATTTGCCGCCTTATCAAGATGAATCCGACCTGCCTTTATTGTTATCGGTTGATCAGGTTTGACGGTTTCATCATCTTCTATATGGCATACCAGGCGCTGACCATTTATTAGGATTTCCACTTCATGACCATAGTCTTTTTTCAGGAAGTTTGGATAGGTGCTCACTTGCAACCGTACATCATATTCCCCGGCCTGAGTAGCGATATACTCCCAGCTTAACCAGTCTTCAGGAAAAATCCAGTTTTGTATGGCCCCTGAACGCCCTAGCTTTACGCGACTGCCTTCTGCTTCTTTATGAAGGGAGGCCTGAATGGCAGAAAGCTGAATTACGCCTGAGTCATTTTGGATGATAGATTGATCAACATCTGGTTCTCCATCAAACTCAACCACTACAACTGTGCAATATGGATCTGGAGTTATTGGCGGGAGTTCGATCTCAAGCCGGTTATATCCCAATAATTTTTCCTGGGACTGATTATAGCCAAAAATGCAACCAGGGTCTGAAAGAAGATAACATCCTTTAACCTTGTTTTTCAAACCTATCAGGGAGATGGCCTTTTGCCAGTCATAGACATGAAGGTAGAGTTTGTTTTCCTTACTTGTAACCCTGCCCCATTGAGGCGTATTTTTAAAAGGGGTGCCTTTGGTCCCGTATATAGCTTCACTATTAACACTCATCCATTCCCCTATTGCTCCCAAACGCTCCTGTTGCTCCTCAGTGATCACTCCTTCAGCGGTAGGCCCTACATTTAACAGGTAATTCCCCCCTAAACTCACGATATCCACGAGCTGGTGGATAAGCTCCTCTGGCGAACGATAGGTGTTATCTGGCTGTGAATAATATCCCCACATATTACACATGGTCATCGGTGTTTCCCAATCTACCCCCGCAGGAATTCCTGGTATCTCACAATCACCCAAACTCAGATAATCGTATTCTACCGTTTCATCGTCCGATACACGGCTGTTTACAAGGCAGTCAGGTTGCAGCTCTCTCACCAGGTCTACCAATTCTTGGGCCTGGTCAGGCCGTATCAAGGAAGGAGTGTCAAACCAGATAATCCCGATAGGTCCGTATTGAGTCAGGAGTTCTTTTATCTGTGGTTTGTCAAACTCATCTATATAAGTTTGAAGATTTTTGCGATTCTCTTCAGGATAGTCCCAGAAGTTACCGTAATTTCCAAGCCGGTTTGGATCATGTACTTCAAGGCTCTGGGCTTGAGGGTGACGCCATTCCCTTACATGGGAATAGTAGAAACAAAGTTTTAACCCTTCACGTTTACAGGCCTTCGCAAGTTCTGTCATGACCTCACGTCCATAAGGGGTTCCGTCAACAATGTTGAAGGGGCTTACCTCAGATTTGAACATAGAAAAACCGTCGTGATGTTTGGCGGTGATAACAATATATTTCGTACCTGCATTCTTAGCTATTCTTACCCATTCGTCAGCATTAAATTTGACTGGGTTAAAATCCCTGGCCAGTTTCTCATACTCTTTAACGGGAATTCTTTCTTGATACATCACCCATTCCCCACGGGCTAGCTGGCTATAAATTCCCCAATGAATAAACAAACCAAAGCGGCTTTCCCGCCACCAGGAAATTCTTTCATCTGTTTTCTTACTTACTTCTGTTTCCATACTTACACCTCGCTTACTTACTTTTGTGTTAAAGAGTTAAACTAAATTGGAATTTGGTTTCCTATTCTTCAAAATACCGGTCATAGGACGCCACATATTTGTTGGAAGTGCTTCAGGCAATACCATCAGGCTTGCTTGCCGGTTGAATTCCCCTTCAAAAGGATAGCGGACAAAGGTAATTTTTGGGCGTGAGGTAATTGCCTAATTTTACCGGCGGTAGTTGGTGCAGCAAACCATCCGGTTCGCTAAGTTGTTTGGTAAGTGGCAAAACAATCCTTGATTTCTTAAATGGACGGCTTTCACCAATATTGGTGAAAGCCGTTGTATTTGCTGAGTTAGTAATCTATTTTTGACTGCCCCTGAAGTCGGAACCGACAAAATGAAACGTTGAGCAAATAGTTAGACCACAAGGACGGGCAAAATCGTTTGCAATATCCCGGCTGAAATTGGGCTCAAACCTTGCTGGTCCGGCCATAAACCTGATAACTGAATAACCGGATACTACCATTATGATAAAGAGCCCCTGGAAAAGCCGGTTACAACCCGTTAAAACTCTTGCCCAGACTCCTTTATGTAGAGTTACGGGAGAGCCAGCCTACAATAATACTTAAATAAACTGGCCCTCGTTAATTAAAGTAAGCGGGTACTTACTTCTTGTAGGTTGACTTGTCGTAAGCTTCCTGATTGATTTGCAGGTAGCGTGGCAGCCCTAATGCGTCCAGACCTTTGACATACGAGTCCCAATCCTTGTCCAGGCTTTTCGACCCGGTGATGAATTGTAGTGAGTTCTGGCTCACATAACTGTCAATATTGGTCTGCAAAGTAGCTACTTCACTGCCCAAAGACGGGTCAATCCAAACGCCCCAGAAAGGAAAAATTTTAGATTTATCTTCTTTCCCGGCATAAAGATCTGTCGCTTCCTGCAACCGGCGTTCGTAACCATCCGGCGCATAAATATCGGTGGTCTGGACCCATGCATCCCGGAAAGCCCGCGTGTTGTTAAATTGCGCCAGTGCGCTAATGTCAGTATTGTAAGGCGCAACCCCGGCAGGTCGAGTTATCGTTTTGTAGAGCGGCGTTACCCCTTTTGCAATCGCCACATCATTTGGTCCTGGTTTTACCACTGTCCGCTCATCTGTGCCGAACGTTCCCTTAATTTGGCCTTCGTCGGTGAAGATATAGTCAAGCATTTTGATTGCCGCAATCTGGGCATCTTTGCTGGCCTTGCTGGTCAGAACAAAGGATGCTCCCGACAAACTGGGAAAGTTGTAGCCGGTGTAAGCCTGCCCGCCTGGGCCTTTGAGCGGTGGGACGGCGTCATACTGCTTGTCGCGGCCATCCGGTGAACCAAGGGTGAAGAAAATGGCGGGGTGCAAGACGGTAGCCGAGCCGAGTATAACCGTTCCGGCATTATCGCCAATCTGCTTGAGGGCATCCGGGTTCTGGGTGAAAGCACCTTTATCAATCAGACCGGCGTCGTAGAGCGACTTGATGTAAGCCAAACCCTGCTTCCAGCCGTCTTTGTTAACCTGGATGTCTACTTTGCCACCGTTGAGAACGAGGGTCGAGTAGTTGTCACCAGTGTGGGGGTCATAGATGAACGCATTCATGAAGTAAGGTATCAATTGGTCGCGGACATCGGCGCTCAACGGCACTTCATCAGCTTTACCGTTCCCGTTGGGGTCTTTGGTCTTAAATGCAGTCAGGACAGCCTTCATCTCATCGGTAGTGGTTGGCTGTTTGAGGTTGAGTTTCTTGAGCCAGTCGCTGTTCATCCACAGTTTGTCCGCGTAGGAGCAGTGATAGCAGTCCACCCACTGGGGTAAGCCGTAGATTTTGCCATCCGGCGCGGTTGCCATAGCCTTGTAGTCAGGATTGGAGTCGAGGGCCTTCTGGATGTTAGGGCCGTACTGCTTGATCAGGTCGTTGAGCGGAATGATGACACCCTGCTGGGAGTATTTAAGCAATTCGGCCTGGGTAAAACGATCTACCCACGGGATTAGCCAGTATAGGTCCGGAAAATCTCCACTGGCAAGAGAAATCTGGCGTTTTTCCTTGGCTGGAGCGCCGTCCCAGGTGGTGGTCTGCCAGGTAAACTGAATGTTAAACTTCTGCTCCAATAACTTCATGAAAGCGTTGTTAGCCAGGTCATAATCTGGACCTTGTGGAGCAAAAACAGTCATTTTGACAGCCGGGCCAGTAGCAGCGGTAGTTGCGGCTCCTGTAGCCGCCGCCGTTGTGGCGGCGGCAGTGGTTGTGGTAGCAGCGTTAGTTGCTGTTGCGGTAGGAGCAACTGTGGGGGTGCTATCTCCGCAGGCTGCGAGAAGTGTAGTGAGTAAAATCAGCAAAGCTGTTAAAGCCATCTGCGGCTTTATTAATGACATAATCTTTGTCATACTAAACTTCCTCCTCCTGGTCGAGGCCAGGTTGTAACCCATCAAATTAAATCAATATCGGTAACGTAATGCGTGTAACCTAACGAAATGTAGAGTACAGGATTGAGTTATGGTTAAACAAAAAACTCACCACTCTAGCTCACATAAGGTTCAGGGAAAGGTCAAGTAAAGCTTTAGGGCTGACAGTTACAGGAGTGAACCTGATCAGTGCTCTATTCAGGCTGGTGATTTGCCCTTTAAGCGGCAATAAATAGCCCGGTTATTTCATCCCAACTCTTATGGTTGCTGCGAATTCTCGGCTCGATTATTTAATCTGTTGTGCTGAAGATGCTCTACCCTTGGCAACACCTCCTTTTTTAACTGCGCCATAACTTCGAAGTTTACCTGTGATACGTTTGTTTACCGGTGGGGGCAGCCCCATCAAAAAGCGCGCAACAACTGTCCTACATTCCAGGCTTGAATATGCCAGGTGCAGGATAAGGATTTGTTGCCGCGGTGTAGTGAAAAAAAAATTTCCCGGAAAGTCGCTAGATTTATATGTTATTCTAAGGGTAATATAAACGCCGACCTGTTTTTAAGATAGATATAAATCTAAATAGTTTGTGTCTTTTTCTGCTATTGAGGGAGAAATAAAAATGCTGGATAATGTGCATCTGCGGGTTTTCATGGCTAGATGGCGCAAAATAAATCCGTCCCACTGGGTTCATCACGACTTGCAGGATTTTTTCTGGCGGCTTTATTTAAACAAGACCGATGGCGCTTTTATCAAAATTACCAACCCGAATCAGGATTCAACCCCTTCTGAGTTTGAGACCTATCACCTCGAAGCCGGTAAGGCTTATTTTATTCCGGCGGGGGTGCGCTTTAGCACCGGGACCGATCGAGAAATAGACCATTTTCATGTCCATTTTGATGTGATGGGTATGCCTGACCTGGCGATGCGGACGCTGTTCAATAGCCCGATTTGCTTACCAAGCTACGATTGGATGCAACAAATCATTCTTAATTTAACCGGGGAGGTTGGCACAGACCAGGAACTGGTGAACAAAGTTGATCTTAAACTCGAAATGCAGGTCAAAGCTTTGCTTTACCAGGGGTTGACCTTATATATAAACACTCTACCAGCCGAACAACTGGCACAACCCTTACAAATTGCAATTGATCAAAAGCCAATTTTACCTGCCGTGACTTTTATAAATAATAACCTGGCGCTCCCCCTCCAGAATTCCGAACTGGCTCAACTTTGCCAGATGAGCGAAGGCTATTTTCTCCATCGTTTCAAGGAATGTATGGGTCAGACCCCAGGCGAGTTTATCCGTGAAAAACGAGTGAAACTAGCCGCTCAGAAATTACTTCTGACGACCGAGAGCATCGAGCAAATCGCTGTAAGCACCGGGTTTGGCAGTCGTTTTTATCTGACCCGTATCTTTACCCGGAGCATTGGCCTTTCTCCGGCTGCATATCGCAAAATTAAAATGGCCTGACCAATTAATTTTTGGGCAACCGGAAGCTTCTTATAGCCTTTCGATTATTTTTCTCTTTTCGGCAAAATCGAGTCACATAGGCTTAAAAGGTTGGCACCATTATTATTTCCTGGCAACTGCGGGGGGGATTCTGGATAGGCAAAAAGGGCTGTTGGGCAGTGGTTCTCCCTGGCTTATAGAAAAGTTGCTTAACTGTTGTGATAGAGGTTGAACTCAAGATTGACCATTCAGGTTCGTCATAGGCCATTTGAGACTATTGATTTGTACCTTCTCCCATCCGGCTTATTCTACCCAACCTGAAAGAAATAGGTAATTAGCCGGTTACTCTAAATATTCAATGTCCGGTCGATTCTCATAAAAGTAGCTGGGTTACAGCAAACTTGCTATAACCCAGGTAATTTAACAAACTAACTTCTTTTCTTAAATGTCAGCAGTGACAGACAGGTTCTTTATCGCGACGGCGCGAGCGGCAAAACCGTTTTCCAGGTCGGCAATCAGGTCTTCGTAACTTTCCAGGCCAATGCTCAACCGGTACATTTCTTCGTCGTAGCCCATACTCTCGCGAACTTCCGGGTTACTGCGGTGGTTATCCCCTGTGGGAAGGAGTAGACTTTCATAACCGCCCCAGCTAACGCCCTTGCCATAAAGTTTAAGGGCATCCACGAAAGCATATTGGGCTTCAACCGGGGTCGGGTCTTTCATGGAGAAACTGAACAGACCTGTATAGCCGCTAAGCTGGGTCCTGGCAAGTTCGTACCCCTCGAATTCCGGCAGACCGGGGTGCAATACCCGCAAAACTTCGGGCCGGGCCTGGAGCCACCGGGCGATTTTCATGGCCGTCTCGCCCTGCTGCTTGAGCCGCACCGCCAGCGTCCGCAACCCACGCGTCACCAGGTAGGAGTCGTCCGGGGAAAGGGCCGCGCCTAATACGACCGCCACCGGTTGAATCTTTTTGTAAAGCTCGTCGTTGCAGGCCAGTAGTCCGGCTACCACGTCGGAGTGTCCGGCAATGTATTTGGTGGCAGTGTGGACTACCACGTCAATGCCGAGGGTAATCGGGTTCTGGTAGAGCGGTGTGGACCAGGTGTTGTCAATGATGGTGTAGATGTTGTTAGCCCTGGCAAGTTTCGCCACCGCCCGCAAATCCTGGATCTGGAAAGTCTTCGAGCCGGGCGATTCCAGGTAAATCACCCGCGTGTTCGGCTTAAGGCGCGGGCTGAGGTCGGTAGACTCAGAGGAGCTAAAATACTCTACCTCCACCCCCATATTCTTCAAAAGGGTGTCGCAGACCTGGCGGGTCGGGCCGTAACAGCAGTGGGCCACAGGCAGGTGGTCGCCCTGTTTGAGCAGGGCCAAAAGCGACAGGGAGATGGCAGCCATGCCGGAAGAAAGGGCCAGGGCGTGGTCGGCTTTCTCAAGGTGAGCGATTTTGGCTTCGAGGGTGGCGCGGGTCGGGTTGCTATCCCGGCTGTAGACGTGGGCGCCCTGGTTGCGGGCTTGCGCGAACGCTTCCATGGTCTCAAAGCTAAAGAGGGAGGCGCGGTAGACCGGGGTGTTGATGGCGCCTTTTTCTTCAAAGCGGTTGTCACCGTAGTGGAGCAGGTCGGTTTCGTTAGAAGGCATGAGTTTCCTCATTTCTTAAAAGAATTAATTTGAATAAGCAGTTTGTAAAACAAGCCTTGGTGTGGCAAGACCAGCCGCCAGGTGCGACCGGTTGCCAGGTAATATCGAGATATTATCAGGTTTTCAAGTTGGGGTCTAATGCAGGGCGCAACCTGTTACCCACAAAGGCGGGACTTCAGGTCAGGTGAAAGCTGGTTTCAATATATAAAGATACCTTGATTGCTAGTAGTTGGTGAAAGCTAAAGCCAAAATGTTAGCCTGAACTTTAAGCTCAAAACCAGCATTAGTTCTGGCATATAACCTTTGTAAGCCAAACTTCTCTAATTGAGAGTTGGCCGT
>Ga0209935_1001032_pt1 | contig 51503 bp, 66 predicted proteins | sample ThiBio_1000_plan_2_FD_183958 | JGI IMG/M metagenome (GOLD analysis project Ga0209935, IMG submission 183958) | Wastewater bioreactor microbial communities from Cape Town, South Africa - Thiocy_cont_1000_plan (SPAdes) | ecosystem: Engineered > Bioreactor > Thiocyanate-remediating >... | reverse complement strand
GGGCAAGAGAGAGAGGGAGAGAGACAGAGACAGAGACAGAGGCAAACAGAAGTACTACCTTGAGTTCTTGGCAAATAGTTGCAGATTCAACTCAAACACAGTTTTTAGTAACCCATAATTGGCGGCGTCCCATCTGCCGATGTCACTCACCCAAAGGTTAATTAGGAGCACTTCCGCCAGAGCCAACGAAAAGAGAGAAGATTTGCGCTCAAAGCTCTGATATGAGAGTCAGAAAGGTTGCTCGAGTCGTTCGGCATCAATCACCTTTTGTTCTTCCCCACGTTCCCTACCATCGGTACCTTCAACATCCAAGACCAACACATCCTTATCACCAGCCGTAGCAGATTTCCCCAACCAAACCCCTACCCCGAATCAGCTCGTGGTTGGTATGGAGCGTAGGCCTACCTTTTGTGGTTTGAGTGCGTCCAAGCTCCGCATCCATCACTTCAAAGTGAGTGCCGAAAAGCAGATTTAAGAGGGTACCTTGCGGCGGAAAAACAAGGGTAAATAATTGCTGGGACTAAACTTAAAAACTGCCTACTCTTGCCACTGCTTTGACACCCCAGGATCGATACTGTCCAGTAGTCAAAACCCTTGGTCGAAAAATCCCAATCTTCCATTTTCCCCGTAAGCGTGTCGCTAGTAAAGGGTGTGCCAGTAAGGAAGAAGAAAGAGAGGGGGTGATAAAACCAACCACCACTTTCCATCCTGGTCTATCACTTGCACTAATTCAGTCCCTTGCGGGGTCACTGCATCTGTGTGCATGTTTGCTCCCCTCTCCAGCCTCTTCGCGCTTCTTTCGGAGTTCGAAATAGCATTTCTGAAGAAAACGTAACTTTGGCCACATCAGCTTGGTCAACAACACGTAGCGGCCTGCTAAGAAATTTATTCAGCCAAAAGCTGTTGCACTCACTTTACGGGAGCCTTGTTGGGTTGGGATAATGCAGTTGTGTTGCTAAGAACATAGAGTGAGAAACAGATCAAGAGTGGAAACTATAGGGTACCAATTTCAAGGTAGCCATCAGCCACCAACACTTTTGGCGCCACAAGCGAAAGCCCGTCTATGGTAGGTATTGGGAACCCAACCTTCAGATATTGATTCACCATCGGCAAAATCTATATTTGTTTTTAATGGGAGCGAACGGGGTGTTGAAGTCATCATACCACTCCTTCAAGACCAAATAGGAGAAGGCTCTCCAGTGGACGTGGATCAAAGTTGCCAATCTCTGTTGCCTACAAAATGGAATGCATCATTTACTTCTCGTTTGTGTTAAACCTCTCTCTCTCTCTCTCTCTCTCTCTCTCGTGTGTGTGTGTGTGTGTGTGTGTGTGTGTGTGTGTGTGTGTGTGTGTGTGTGTGTGTGTGTGTGTGTGTCTGCGTACCAAGCATAGGTACTTCCGTAACCAATGATGCATGCAATATTCATGACGATCAACGAATGAGGGCTCGAGCGGTGCACGGCGGTGCTCTTCTTGATGTACGCAAAGATGATGGTGAAGGGCAGGAAGACGAGGGCCTGAATCAAGATCATGATGCCAGTGAGGATTCCGAAGCAGATGAAGATGATCGGATAGGAAATTGAGCAGTTCCACTCGTCGCTCATGTTGTTGCAATCAATGTAGTCTGGGAGCGAAATACGTGTACGTGTGAATGGTTGTGCCATATGGTATGCGAGCGCAAGGGAGGGTGGCATGGAGCGTACTGTCGCAAATGTACGAGGCATTGATGTTGTTGGGGTTGCCAAAGTCGGGCTCTTCGAGTACGATGGTTTTCCTGGTGGAGACAAGGAGTACCGAGTGAACGAGGAAGTATCAGCAAGGTCCGAGAGGTCGTATCGTTGTTCGGCATACCCTGTGGGATCTGTATATCGCGCCTCGTTGAAGCACGACCAATAGTCGAATGGTGGGCGAACATCGAGATCTTGTGGTGGAGCAAATAGCGAGGCATCAGTACCATGCTACTAACGCAGACGCGAGAGAGAGAGAGAGAGAGAGAGAGAGAGAGAGCTAGCGAACGAGCGAGAGATAGTATCGGTACCGGGAGGAGTGGTTGTGCCATCGTAGAACTCTGGCGGCATGGAAAAGTTCAAGCCGGACAACGAGTTCCATGAGCCGATGGTGGCCAAGGTATCGCTATCGTTGCGAAAGTTAAGGACATCGTAGATGGCGATCGGATCTCCCGTGTTGTTGATGAAAGCAATTTGGCCCGTAAGGCCTTGAAAGTTTTGCATTCGGATCTGATGCAAATACACGAGCGCGATCGACGACGACGACGAATGAGTAACTCTATCTCTCTCTCTCTCTCTCTCTCTCTCTCTCTCGAAGAATGGGCACGCAAGTGTCATCGCTCGTACGGCTTGTGTGACGGTAGAGCCATTGAATGGCAGGCCAGCATCGAGAACGGATCGAAATGCCTTTGCGAGTAGCGTGACGCAGTCGTAGTATTGGCCGAGGACCGTGATGCCGCCGTCGAAGGGATTGATTCCAGGGTATTGCTGCGAGGAAGGGGCGCCGATCAGCAAACACAACAAAGCCTCGTTGTACAAGCCTCTCCCACACTCGTTGATGGCAATCGTACATACCGTTTGGTTCAAGGTCCGCCAGTGAGCAAGCAATGCATCCCATCGTGGGCCTTTGGCGACCGTCGGAGTCGTGCCTAGCAATCGCGACCAACGCGACTCAATAAACCAAGAGGTCCAATCGTGTGGCTCATTCGATAGACATACCAAGGAGGCCTCGGGCACCCTGACGCAACATGGGGCTCAAGGTGTTGTTGGCGGCGTAATCGACAATGTCCGAGATGGCACAGCCGTCGGAGCAGATCCACACGTAGTGCGCACCGATGACGGTAGTGGCGGGGTCTTGGCCTTGCGTCAGCACGGTGCGAAAGTCGGTATCGAGCATGAAGGCGATGAAGACGCGCGCCTTCGAGTTGGCGAGCTCGCGCATCTGCACGACAATGTCGGTGGCGCCGGGCAGGAACTGCTGGTACGTGAGCACCGCGATGCCCCTGGCGTTGGCGTTCGTGATGAAGGCCTTGATGCCATTGACGCCGTAGTCGTCCGAGGTCGAGATGCAGCCGGTCTGGTTCCAGTGGAAGTGCGCCACGATGTCGACCATGGCCTTGGCCTGGAAGCTGTCGGGCGGTACGATGCGCGAGAAGTACGGATAGGTGGTCGAGTCCTCGAGCGTCACCGAGGTCGCGCTGCCCGAGAGAATCGCGGTACTAGAGAGAGAGAGAGAGAGAGAGAGAGCAGGGGTCAGTGAGCGGGTCAGTGAGCGGGTCAGGCTGCGGCGGCGGCGTGGTACTTGAAGACATCGGTGCCAGACGCAACGCCGACGACGGCAGCCTCGCTCGAGGTCGTGGGGCCGATGAAGGCGAGCGCCGCTGGCGTGCTTGCTACGCCCGAGATAAAGTCGGCGAGCGCGAGCTACGTAGGAGTCGAGTGAGTATCGTGGCAGGCAAGTAAGGCAGTCAAGCGACCGGGAGATATGGAGCAGCAGCAGCAGATTGAACGATGGTTGGCTGGTGATGTGCACTGCAGCAGATGTGCTGCGCGCGTGTCACATGAACGCGAGAGAGAGAGAGAGAGAGAGAGAGAACGAACTATCATGATCGTCATCTATCGTGATCTTGGTGGTGGGGTAGAGAACTTGATCATGATCTTGGGCAGTAGAGTGGCTGGCTGGCTGGCTGGGCGTGCGGCGAGCGGGTACGCGCGTACCGATGGGTCGAACATGGTGTCGTAGGGCTGCGAGACGAGCGTGTAGCCCGGTAGAATGGTGCCTCCGTCGTTGACGTCGTTGACTGCGATCTGGACCACCGAAGTCACGCTCGGCCAGAAGGACTCGAGCCCCAAGAAGCCGAAGTGGAGCTCGTGCGGTGGCTGCTGCTTGTTGATGACGAGACACGAGTCCTGCGCGCCGCAGCTCGACAAGAGTGCCACCAGTAGCGGCACCAGCAGCAGCGGTGCAGCGGCCATGGGCGTGGTGGAGGAGCCGCGAAGATGATGGCGATGGCGCAGCATCCTTGGCGCGGCAGAGTGAGAGTGAGTGAGCGAGAGAGCGAGAGAGAACGAGAGAGAACGAGAGAGTGAGGGTGAGAGTGAGACAGAGAACGAGAGCGAACGAGAGCGAAGGGGAGAGTGGTTGTCACGGGAGAGAGTGATTTACTCTGAGCGGACAACAGCAGGCGGATAAAGCCACGGAGCGGAGAGCGGCCACCGCGCTGTCGTCGAGACTCGAGCCGCCTCGAGTTCTCGTGAACCAGCGAATGGAGGAGATCCGTGAGGACTTCTTGTTAACGCGCTGCGTGTGTGTGTGTGTGTGGGCAGCATTGCGTGGATCTGCAGCACGCGACTGTTGCATCGAAATCGGACTGAGATTCACTCCTTGGTTCACGGCACTTCTTGCTTCTCGCTCGCTCGCTCGCTCCTGTGCTGGGCGCCATCGCTATCGCCTCGCGCCCTCTCGACCACCATGCCCAGCGTTCTCTCGCGTTCTCCGGCTTGCTTCGAACCCGCGGCTCGCTGGCCGAGACGGACCGAGGCGAAGAGCTGAACACAATAGCGAGCTCATGGTAAGCTCATCTTTGCCGTAGCATTAAGGTTCGCGCGAGGCCCTCTATCGCACGGCTGTGTTCGTTCTCGCTCCCTCAGTGCTGGTGCCTCTCCTCTCTTCTCTTCTCTTCCCTCAGTGTCCCTCTGCTGTTACTGCTGCTGCTTCTGCGTCGTACTACTCCTCCCATAGACCGCGCGTACCCAAGGTCTCTCGCTCGCTCGTTCTCGTTCTCTCTACTCTCTGCCGTCTGTCTCTGCAGCTGCAGCGTTTCTCGTGCCTTCTGCTCGTTCGTTGAGAGTTGCTGTGTTGGTTCCTTCCTTCCTTCTGTGCGTGTTCGATTCCCTCGCTCGTGTACCAGTTGCTTTCACTTCTCAGCGCGCCATCGCCGCCATCACCACTACCACCGTTGTCGTCTGCATCATCGACCGCGGCGCTTCTTGTAGCGTGTAGTGTATCCGTTGAAAGCTCCAATCTCTCCCTCGTTGTTGTCGTTGTTGTTTGTAGCGTACGTTGTGTTGATCGCCTCGTGTCGGTTTGTGATCCAAAGCGCCACGCGAGTGTGTGTGTGCGTTGCGTGCTTCGACGTGTGTGTGTGAGAGGGAGGGAGATCGATCTCGCGTTCTGGTCCACGTCGTATCGTGATATCTAGTAGTCGTAGTAGTAGTTGTTGTTGTAGTGGTTGCCGCAGTCGTAGTCGTTGTTGTCTGCGCCGCGCGTGTTTGTGTCGTCATCCTCGTCGCTGTCGTCATCCTCCTTCGTCGCCCTCGTGAGAGCTATCATGGCCGACTTTTACACACCGCCGTCCTTGTGGATGTTGTGGGAGGTGCCCGAGATCGACGTTCGGTCGTTCCCGCTCATCACCGACCACTGGTTCTCGATCTGCAGCTCGACCACCGTGTTGTACATGCTGCTGGTGTTCGTCGGGCCGCGGCTGATGCAGAACTCGAAGCCGTTCAACCTCTCGTCGGTCGTCATGCTGTGGAACCTGTTCCTGTCGGTGCTGTCGGTCGCCATGTTCGTCGGCATGGGCCTGCCGACCTTCCAGGTGGCGTTCCAGCAGGAGCACGTGTGGCACCACATCGTGACGCTCTCGCAGCCGTACGACTCGCCGACCTGGAAGGGGCCGCACGCGTTCTGGATGTACGTGTACGGCCTCTCCAAGGTCTTTGAGCTCGGCGACACGGCGCTGCTCGTGCTTCGCAAGAAGAACGTGCAGTTCCTGCACTGGTACCACCACACGACCGTCATGTTCTTCACGTGGTTCGACATGGCGATGCTCGCGTCGCCGGGCGTCATCTTCGCCATCATCAACTCGTTTGTACACATCATCATGTACTTTTACTACTTTCTCACCTCGATCGGCTACTATCCCTCGTGGGGCAAGTACATTACGCAACTGCAACTCGTGCAGATGGTGGTCGGCGTCGTCATCGCCTTCTCGTGGACCTTCTACGCCTACTCGGCGCCCGAGACCACCATGATCCGCGCGCCGCGACACTACTTTGTCGCCGCCGCCACGGCGCTCTACGGCTCCTACTTCTTCCTCTTCCTCCAGTTCTACTACCGACGCTACCTCGCCGCCAAGAACGCCACCAAGGCCACTCAGCCTCCTTCCTTCACCAACACCTTCTCGACCGCGCCTGCCGGCTCCTCACAACCTTCCTTGACGGCTGAACAAAAGAGTAGGTAGACTTCCCCTCTCTCACTCTCCACTCTTTCTCTCTCTCTCTCTCTCTTGCGCAATTATCCTCTACTGCTATCGCTCTTGCTCTTCTCTCTCTTCTCTCTCTCTCTCTCTTTGTTTGTTGTGTTGTTGTTTGCTATTGTTTGCTGTACTTGCTGTCGTCAGTAGCGTGCTCAATCATAGTATCGTGTCGATCGTGTTTTTCTTTCTCCCCTCTCACACTCGTCGTCACACTATCACATATCTCGCTACACTGCCCACAAGCAACTCGACCTCTCCCTTCCTCCTCCCTCCCATCCATCCATCCATACATTCATACATTCATACATCTTTTCCATGCTCTCCCTCTACCCATGAACTCTTGATGCTACTTGGTGCACCACATATGTTTTTGGCTAACTCCCTCGATCGATCTCTATCACTCGCGATCGTCGTTGTCCTCGTTGCATCCATGTCGTCATCGTCGTCGTCGTCATACATCTTCATCTACGATTTCCCCTTTGTTGTTCCAGAGAAATTGTAGAGCTTCTGTAATACCTTCTCCCTTCTCCCTCCCGATATCCCATGTCATTATACGCAAATAGCGAGCATGTAGTGTTATAGTTATTTGTGATTTCGGAGACCATAGTGTCATGATGAAAGCAGAGAGTAAAATCACTATAATTCCCCCCATAATCAGACCAACACACGCTCACACGCTCGCACACACAACGATAGCCAGTTATTAGTTAGCTTGGCAGTTCAAGTACGTGCCGATAGCCGGCTGCCATTTCTCGCGCTCTGTCACTGCCGCCGCCTTGTAAATTATTAAGCTAGTCGCCATACAACCAAAACTATCTCTCTTCTCGTTGCGAGATCGCTCGTTGTTTCTTTCTGATCATGGAGAACCGATCTCAACTGGATTTATGACAACGACGATGGAGAGCTGCCACCATACCATACCAACGTTCTCTCTCTCTCTCAAAGATATAGACTTGCCGCAAAAACGATATCGCGCTTGATCCTCGCGATGGCCTCCGAGAATTTGAGCTCCAACTCGCTGTTACCAATGGCTTTGGCTGCCGCGCACAGTTGGCGCAACAACTCCTCTAAGCGACGCATGCAGCGAATAACGCTTCCTAAGAATACGACCATCATGCACGAGTGAGTCAAATGCGCTGCTACTGCTGCGGCAGCGGCAGCGGCGCGCGTACATACCCTCAAAAATGTCCGTCATCTTACAAATCTCAATAAACTTGGCTCCCTTCGACCACGCGTACACGACATCCATCATGTTGGGCTTAAACTCGCCAACGTACTCCTCGACATTGATCGACAGTTTGCAATCGAGTGATAACTACACGTACCATACACAACTAATTCGTAAGCCACGAGAGAACGCTAGCGCTAGTGCGTGTGTATGTGTACATACCTTGCCGATACGACGTGCAGTATCTTGCATTTGGCGTAGTGGAGCAGCGAGCTCTTCCTTCAACTTGTTGGCAGTCTCGCACTGTATCCCCACAAAAACATACCTGAATGAGTTTCGGCTCTCTCTATCGTGTGTGCTGTACGACGTACCTTCTCTTGGAACACAAAGCAACTCGCAAGCGCAACGATCTGCTCTGGCGCGAGATCATTGAAGACGCCGTTAAAGATCATCTCGGTGAGCACCAGCTCGTCGGCCGAGTTGATCTCACACGCCACACGGCCCTTCATCTCGACGACGCCTTCACGGTTCACGAAGCCCAAGCGCCGCAACACCTTCTTCATGGCCTTGAGCTCTTCCTTCAGGATCACTTGGTCGGTATCTCGCAGGTTCTTCTTGATCGCCTTTACCATGCACAACCACCATGTGTGTGTGTCAGTAATCAAGATTGCCACGCCACAAATACTGCACTGCTGCACTTGGGAGTCACCACGCACCTTGGCTTGCTTCTGGAGCTCGAGCTTTTGCTCGTACAGTGCACACTCTTGCTTGATCGTCGCAGACCGGAAGGCGTCCTTCGATTCGAGCCGCTCCTCGAGTGCCTCAATTTTCTATTGCCCCATACATGCAATGAGCGCGCTGTGAGTACTACGTGTGTGCTCGAGTGCCAAGACATGCAAACAATCGCGTACGCGAATCAGCTTCTTGAACGCTGGCTCTTCGATGCGCATATCCTCGATCGGGTCGAGAAGCGGCAAGCCGGTCGGGAAGCGCTTCATCACCTCGCGCAACGCTTTCGACACACTCCTCCTGTGCATACGACGAGGTGATGAGTAACTTGGAGCGAACCAACGAACCAACCAACCAACGAGCGAGCGAGCGGGCAGAACGGAGGCACTAGCAACGCACCTGTTATCGAACGGGCGAAGGTCCTTGGGGACAAAGATGCGAACCGAGCTCATGCCATCGAGCAACGGCAACAGCACCGGTATGACCTGCATCTCGACCTCGGCGAGCGGGTTCGACGACACGGGCTGCGGTTTGCCGTTCGGGCCTTTGACGCAATCGAGCAGCATGTCGACCACATAGTCCGAGGCCTCGGCGCCCGATTGAGACTTGGCGCCGAGCTTCTTCTGAAAGTTGACAATCACGCCCCAGCCCCAATCTTGTGTGCCATCCTTGACCTGCATCGATATCGTGCCCATCGATACGCACGTTGAGTGAGCACACTTGCAGCGCGGGAGGATGGGCTCTTCTCGTGTACGTACGCGAGCCAAACGGCCTGGTTGGAGATATTGCAACGAATGGATCGGCTGGTTGACGGTATCACGAAGGGTTTGTCGCAGTTTCTCAAGCTGCGCGTTCAAAAAGTAATACTCGCTCACGAGCTCCTCGTCGGAAATCTACGAGCCACGAATCCAACATCCAACGAATCAATCAATCAATGAGAACCAACAAGAACGACAAGGAATAACGTCAACCTACCTTGGTGGCATCGATTTGTTCTTGCAATGCTGCGAGTTGCTTGCGATACGCTGGCAAGGCGCGATCGCTTTGGAATTGATGGAACGAGCGCTTCATCAAACGCTCAGGATCGACTCCCTCGAGACGCAAGAGATTCAAGAGCATGTTGTAACCCAAGTGGAACTACGTCGGCGTGGAGTGGCGTGGCGTGGCGTGGCGTGGCGTGGCGTGGCGTGAGTGAGTGTTGGAAGCATTTGGCGTTGAGTTTGTGCGTGATGGTACCTGACTGATCAATGCATCGGGAGCACCCTTGAGCATGTTCTTGGCGACTGCCGGCTCCATCTTCTCGTCGACCATCAGAATGACGATACCGCGCGCATCCAAGCCACGACGTCCAGCTCGACCGCTCATTTGAATGTACTCGCCCGAGTTCAACCATCGAAAGTCTTGGCCGTCGAACTTGCGCACGCTCGTAAAGACCACGGTCTTGGCGGGCATGTTGAGGCCCATGGCGAAGGTCTCGGTCGCAAAGAGCGACTTGACCAAGCCCTCCTGGAACAGGATCTCGATCACCTCCTTGAGGATCGGCAGCAAGCCCGAGTGATGGATTCCGATACCACGTTTCAACAACGGCAGAATGGATTCGACCTACGCGTGTAGCGAGAGCGCGAGAACGTGCGGTAAGCGAATTGATTTTGCTGAGTTGCAACTCAGCCAGCCAGGCAGTGATTCAAGCTGGAGTGATTCAAGCTACGACATGGAGCATCGCTCAATACCTGTGGCAACTTCTTGTCATCATCCGACAACGAGTCGATGGCGTTGTTGAAGACACCCTCGACGAGACTCTTCTCTTCCTCCGAGTTAAAGTCGAGCTTCGACATTTGCAACGCCATGCCTTCGCACTCGCGTTTCGAGAAGCTAAAGACGATCACCGGCTGGTAGTTGCGCTCCATGATCATCTTGACGATCTTGAAGCAGTCGTTCGCGGCGCCGCCCTTGCCGCCCTTGCCGCCGGCCTTCTTGCCGGGCTTGTTGGCGGGTCCCGTGGGCCCGATGGCCGAGAGCGCACGCTGAAAGTTGCTCTCGCGGAAGCGGCCCTTCTCGTCGACCACGAGGTAGAGACCGTCGCCGCCGCCCGGAAAGATGTAGTGCTGCAGCGGCGTCGGACGGTAGTCGGTGTAGACGACGTTGCACGGCTGGTTGTGCGTCTTGGCGATCCACTCGGCGAACTCCTTGGCGTTCGGCACCGTGGCCGAGAGGAAGACGTAGCGCACCTTGTCGGGCAGCAGGATGATGGTCTCCTCCCACACGACGCCGCGCTCCTTGTCGCGCAGGTAGTGGATCTCGTCAAAGATCACCCAGCCGACCTCGCGCATGATCTCCGAGCCGCGGTACAGCATCGAGCGCAAGATCTCGGTCGTCATCACGAGACAGCTCGCCGTCGTGTTGATGGTCACGTCGCCCGTCATCAAGCCCACGTCCTCGAACTCCTCAAAGAGCTCGCGGTACTTTTGGTTGCTCAGCGCCTTGATCGGCGACGTGTAGATGACGCGCTGCTTGTCACGCAGCGACATGGCGATCGCGTACTCGGCCACCACGGTCTTGCCGGCAGACGTGTGCGCCGACACGAGAACCGATTGGCCCCTCTCGAGACATGCCACTGAGGCTTTCTGGCGTGCGAGAGTGCCACGAGCATCGCGATGAGCACCAGCGTTCACGACTACGCGCGTGTGTGCGACGAACCTGGAAAGGATCGAGCTCAAAGCGATACTCTCGTGCTGGCTTGCGATTGGCCGATAGGATATCGACCTCCATACCAAGTTGGCGACCTTCAACTCGTTCGCCCTCTATTCAATGAGAGTTCCAATGAGAGTGATTGAGTGATATCGGGATACAGTCAGTAACAGCAACAGCAACAGGCTTCGCAAGTGATGATCGTGAGAGGGCGCGCGAGTTGCGATACATACGCCAATCGGGAGGATAGGCAACCTCATGGATGCAATCACGAATGATCTCTGTCTCTCGTTCGGTGGCTTCTTGGCCAAGTTCGATCGGGCCTTCGCCCAGCAGGTAGGAGCTCGATGCCGATGATGCTGCCGGTGCTGAAGGCGTGCTGGCGGAGCTGCTCTCCACAGCGTCGGCAGCAGTCACAGTCGAGGCACCGCTCGTTGGCGGCATCTCGCTGGTGGTGCTCGGCGCATCGACTGAAGGTGCAGCGCTGGCCACTGGCGCTACGGCGGCCGGCGTGGTTTGGCGCTTGGGCGTGATCGGCGTCGGCTGCTCGACACGAGGTCGCTTGGCGGCTGGCGCAGGCGACTGCACGCTGCTGCTCGATGCCGAGCGCTTATTACCTGTAGCAGGACGCGATGAACTCGATTGTTGCGTGGAAGCATCGCTACCTCCATCGTCGAACACCGAGAACAAGTCGTCGGGGTCCATGGCGCGCGCCTGTGTGTGTGTGCGTAGCAAGCGAGCGAAGTGATCGAGTGATCGAGCGAGATGATCGACGAAGAGAAGAACAGGAAGAGAGGCCATAGCGCAGTAGCAGGCCCACACTAAGCCCACTACTGCGCTTGGATTACGCTCATTTGGTTTATCGTCTAAGCCCTCGATGCCCTCCCCTATCCTTCCTCAGGCGTCGCCTCGCTGTTGTTGTTGCGTGCTCTCCTCTCGATCGATCGATCGATCAATCGATCTCTCGCACGGCCGACCGGTTGGTTGGACTCGTCCACTCGCCGGCGCCCTTGGTAGCTCGAGTGACATACCGGCGTGTGTGGGCGTGTGGTGGCTGGCAGATAGTGCGTCTCCTCCATGGACCCGTCGTCGTCGTCGTCGTCGTCATCGTCGGCAGCGGCGTCGAATGTGCCGGACGACCTCCTTCTGCCGGCGATCAATGCCGAGGTGTCGCTCGAGACTACGACGGCCAGCACCGATGAGCCGGACCCCGCCGAGTTTGCGGGTGATGGTGCCGCTGAAGCGCGCGCGTACAAGAAGAAGAAGCGCCGGCGCCGGCGAGGCCGCTCGTCGAGCGAGGCCACGACGGTCTCGGAGGCGAGCGAGACCGAGGACGACGAGGACGCCAGCGGCGCCGTGTCTCCTCGCAACGCCCACTCGCAGCTCGTGGTCGAGCTCGAGCGCACGATCTCACTCGAGGTGACGCGTGAGAAGGCCATGCTCAACGAGACCGACATGGCGCAGCTCAAGGAGGACCTCGACCAGAAGGTGCGCGCGTGTGCGTGTGTGTGGCTCTTCGAGCTCGTAACGTTGTGCTCACAAGATAGGTCCACGGTCTGGAATTGTTGTGTGCTTGTAGGTCGAGGAGGTGGACCTCGTGGGCACCGAGCTCGAGGAGCTGCCGCCGCTCTCGTGGCAGCAGACGCAGCTGCGCGTGCTGAACCTGTACCTCAACAACTTCACCAAGCTGCCGCGTGACATCGGTGCGACGCTCGCGCTCTGTCGCTGCCGCCGCTCGCCAGCCCTTCTAACACCACTGCCGCCGCTGCCGCCATCGTCGTCTTCATCATCATCATCATCATCATCATCGGGGTATCTCTCACACGTCAGGCAACCTGGTCAACCTGCGAGTGTTGTCGTTGGGCGAGAACCAACTGCAGTTCGTGCCGCCGGAGCTCGGGCAGCTGAGCCAGCTCGAGCTCCTGGACCTCCGAGGCAATCGACTGCTGCAGCTGCCGAAGGAGCTCTTCGCCAACATGCCCAAGCTGCGACAGCTGATTCTGCGCCAGAATGCGCTCGAGGTGCTGCCGCCGTCGATCAAGCACCTGCGACGCCTGCGCTTCCTGTCGGTGCGCAACAACGTGCTCAAGGTCATCCCGGCCGGCGTGTCGCGCCTCACGAACCTGCGCATCCTCGACGCCAACAACAACGAGCTCGAGACGCTGCCGGACGGCGTCAGCTGCCTCGTTCGTCTGAACGACCTGCATCTCGCCTTCAACCGACTGCAGGAGCTCCCGTCGTCGCTCACGACCCTGAGCAACCTGCGCCACTTGAACCTCTGCGAGAACCGCCTCGCCGAGCTGCCGAGCTGCATCTCGACCATGAAGTCGCTCGCGTTCCTCGACCTCGATCGCAACCAGCTCACTTGCTTACCTCCTTGGATTGGTATGTGCAACAACCTACCAAGCGAGGCACACACTCGCTCGCTCGCGCGCGTGTGGATGGGCACGTTCCTCATCGTTGTGAGCTGCTGCTGCTGCTGCCACTGCCACACACAGGCGAGTTGAACAAGCTAAACGAGATGTTCGTGAGCCGCAACCAGCTGACGGCGCTGCCTCCCGAACTCAGCGCCTTGCGCAAACTGCGTCTACTGCACGCCGCCGGCAATCGTCTCTCGACGTTGCCGCACACGTTCTACTCGCTCGTGAGCCTCAAGGACCTCAATCTCAACGAGAACCAGTTCCAGGTGTTCCCCGAGCCGTCGTATCTCTCGAACATTCGCATTCTCTCGATGACGCACAACCAGATCCAAGAGCTGCCAGCCGACATGCGACCGCTCGGCATGCTGCGAGAGCTCGATCTCTCGGACAACCAATTGACCTCCATCTCGAAAGGTATCTCTCTCTTTCGATCGCTTGCGTAACGTTTGTTGCTGCGAGACCTGACGGCGGCGGCGGCGGTGGCGGCGTGGTGTTGTTGCTCGCTGCACAGGCGTGGCGAACCTCAAGGGCCTGCAGTACTTGACGGCCGACTGCAACGCCATCGCCGAGGTCTCGGAGCACATTGGTTACCTCACGCGCCTGCGAGTGCTGCGCCTGCAGCAGAACGACCTCAAGGTGCTGCCACAGACGCTCGGGTGCCTGCAGCAGCTGAACGACCTCTACGTGGCCGACAACGAGCTGCTCGACATACCCGACACGATATGCTGCATCTCTACTTTCCGTACTCTCAACGTATGTGCAGCCGCCGTTGCACCGTTGCGCGCATCTGATGGGCGGCGTGTGTATAGGTAACGGGCAACCCGCTCACGAACGTGCCTCCGCGAGTGCGAATCGGAGGCGGCGCACTGTGGGAGCATCTGCGCCAACGATATCTCGCTGGTACGCCGATAGTCGAGTATCGCCAACAAGTAGACAAGTAGTCCCCTCGTACTGACGCGGTTATCAATCACTCTCAATCTCTTGTGGCAGCTCTACGCAACTCGGGCGCGCTTCGAGCTCAACCAGCCAAGTAGCGGTTCCAACAGCAGCAGCAGCAGCAGCACATATTGGCGTATCGTGTGGCTGCCACACCTTGTACAGTACACGCAGCTCGCGCGCCACCACGACCTTCGAGACCCCTCTCTCCCTCTGCTCCTCCTTCCACCGCAATCGTCCCTGTGTCTTATATCATAAAGCAGTCCAATTCTCCAGAGAGGCAGAGAGTCAGAAGAGTTCAGTCTCGGTCCAGGTGGCAGATCGATGTCGTCGATGCCGTCGATGATGTCGTGCTTGTTCGTTCGTTGCCTCGTTGCTGCTGCATCTCTCTCTCTCTCTCTCTCTCTCTCTCTCTCTCTCTCGCTCGCGATCATCCATGTGCTGAGAGTGTGTGTGTATCACAACCACACTCACTTGATTCAAGCTGCGAGAGAATGAGCGACAGTAGTTGTGGTAGTAGACGCCGGCACACGAATGGCTTGAGCATATCCACGACCAGGTTGTTTGCGCTGGTGCTGCTCGTGGTTGTAGTCGGCATCGCGCTGTCGCCACGAGGCAGCGACGCCGCTCCTGCAGCTTCCTCATCATCCTCATCATCATCAAGTAAGACTGTACCAACTGCCGAGCATGATACGGCCACCAAGGCTGCCACGACATCATCAAGAGCAAGCTCCAACTCCAAACGATCGACGACATCACCTACGACACTAGCTGACGCAAGCAAGCACACAGCATCATCGTCGTCGACATCCTCCTCCTCAACGACACAGCTACATCTCTACGATGAAGAGATCGAGCAACTCCAATACCTCCTCGCTACCGAACTCAACTTTGATGAGCTCTCACTCGCAAACAACGAGCTCTCGATCATTCGCGACGAGATACTGACGCGCATACGAGCCGTACGCGAGACCGTGCAGCTGATCCTGAGCCACCAGACGCTGGCGCACTACTCGAGCGCCATCTACGACCTCGCATCCTACAAGCTGATTCCGCCGATCGATCCAGCCTACGTCCCAAGCTTTCGACGCATCGCGTCGTCGGCATCGAGCGATGGACCCACGCCTCCCACGAGCGACTCGGCGTACGTCTCGCCCGAGTCAGCGCACCGCGCCGACGCCGAGACCGCCACATCACGCATGCGAGCCACCACCACCACCTCCTCGAAGTCGAGCTCCTCGGCGGCCGACGCCTCGCAATCGGCCACGCAAGCGCCGATCAACTATCCTCCGACCCTCGGTGGATCATCATCGCCATTACCGTCATCAGCATCATCATCATCATCGTCGTCGTCATCGTCGCAGCAGAGCTGCCAAAGCGGCGAGGTCTCATGCGACGAGGCTCGATCATCCTCGGGCCATCGCCATGACGTGAGCGCTTCGACGAGCGACAAAGACACTGAAGGAGCTTCGACGACGAGTGGTGGCATCGGTGTGGCCGCTACGACGACGGCGTTCGATCTCTCGGACTGCAGCACTCTCGAGGGAGTCAACTGGCGCATCGCAGAAGGCCAGTACAGCGTCGAGCGACTGATACAACTCATGGAGCAGCGCAAGATGTTCCTCGACAAGAAGGAGGTCGGCACAGGCACACGCACAAGCGCGCGCACGCACACGCGCAAGATCGGCCTCGTGTTTGCAATTTGTACTCAACATTCGACGGTGGATCTACAGGCATGCCTGGAGGAGCGCGAGAAGCGCGTCGAGAACACCATACGGTCATCGAGCAGCGAGTGTGAGTGCGAGAGCAGGCACCACCACCACCATCAGCAGCAGCAGCATCAACAACACCAACAGCAGCAGCAGCGACACACTGAGCCTCCGGCCTACGTCGATCCCGACTCGTTGATCCACATCATCTGGACCACGGACGAGGATTCGTTCCCTGGCGTTGGTACCGTATCAGAACACTCGGAGCACCGGTCTTGGATGGACGACTTACCCGCATCATCACCATCATCACGTTACGCTCGTGTTTGTTCGTGATTGCGCGATTGGGCACATTGCGTAGGAGCATCGATCAACTCGGTGTTGCGCCACATTCCGCACCAGAAGCTGCACTTGATTCGTATCGGCATCTTGGTGCCGATCGGCCAGGGAACCCTGCTCCGTGGCTGGCTGCTCCCACACCTCGATCGCTTGTACGGCTCGGCTGAGCATCAACAACATGGACCCTACTCTCCGAACTGTACGTCTGCCATCATGTGCGGTTCTCCGCTTGCAGTGATGATGCTGATGCTGATGCTGATGCTGATGCTGATGCTGACTGGTGGAGTAGTCGTTCCGGATTGGCCGTTCCGAGTCGAGATTCGCGAGTTTGATACACGCGTTCCTCCGTACATGGTGCGCGGCAACAAGTTGCAGCACCTGAACAAGGACATTACGTTTGCGCGCCTGTATGCGCACGAGTACTTTTTGGACATGCGTCGCTACATCTACATTGATACTGATGGTACGTTCGTTCGAGTGTCGCATCTCTCTCTCTCTCTCTCTCTCTCTCTCTCTCTCTCATACGCCTTGCGTGTGAGAACTCGTGCTGACACGTGATGGTGGCGATGGATGATGCAGTGGTTGTACGACGTGATATCACGGAGCTCTGGGATGCGCTGATCGAGTACCAAACGTCCGCCGACTTGCAAGGTCGCAATATCCTGGCGGCGTTCCGTAACTGCGGCGCGGGCTACCACCACTACTTTGATATGAAGAACCAATTCGTCCTCGGCCGCTTCGTACCTCGAAGGTAATGTCTGTGCGCCGGTTGAGTCCTCTCTCACTCTCTCTCTCTCTCTCTCTCTCTCTCACTCTCTCTCTCTCTCTCTCTCTCTCTCTCTCTCTCTCTCTCTCTCTCTCTCTCTCTCTCTCTCTCTCTCTCTCTCTCTCTCTCTCTCTCTCTCTCACTGACTCACTTACTCACTCCGTCGATTACTAGGTGTGCGTTCGATACGGGCATCTACATGACCAACGTTGCCGACTGGATCGAGAACAACGTCACAGAGCAGCTGAATGCGTGGATCACGTTGAATCAAGAGACACCGCTGTACATCGGTGCAGTGCAAGCACCGATGATGGCGCTGTTTTACGACCGCTACGACAATATCGACGGTCTCTCATCGTTGAACTGGACGCACGTAACGAACCTTGGTGTTGCCGACCATATCGCTCCAGAGCTACTGGCTTCAGTATGTCGTGAGAGAGAGAGAGCGCGCGCGTGGGTCAAGCGGTTATTCGTTCTCACGATCTGTGTCGTGTGGTTGTAGGCAAATAGCTTGGAGTGGAGCGGTGAGAAGAAGCCTTGGAAGCCGTCTGGGCGAGCGCATCTCAAGTACTGGAGTCCGTACGAGCTGTTTGAGCCGAGTTATCGAACGTGGCGACAAGACAAGGAGCAGAGTCGGCAAATCTTTACTCTTCCCGGTGATGCGGCGGCGCTCAATGTCACAGGAGTAGGTTCTGCGCATGTAGTGTGATGGTTGGAGCAGCACGGCACACTAACTGTGGCTCGGTGGCGGTGTAGGAGACGCTGTACGAATGGCTCAAGAGCACGAATCCCAGTCGTAGCCATTTACTCGAGTTGAGCGACCTGTTGAACGTCGAGTTGCATAGGTTCAACGGCGAGCGACAGAGCGGTAACATCTTGTATCTGGTCGGCGTTCTGGTGGTGGCTGGCATGGCCGTGACAGCCCTGCTGCACTACAATCCCAAGCAACACCGCTACGAGATGGGACAGCTGCGCCGAATGGGGCGGCACTTGCGCTCGGCGCGCATCACCAAGACCATCAACTTTACGATCCACGACCAAGAGGGCTCGTCGGGCGGTGGCGATGTCGACGGCTCGAGCGACGACGAGGCCAGCAGTAGCAGTAGCTCCGTCACACGTAAATAGGAGTGAGCGAGCGAGCGAGCGTCACAAGATGTAGCACTCTCCTACCGTCGTCCTCCTCTTCGACTTGTAATTAAACGCACACGCTAACCTCACCTCTGATGGCCAGCGAAGGTGGAAATGCGTGCGACCGACAGAGATGGCGGTAGAGAGGTAAGCAGGCGGGCTGGTAGGCACAAGGCATCATTCACTAGCTCACTCATTAGCTCACTCATTAATGGCGAGATCCGTGGTGAACGTACACTTGCGCTTGGTTGCAAGTGACATTTGTAAAGTAAGTGCGTGAGTGATATTTGTGTTTGGGTGTGCAGCCGATCGCACGCTGCACACCGATCGCACTCAGCCTGCTTCATCGCTTCATTGCGGCAGAGAGGCAGAGAGGCCGCAACGCACGAAAACTTGGGCAGCGGTGGCCGTCACCGTGTGCGCGCGCACCACACTGCCCTGGCTGGAAAGTTGCGGTAGGGAGAGTGAGAGGCTCGCAGAGAAACATCGATCGTGTTTGAATCGTGGTATCTTGTTCGTACTACGAAAGGAGAACACTGGAAGCACGGTTATCGCAACAGTAAATCAGCCAGCGGGCGGCTTCTTACGGGCGGGCTCGAACTAACCCGAACATCACCCACACAACGCTTGTCTACTACCGCGCCCAGTGGATGTGGACGCGAGCGCACGCAGAAGCAGCGAGGGCCAAGATCAAGTCGGATACTTTCATTCGAGACAGGCTCGCCGAGTGACGAAGGAAAGGAAAGGGGCAGGCACAGTTTTGCGTTTGGGTTGGTGGGGTTGTGTTGGGGGTAGGTACACGAACACACGCAAGCACACGACACACGAGGCAGGCATCACAGCGAGAAAAGTGAGTGCGTACAGGTGTGGGTGTGGGCGGTGCTGGTAGAGACGGCGGCGACATGGAGGGTGAGGAAGGTGTTATACAACGGCGAGATCACGGCGGCACACAAGTTTACAAGCGGTTTACACGAGAGCGAAAGAAAAAGAACGACGACGAGTAAGGTTGTTCACGGCAGTAAGCAGCAACAGCGCGCAGAAAGAAACGAGTTGAGAGAGAGAGAGAGAGATGGGTAGGTTCGACTGGAAAGCAGAAGCACAAACAACGACAAACAGACTCAGTGTCGAACAACCACACGAAGATGCGAGTTGTTGAGTAAAACGAGAGACGAGACGAGCTAATCACACACACACACACACACACACACACACGGACACACGGACACACACGTAGTGGCTCGTTAACGACCACGCAGGAGATTGGTGAGTACTCGTAAACAACCGGCCTCTTCGGCAGGCTCGGCGTCGTCGTCGTCGGCACGAACCACGTCTTCGCTCGGGCTCTGGCGCGGCGCACGAGGTTGGGGCGTGTCGCACACGTCCTTGAGGGCGGTGAGGTTGGCTTGATCGGAGCAAAAGTCCTTGTAGTAGTCCATGATGAGGAGAATGACCGACACCTGCGTGTCGTCGAAGGTGCGCGGGTCGGGCACCTCGCCGACGGGCAGCTCGTCGATCAGCTCCTTGCACGACATCTTGGACTGGAACGAGACGTTGAGCTCGAGCGGCGCGTCGGGCTCGAGGTACTGGCGGACGATCTCCTGCGCCTGCGAGCGGGATTTGTCGGCGTCGTTGGCCGCGGCACTCTCGCGGAACTGCTCGACCGCCAGCAGGAACGACAGGTTCTCGGCGGCGAAGCGCTCGGTCAGGTAGGTGCGAAAGTGCTCACACCACTCGGGGTCCTTGAGCTTGGTTTTAAGGGTGTTCTGAGGCGTGCGAGGAGTGAGAGTGAGAGTGAGCCGATGAGCCATCATCACGACACCGCACCACAATGACGACGACGACGAAGAAGACAGGAGCAGTAACTCGCAGAGCGAAGGAACTTGACGCCTCGGGTCGCAGCGGGAGAGAGGAGGATCGACGACAGCAACACGCTGGCCCCCCCACAAAGCAGCGCTACGTACCATGGTATCGAGGGAACAAGAGACGACGATGAGTCCGAAGAGTGTGATGGTCGATGGCGCTGTACTGGCGCCCGTGTAGTGTGACACGCCAAACTGCCTGCCACCTCGATCGACGATGCCGATGCTAGGTGCAGCAGCCAAGAGAGGGGAAGAGAGAGACTGCGATGATGCCGCCGAACGACAAGTGAGGCGTATGGGAGAGATCGCACGCAAGTGAGGCGAAGAAGACACGGCGAGCGAGAGACGGCAGGCGCGCAGCCACACACACACGAACACGCAGATCGAGCGAGCGAGAAGGAGCGATCGAGCGAGCGAGCGATAGCGCGTAGGGCACGTGAGGTGCGGTGTGGTGGACGAACAAACAAAGCAAAGAAACGAACAAACAGCGGCGACGCGAAAGTGAAAGGCGAAAACACACGCAGCAGGGAGAAGGAGTTGGGAGCAAAAACCCAACGCCGACTTCGTTGCTCGGGGCTACCTGCTGAGCGATCCCGCGTGTATCTCGAGCAACCTCGCGCCCAAATCGCACTATTGGCAATGCCTCGCTCGGACTCACTCGCTCGGAATCTCTCGTTCGTTCGCGTCGTGGTTGGTACGTGGTGGAAGCGTGCCGTCGTCACCTCGCCAGTTGGTTCCTCCCGCTCCCGGGAGCGAGTGCGCAGGCGGAGACTCTAGCGCAAAGTGACTGGAAGGAATCGCACGAAATCGCCGGGTGGCTCTACTTTTAGTCGAGCTCAAACTTCCTCGCTCTCGCCGCCGTTGTCGTCGTCGAGTAGCAGCGAGATGCGCGCCGGAGGGCGGTTCGTTGGTGCTGGTGCGATGGGATCGACGCTGAGCACCGGCTGCACCTTGGGTGCGCGAGCAAAGTACGCGAGTATCGTGTTTTTTGCCGGCTTGCTTGGCGGCGTTTCCGTTGTGCGGACCGGGTGCGCGGTCGGTTTCGATGACTTGGCAGGCGTCATCGCCGCTCTCCTGCTTGGAGTGGTGCTGGCGGTGGCACTGGAGGAGGAGGAGGAGGAGGGGGCAGCGAACTTGGGCGGCGGGATTCGTGTGCGAGCAGCGGCAGGCGGTCTGGCAGTGAACACATCAACAATCTCATCATCATCGTCGTCGTGGTGCTCGCCATCGCCGCCGAGTAGTGTCGCTCCTGCACTCGCCTTCGAGGTGGTGGAGGTCGTAGTGACACGGTCAAGAGGCGGCGAGTGAGGGTGATATGGGGAGGGTGAGGGCTCGATGGCGTCGAACGACGATTCAAAGGTGCGAGTGCGCGTCGGGCGCGAGAGTACTGGTGCGAACGAGTCACTGAAGCTACCGAGGCTGTCCGATAGAATTGGATCGTCGGTCAGCGTCGTCGAGTCGCTCAGGTCGACGTGCTGCTGAATAGAGTCATATTCACGTGATTCGTCCTCTGCTGCTGGACGCTCATCGTCGTCGATCAGCATATCTCCGTCGTCATCGTCGTCGTTGTTGTTGTAATGGCGGCGTTCGTCGTCGTTGTCGTCGTCGTCGTCGTCGTTGTTATCATCGTCATGGTGCGTGACCCGAGGAGCGGACGGTCGCGATCGTGGTACTCGTCGTTGCTGCCGCCCGACATGATTGTCGTCTTCGTCGTCTTCGTCATCGTCGTCGTCGGTGGGTGCCCTCGGGAGGAGTTGTTCGATCGCGTCAATGTCGTCTTCGTCGAGCACCATCTGCGCACCCATCCTCTGTGCCGTCTGGCCGTCGAGAGCCTTGCCAACGACGCCCAGTTTGCGTTCAATCATCGGCCTACGACGTACTCCGACGCTGTCAAAAACCACACGCTTCGATGCACCGAGCGCAATACGAGACTACAGATCTCACCGTCGTACCACAAGGCGTCGTCGAGCGTCTGCTTGGCCAGGAGATAGTAGATCGATACGTCTGACTTTTGACCGAATCGATGAGCACGATCTTCCGCTTGGATCAATACGCTATTCATGTGTGAGAGAGAGAGAGACAGCGAGAGCGAGTGAGTAGGTAAGTGAGGTCGATTGAGCGCAAAGAGGGCTGTTTCGTCGTACGCTGGTGTCCAAAATAGCTCGGCAAATATCACTCGAGTAGCAGCGTGCAGCGTCAGGCCGAGGCTTCCAGCCGTCATCGACAGAATGCCGACGCGACATCGTGGCCGCGATTGGAAGCGATCGACCAGCGCCTGGCGCACGCTGGCGTTGGTCGAGCCGTCGATGCGGATGAACTCGATGCCATTCTGCCGCACGGACTTTTCGATCGCGTCGAGCATCACGAGATGGTGCGCAAAGACCAAGAACTTGACCGTGCCGTCGCTCGTCAATAGGTTGGCAATGTACTGCTGCACGGCGGTGATCTTGGCACGCGCCGTGAGCTGGAACATCTCCATCATGAGTGCGTTCTTCTCGCGTTGCGTCTCGGCCGCGGTTTCACGTCGTTTCGCCGTGTGGATCTGGCGTCCGAGGCCGCTCAATCGAGCAATCCCTTGTTCAAGCTCCTCGGTTGCGTCGACACTGATAAAGTTCTGATGGATCGTTCGATCGATCAATCAACCGAGCAACCGATCAAGCGAGCAATGAGTGTTGAGTGCGTGGAAGTGGACGGATGATGTGGGAGCAGGAAGAGGAGGATGTGGCGGTGGCGATCGTACGAGGTGCCTGGTTTTCGGCGGCAGTTCATCAAGGACATCGACCTTGAGCCGACGAATCATGGCGGTCTCCTGGAGGATCGTGTGGAGCTCTTGGAGATGCGAGTTTCCCGAGTAATCCATTCCGAATGCGCCCTACTCTCGCGCCACCATCGAAATCGTGAGCAAGCCATGAGGCGAAAACCAACCAACCAACCAACCAACCAACCAACCAACCAGCCGTACCATGTGGCCATTGCAGTAACGCTTGCCGAATGGTGGGAAGCTGTTGAATACACTCCTGCCGATGGCACTGAAGCGGCGCCGCCTTTCTGTCAGAACTGGAGAGCGTATGCGGTTCGGACGACACGGACGGAGAGAGAGAGACGTACAGCAGTTGCGGAAAGAGCTCCTTGGGTCGTGACATGGCCGGCGTTCCCGTGAGGAGAATCACGCGCTTCGCGTTCTTCATCAGCGAGAGCACGGTCTTGGTGCGCTTGGCGTCGGGATTCTTGAGATAGTGACTCTCGTCCGCCACGACGACTTGGTATTTCTGGAGGGTGGAGAGGACGTGTCAGTCAGCTGTTCTCCACTCCCCACTCTCCGCTCTCTCTGCAGGCAAGGTACCATCTTTGCGAGCCGTTCAGCGAGCTGCTTCGAGCGTGTCAGCAAGTCATACGACACGATCGTGATCAGCTGCTTGGGCGTCTCCTTGCCTCCTGATATCACTTGAATATCGAGTGCACAGTCGCTCATCCTGTTGATCAACACGCCCCACGCACCACAGAAAAATGCAACGGAATGAGCAGGTGGTTGCGATTGCAAGAAGCGCGCGCGCATGTCTGCATCTTCCTCAAGACATACCACTTGATGATCTCAGTCTTCCAGGTTTCACGCAAGGTCGCGGGCGTGAGGATGAGCAACGGCCATTCAGTGCGGTAGCACATGGCGATCGAGAGGCCCTGAATCGTCTTGCCAAGACCCATCTCATCGCTGAGGCCCGAGTAAGTTACGTAGGCACATGGTAATCTGGAGGCCGCGGCGAGCAAGCAGCTCAAACGTACGCGATAATACATCGGCCTGCGCGCGACAGAGCAAACTTGATGCCGCGAAGTTGGAAGGGAAAGAGCGTGTGCAGCAACGCTGGTGGAATGCCTTGCATGTCGATCGCGCTCTTGGTCTTGCTCTCGACCACGGCCTCCTTGATACACTTGAGCACTGCAGGAGGGATGGGGTCGACCAGTACGCGCGGGTTTGTAAGCGCCGCGAGAGCCTTCTTGGCTACGTCGTGCTTATCGAGCGGGCACACCCACTCGTTGTTTCCCTCTCCTGTACATTCGCAAAGGAATGTGAGTGAGAGAGAGAGCGAGCGAGTGGGGGAGTACGATACAAAAAGGCGTACCTCGCACAGCTCCTGGAACTGACGATTCTAACACGCGTACAATGGCCGGGTGCGAGAGGGCATCGAGGCATTCGGCGCCGAGGTCCAGGGCCGAGGTAGAAGCGTTGCTCGTGGCTGCGCCTCCTGACCTGCGGCGCTTGGTGTGGCTGGTGGATGAGACGCGGAGCTGGCGGATGGTGAAGAGGCTCGCGCTCTTGAGTTCGAATTCGAGCTTGCACGAGCTGGAGAACGCAGAACTCTGCTCGTCGTTGCACTCGATGGCGGCCGCTGGAAGCGCGGCAGGTGCCTTACCCGAGGTCGATGTGCGCCGCAAGGGCGTACGCGCGACTGGCTTGTGAGCCTCCTCGTCGCCTTGACTGTAGGTGAGATCGAGTTGGTTGCTCGGTGCTGCTGTTGCTGCTGCTGCTGGTGGAATCGGTTGCTTGCGTTTGGAATCGGGCGGATCTTCGTGAGGCGCTGGCGGTTTCTTGCGCGTCTTGACCTGTTGCTTCTGCTTTGCCTGGCTCTTGGTGGTTGCCGCCTCCGCTGCTGCTGGAGGCGCCGATGGTCCTTTCGTCGACAAGCTCTTGGCCGAGGACGAGGAACGCGACTGGAGGTTCTTGCGGTGCTTGAGTTTGGGCTTGAGTTCGACAAAGCCATCGTCGGAGCTCTCGTCGCTGCCGCCGTTGTCGTCACTGTCATCATCGAGCACCAACGATACTGACGCTACTTTGGCACCGGGCTTCGTGGTTGACGCTGCGGCCGCCGAGAGCTCTTGCTTCGACGTGTCTTCCGCGCCAACGATGCTCGATGGCGGAGAGGGGCTGAATTCTGGCGAGAGCACCGCGGGCGATGGTGGTGACGAGGGCTGAGGTCGTGCCTGTGCGGCACGTTCCTTCTTGATGCGAGCGCGCTCGCGCACCTCATCGCTCGCACCGAGCTTGGCGGCTTTGGAGAGCAGGTCAAATCTCCGTGGCTTGAAGGTGGTGGTGGTTGGCACGGGCGTGCTCGGTACCAGCACTTGCGGTGGCGTCGCTGTCGAGGCCTGCGAGTCTCGCAAGAGAGCGTCCTTGAAATTGCCGAGCGAGTGTGGTTGGTGTTGTTGCGGCTGTTCGTGGTCGTGCTGTTGGTGGTGCGCTGGAGGCGAGGAGGACCTGCTGTGCTCCTCCTCTGCCTGCTCGTCATGCTCGTCATCGTCGTCTACACTCGCCAAAGAACACGACTCGTGTGGCTCAAGAGTCTCGGCAGCAGCGTCGTCTTCTTCGTCGTCTTCGTTCAAGTGCGGATCTCGTTGCGGTTGCTGTTCTGCAATGTGCGTCTGGGAGGTTGGAACGGGAGCGGCTGACGATGATGAAGACGAGGGCGAGGTCGATGAAGGTGGCGTCGTCAGCTGCACGGGCGAGTGCGTCGGCGACGAATGCATCGGCACAGCGCGAGCACCAGGCAGCGGCTGCGGAGGGAGTGTAGCCACCCGCCGTGCCATGGCGCTGAACAGCCACGATGCAATGATGGGAGCACTTCCTATCGTTGTGGACGTGGTGGCAGTGGCAGTGGCAGTGGCGGGAACGTCTCGCGTGTGGGATGGCGGTGGCTGATAGGGAGAAGACGCGTCGATGGCGTGTCGAGTGGTGTCGCCAGGAGACTCGGGTGCGAGCGGTAGTTCGTTGTCGTCATTGGCATGATCGTTGTCGTCGTCGTCATCGATGAACGAGCGACGACGGGCGACACGCGATAGACTGCGAGCGTGGAGAGAGGAGGAGGAGGAGGAGGAGGAGGTAGCAACGCTGGTGGTCGGCGGCAATGGTTCGGAGAGGACGGAGTGAGCTCGCGGTGGAGACGTGATTGGAGTGCGCGGGCCAGCGGCATTGACGGTAGTGGTGGATGCTGACGAAGCTGGCGGCGAGCAAGGTAGCGAGAACAACCACGCATCGTCGGCGGTAGTCGGAGAGGTGGCGCTAGCGCGATCGGTCACCAGAGAGGGATAGCGCATGGCGGCTACCGTGTGCGAGACGCTGGCAGCGGTGCGCGCGCGCTTTTCCTTGCGACGTGGCGGTGAGAGCGTGCGAGGCCGCTTGCTTCCGACCGTCGGAGGAGCGAGCGGCTCGTGCAAGGGAGTCGAAGGCGAGGTTGCAGCGGTGGAGGTGGCGGTTGCACCTGCCGGCGGCTGGGGTGGGGAGCTACGAGCAACCTCGACCACGTGCGGCATGTCGTGCATGATGTCGACCGGCCAGCGATCAGGCTCGCCGCTATCGTCGAATGCAGCAGCAACGCCCGCTGGTGCAGCGCCACCGGCGGATTTCTTCTTGCCATACCATTGAGTACGCCACTTCTTGTTGTTGTTGTTGTTGGAGGAGCGAGTCTTGGAGGTCTTCATATTGAACACGCGCGAGAGAGAGATCGATAAACAAACAACCGCGAGAGAGAGAGATCGACGAAGGAACGAGGACGAGGACGATTCCTCGAGGAGATTCGTTTCCGCGAAGGATTTCGCTTGCGCGATTGCTGTTCGTGAGGGAGGGATATTATCGCGTATCGCATGGAATATCTGCTGCTCGGTACCACCACACCGAGCGCAAGAGAGAAGCGGCTCTCGTGTGCGAGTGCGAGTGAGTGAGGCCTCCTCTAACTCTTACAGAAGTCTCTCGTCGAGGAGAACGAGAAGCGAGAAATGTCGATGGCGCTTTCATTTCATTGGTGGCGCAGCAGCAGCAACAGCAACAACGAGCAACGAGATGCCTTCGTCCCCTGAGCTCGCGTCGGCCGATGGTATCGTGTCACTGGTATCGAGCTCGTGGCTCAACACCTTCATCGCGGTCGTGGTATTGATTCATCTCTTGGTGCTGGTACGCTCCTCCTTCGCATCCACCAATCGCTCGCACGCACGCACTCACCAGCAACGAGCAGGGCCTGTACATTCTGTCGCTGGCACGCGAGATGACTGCCACGCAGACCAAGAAGGCGCAGTGAAGCCCCCATCAACCAGCCCCCCATCACCATCACCATCACCACCATCGTGTCATCGCATCCCACTCGTAAACTAAAGGCTCCTCGTCGTCGTCGTCGTCGTCGTCGAGCGCACCCACGTCGGCCGCACCTGCGCCATTCGTGCTCATCGTCCTCATCGCCAGCGCGCACGCACCACCCATGCGCGCTCTCTCGCTCGCTCGTCCCAATATCCATGCGTCCCCTCAAACACCGCATTGCTCGCCGCCGTATCCCTAACCCACCACCACCCAGTATGCAGCCGCCCTCGCGACTTCGCTTCAAGCACAAGCGCGACGACACCGACGTCGACGTCGACGCCGAGCACCCGCCAAAGCGCCCACGCACGGGCGCCACTGTTCTAGCAGTCGCCAAGCCACCGGAACCTCGCCGTACAGCCGGTGCAGCCATTCGGTCGATGTCGAACGCCATTCCCGACCCTGTGAGCCAGTTCTACTCGGGCTTCGATCAGCTGCTGTCGTTGCGCGATGCTGCCACCGACTGGAAGCTGCAGCTTCTCGGCAAGCTCGCTCTCGAGGCCTCCAACGTACGTGAGAGAGAGATATCAGCTCAGCTCAGCTCAGCTCAGATAGAAGGAACGAGTTCACCTCTCTGACGTGCGGCGTCAGGATGCGAGCCATCGTGCGCGAGTGGTGGCTCTGGTGCGCGATCGACTGCAGCGCAACGTCGGCAACACCGCGCGATGCAAGCGCATCTTCTACACGATCTACGCCCTGTGCACTGCCAAGCCCTCCTCACACGACACGACCATCTCAACAACAGCATCCACGTCGACATCAACAACAACAGCATCCACGTCGACATCAACAACAACAGCATCCACGTCGACATCAACAGTACCACCTGCTCCCATGGCCAATACCGCCGCCAGCTTCGTGAATCCCTATCGAATCGAGTTCGAGCAGCTGCTGCCTGCTCTCTTGAGACAACTCGCTGCAGACGCGAGTCGATCGATGGCTGCTGCCCTCAAGTCTGCCACGCCACGGCCCGCTGCCGACGAGCCTCTCGCTTGGCTGGCCAAGTTGTTCCTCAAGTGGCACAAGCATCGTCTCTTCAGTGCACGGACGCTGAGTTACTTTTGCCGCTGTGCCGATCTGCCAGTCTCGCACCAGGTGCTGTTCGACGCCGCCAAGGAGCGTTCCACCAACGCGAACCACGAAGGTGCGCTCCTGCGCAGGAGACTGCCCTCGAGGCTACACCCACACGCAAACACCAGTGAGTGACGCTCATCCTGATGCGCATCCATCATCTCAGTGTTGGAGCTCGACGATCTTCCGGCTGAGCTGTTGCTCCTGATCATGTCGTTCCTGCCGCTCGACCTCGTGTGCCGTCTGGCGTCCGTCTCTCGGCGCTTCTATCGCCTCTCTCACGTCAACTCGCTGTGGCAGACTCTGCGCTTCTCTCGGCAAACCATTGCACGCGGTCGAACCAAGGCCTTCCAGACACTGCTCAAGGCCAAGAGCCACCTGTGGAGTTCGCTACAGGTATGACTACGGGCGTGCGCAATATATGTGTGTCCTCACAACAGCCGGCGATCGTGGCTCACTCGACGCGAATTGCAGGTCGTGGACCTGACGGCGTGCGAGTTCGTGAACGACATCGATGCCGGCCTACTGCTCGGCAACACCTCGATGCTCCGAGAATTGCGCCTCACCAAGTGCCACAACATCCCGACCAAAACGCTGCGAACCGTGCTTGCCAACAATGCTCACCTCGAGACGCTCTCGCTCTCGGGGCCGTGCATCGACAACACGGTCCTGGCAGCGATCGCCACCACTTGCCGCGAGCTGCGCGTGCTGAGCCTGCTCAGCTGCTCGTCGGTCTCGATCGCGAGCGTGTGGCAGCTGCTCGACTCGCTCTCGTGTCTCGTCGAGCTCGACCTGTCGCTCTCGACCGGCGTCATTGCAGGTCTCGCCGGCGAGCGCACGACGGTGCGAGGCCCCTACTCCTCGATACGCACGTTGCATCTGAGTGACTACACGGGCGACGTGCTCGGTTCGCTCGCCGTTCCGGAATCGATCGCACTCCTCCGGCAGCGCTTCCCATCGGTCGAGACGCTGTACAGCGTTCCGTGGCCGCTGCCGTGGCCATCGCCATCCAGTGAGCCGATCACCAACATTACGACCGACGTGTGGCTGACCGTATGGCGCTCGCAGCCGGAGCAGCTCGAACGCCTTCTGCAGTTGCGCTCTTCGCCCTACCAATACGGGTACGATTTACTGGACAGCTCGAGCATGTCTCCTCCTCGCTCACTCGCTCACTCGCTCACTTTCACGGCGTTCAACCGCAGCCTTGCCATGAGCTCACCGCTCGAAGCTTCATGCTGGAGCAACTCACTGCAGCTCGCTACGATCCTCGCCAAGTACCACGTGATTCCTGTCACGCCCAAAGAGCGTACGATGCGCCTCGCACTGCCGTGCGCTGCGCCGCTGCTTCTCACACTAACTCGATCGATACTCGATCACAGGCGCCCTGATGAAGCTCGTCACCATACACAAACGCATCTCGAAGAGCCACTGGCTCGAGCAGGACTTGGAGTCGATGCTCAACATGTGGCTGCAACTGCGTGCCTCGGTGCTCAACCTGCAGCCCGGAAGCTTGCGCGCGCTGTTCCTGAGCACGTTTGCGCGCCTGGCCTCGAACGCCGGCCTCATGCATTCCTTCATCACGAACCAAAGTCCCGATCGGAGAGAACTGCTGCGCAAGACGCTCGACAACGACGAGACCTTCAAGGCGCTCACGGCTTCGCTGCCGGTCGCCAAGCAGGTGCGCATCTCGTTCCTGCTCGGACAGCACCTCCGATAGCGGGTGGCTCGCGAGAATGTGACGCAATATATATGTACACACACCAACCAACACGCATATATAACACACTCATAATATGCCAGCTGTACACACCAACCATCCCATCGCCGAGGCTCTCCGTTTCGTGAGTGAACCGCGCTCATCGATTGTTGGCAGCGACGCTGGCGGCAGCGAGCCGGGCATCCTCGGCCTGCTCCTCCTTGTACAACAACGCACTCGCCATCGCGCCACACTGCACCACACGCTGAAACAGGCCACTGCAATCGCGCTGTTGTCGTTGACACTCGTCGAGCTTCTCGTACACGACCGGGCACATTTGCGAGCCACGAAGGAAGGCCACCCGGCTGGCGCTCACTCTACCCCAAGACAGACAGACACACACACACACTGTCATCTACCAATCTACCTCTGACCACACACACACTCTTTCAAACCTGTTGGATGCGAGGCATGAATCGACTGCCTCGAGTGCCGTCTTGCACGCAGTGTCAGCGCTCCCAGGATGCGCTCGCTCGCACTGCTCGAGCGCTGCAACCGATGACGTATCATGGCGATGGTTAGCTGGGCTGCGTCACATGCGCCTCTCGAGACCGCCGCCATACCATCGACGAGATCCTTGCAGAAGCTCGGCTCAGTTCGTTGGATCTGTACCAGACCGAGCTCGCCCCATTGTGCGCGCATCAGCTCGAGCTCCACAGCCGAGTTGGACGAGTGCACTCGGCGCATCGAGGCTGGCATTCGCTCGTCATCGGGCGAGTCACAGAACAGCCACTGGTAGACGCGTGTGCGAGCTTCTGTCTGTTGTCGCGCTGTCGAGGGCGACGGCGTAGGTGGCGTGGCTGTAGCCATGAGGCGCAGGGCAGCAGCAGCAGCAGCAGCAGCAGCAGCAGCAGCAGAGCGGAAGGCGGCAAGCAACAGAGCGCGGTAGGAAGGTTGGGTTTGGGATTTGTAATAGCTCACGATCTTGCGCACAACAAGTACAACCACGCAACACAAAATCTCCGCCATGTGTATGTATGTGTATGTATGTGTGTGTATGTGTATGGAGACGACGCGACGTGTAGAGATACATAGAGGCCGCTCCTCGTGCAGACAGACACAGAAACGGCGCCTTGCGTGTGGCAGGCAGGTCTTGCTCGACTCGACTCGGCTCGGCTCAGCTGCTGCTATCGTTACGTTACTCTGACGGCTTGGTGGTGCTTCCAGTGTCAGCGCCGCCGCCCTTGCCGTCCTTCTGTTGTCGCTCCTTGAGCTTGCGAATCTCCTCGAGCTCGCGCGCTTGCTGTTCCTCGGTCGACAGCGTGGCCTCGGCCTTCTGCTCGAGCTTGCGGTTGGCGATCTTGTTGTTGATGAGGTTGTGGAGTGCAATGACCGAGCGGATGAGCGATGCCAGGTAGATGGCGAGCATCATGTCGTTGGTCTTGACGGCGAAGCTGCGAACGAGCGACTCGATGTTGAGGTTCGGAATGAGGTTGAAGATGTCCTGCACCTGGCTGATGATCTGGTGGTTGATCGGCAGCTTGCCGGCGACCACCAGGCCGAGGTACTCCTCCATCTCGCGCAGGTGCGTCAGCAACGAGCGCAGAGCAAGGAGCTTATGTTGTACGTCGTTCGCCAACGAGCTGACTGCATTGTCTTTCACGTCCCTGAGAGCGCACACGCGAGGGTCAACCACCACGACGTCGACGAGTAACACGCGATCACGTCGACGCACCTCAGCAGATGCTCAACACCGACCTCCTCGGCCTCCAGTGCGCCAATCTCGGAGGGGATGTGTTGGAATCGGAGCGTAGTCTCTTTGCCGTCCTGCGCACGAGCGAGAGGCGAGCAAGCGTCAACCGCACGTCCTGTCCTGTTCTGTTGGCACAGCGAGCGATGAGGCGAGAGGGCTCGGTACCTCGCTAACCTCCTCGACCGTGACGTAGGCCTTGGTGGGGATGCCGAACTCCTTGGGTTGCACGTCGACAATGACAAACACGGGCTGCGTGACCGGAGAACTCATGCCGCGTTGTTGCATCTGTCGCCCGGCGGCCATCGCCGTCAATCACGAGCGCCCGCCCTCGCACGCGCGCCGTCGTTCTCGCATCCAAACCAAACCAAACCAACCAAACCAAACCAACGTACATCAGGCGTCGTGTATCGTCGGAAGACGTTGTTGATGTCGAGGTCCGAGGCGCGAATCTTGGGACCCGTGCTGTACCAGCCGACGAGTTTCTCGCGAGCTGCGACCGCGTCGAGCCCGTGAGAACGAATGAACGAACGAAGGAATGAATGCTCCTCGCTTCGCGCCGCAGTCACCGCAAACGTACCATTGACCTTCTTGAACATGCCGTACATGGTCTCGTGGTAGTTGTGGTCGAGGAACCAGATGCCAGCCTTCTTCTCGTCCTCGTCGAAGGGCACTGTTCGGTTGGTTTCGTTCGAGTATCGAACACGACGAGCAAACCTCATGTTGGTAACACGTAGAGAGAGATAGAGAGAGAGAGATAGAGAGAGAGAGATAGATATCAAGTGCACACATACGAGCGTAGCTGTTTGTGACATCGACACGGCCCTCCTTGTCGACCGAGCCGAGCAGAACACCGACGACGCGCTTCTTGGAGCCAGCCGTGACGCGGTTGTAGTGATCGACGATGCTCAGCAACACCAGCGGATGCACGACGACTTGGGACGGTTCAAACGCCATGATTGCAAGGGCAACGACGACGACGACGAGGTGATGAGGCCGAGATACGAGACGACAAGCAAGGACGCAGGGGCTGATGGGGAGTCTTGGCGAGGCGTGAGCGAGGTGAGCGAGAGAGAGTGAGCGTGACGAGGAGGAGGGAGATCGATGGAGGCGAGGTGGCGACGTGAAGTAGCACGTAAACCACTGGAGGGCTCTACAAATAATCTCTAGGCGCATGATTGCCTTTATCAATGGTCGGATACTGCGATACAATCTCTCTCGATCACAATATCACCACAATAACAGCTTGATACACAACAATGGGGGCGGTTTCGATGGCCAGGTGGCAGTCGCTCACTCTTCAGTGTGAGCGCAGCACCTCGACCCACTCGAATCTTGTGCGGTTGTTGTACGTGATGTGGACGCAACGCTGGAACAGCGTGCCGGTCTCCTTCGCCACGCGTACCAGCGCACCAGCACTGTACTCCGTGCCGCGGAAGAGGCAGTTTGCGTTCGCGAGAGCCGAGAGCGCGGCGATCGCCACGAGGACCACGAGAAGCAGACGTGTGAGGTGGTGCATGATCGGCAGGCAAGTCAGCGCGGCACGGAGGCGGGAGGGAAGGGAAACAACAACAGCGACAACGAGGCTGACACGACAGTGCGTGCTTGTGTGCGGGTTGGTTTGGCGGGATTTCAGTGCGCCTGGCGCGATCGCACGGCTACCGTACTGCTGACTAACGGATGAACTGCATGAGAGTGTATTGGCATCGTCAGGATGGATTGCAACGTCGTGACAACACTGAATCTGCTAATCTGCCTCGCTATCATTTTGCTCTACTCACCAAGCCAGGTCGTTGCTGGTGGCTCGCTGGCTTCGTCGATCCTCTCGTTCTTCTTCTCCTTCTTGTTGGATGGTCGTTGTCGGGTAGAATTGCCGGTACCAGCGTCGTAACTGGACGGAGCGCGAGTGTGAGTATCTCCAGAATCTCTCTCTCTCTCTCTCTCTGTTGGGGAGAGGTGGCGGCGCAATTTTGGTGCAGCTCAGGCGAGCGCCGGCGTACCTTGGGAATCGGGCCATCGTTTCGCACAAAGAGCGGCTTCGAGAGGTAGGTCTTTCGGTCCCAGATGAGCACGTCGTCTCGGAAGGCGTTGCGAGCCTCGGTGACGATAAAGTTCACGAGCCAGCGCGGCACGCGCTTCTCGGCGAACCACGAGTCCTCGACTTGTTGCAGCAGCGGCTCGATCGGCAGGTAGGTCTTGATGAGGAGAATGTCGCCGTACGCCGTGTGGAACATAAAGTACACGATGCTGTTGGGCCCGATGAGCGTCACGATCGCGACCGTGAAACCGGGCCAGATGCAGCGCGGCCGCAGGAGGTGCGTGACGCGCGCCTTGAGGCGCTGCCACCACGAGGCGTCGGCCGGCAGCTCGAGCACCTTGTCCCACTGCTCAGCCGGCACGTGGGCGCGGCTGGAGCTCGCCGTGCTGCGCGGCCACGGCGAAAAGTACACCTCGGGATAGTCGATGAAGGACGAGATGTAGTGCGGCTCGTTCGGCAGCTGTGCCACGAGGTGGCGTTCGTGCTTGCGTACGAGTTTCGTGAAGCCGACTTTCCACGAGAGCTCGTGCTGCAGGAAGAACCAGCGGTGCAAGAACGCCAGCCGGTCGTGCACCTGGTTAAAGTGCGCATAGTCGGCGGCGTTCTCCGAGAACTCCTGAATGTGCATGGTGGTGCGCGTCTTCCACCGCCCGTACCACTGCCAATCGGGCGACTCGCACGGCGCCGGCGGCGGATAGTACGGCGGATAATCCGGCTGCTCGCTCATCTTGCGGTCGTACGCCTCGTGGAAGAAGACGCACACCATGCCAGCGTACTCGAACACCGGCCACGCGAGGTTGTTCGCCTGCGGCGGAATCTTGCTGCCTGGCTCCGAGTACGGAATCGACGTGCACGCACCGTCCTCGCCACGGTACTGCCAGCCGTGAAACGGACACTCGAGGCAGTCACCAATCACGTGGCCACCGACGGCGATGTTGGCGCCCAGGTGGCGGCAGTGAGCATCCAGCACATGAGCCTAAAGCGACACCGAGACCGACAAGGAGTGTGTACCCCGGGTTCATCCACCACCACCGAGTGCCATTGGATGGTGGCGCGCATGACAAGCACAATCCCAATCCAACAAGCCAGAGACGACACAAGGAGGCCTCGGTCAGGGTCACTGAGGAATCAACGTGTGTTGGCGTTGCAGTGGGCCTGGCAAGACAGACGGCCCACCGAACGCCGCGGTGCTCGGAGCATAACCGGAGAGTTCCCACACACACACACGGTACCTTGCCTGCAAGCGTACGAAACACTGCAAACTCACGGCCTAGAGCTGATACCGGGAGCACTTGGCCTGCTTTCAGCTCGTCGCTGTACATCAATCGATACCAGCCAGTGGGGAACGGATGCGGGAAAGCTGCCGGGCGTTTGCTCTACGAATGACGAGCGAGCGAACGAACGAACGAATGAACGAACGTTACATCACTGGCAATCGACCGATGGCTACCAGAACAGCGCGCCAACACCAGCGAGCGGGCGATACGAGATTGACTGTGTACCTCGTTGTATCCGTTGGGAGCCGATTGCCACAGAGGAGGTGGAGGTTGCTCGGCGCGATGGAGAAACAAGCGCCACACGAGCCAACACACGCCAGCGCCAAGCACCGAGTAGAGAACGTGTGGTGTTGCGAATGTCGCCACGCCCCAGGTCCACGCAGTCTCGAGCGTATGGAGATCGAGTGGAGATAGCATCTGAAGCATATCACGCGACTCCAAGAGGTGGATTGGAGCGAGCGAGCGAGCGAGTCAGCAGCAGAAGGAGCGCAGATGTGGCGAAGGAAGAGGAGGAGTGGCGGAGGTGGAGGCGGGAGTGGACGAATGAGCGAATGCGCGCCAACGTTGGTTGCGTGCGTGCTGTGCTGATCACGGAACGGCACGCGGGTGGATGCCCTTCTCTCCCTCTCCCTCTCACTCCTTGCCCGCCCGCTCACTCTCGCACTGATACTGATGAGTTGAGAGAACGACGACACGCATTTGGTTGATTGATGGCTTGAGGTAGTCAATGGTTCTGCAACAATGAGCATAGGCAGGGAGTGGTGGTTGTGATTGTGTCGTGTCGTGTCACATGGTCGCGTCTTGTGGCCTTAGACGTTGACAGCAGGAGAACGCGCCGTGATCGACTGGTGCTTCTTCTTGTTGCTGAGCGGATCCATGTTGACCCATCCAAGGCGGCCGAGCGTGTGGCGCCAAGTCGACTTCCTGGCTGGAGCCTCTTCTTGCTCATCGATCGAGGCCGGCGCCTCGGAAGCAGGACGCGCTGACGGCTCGCGAGTGGTCTCGCTGTCGTTGCTGTTGCGCTTGGCCACGACGACGGCCGCGACTACGACGGTTGCCAGCACGGCCAGCACGATGAGCGACGTACCGACCGGGATGGCGACTGCGAGAGCCACGATACCACCGGTGCCAAGGCCGCCAGTTCCACCGACCGCCGCTCCGGCCGCGATGGCCGTGGTGCCAGCGGGCGCATCGACCGCCGGCTCTGCGGCCGCAGCCGAGTCGACGCCGAGAGCCACGATGGCAGCGTCGCGCGCGGCCACCTGCGCCAGGAAGGCGTCGGCCTGCGCCGTTGACGTCGGGCCGAAGGTGGTGCCCGACATGTCGACCGCGGCGTCCATCGTGAAGGTGACCGACGAGACGGCGTTGGCGGCGCGCCTCTTGGACGAGCACTGCGTGTTGAGCGTCGTGGCCGAGTAGCCGAGCGTCGCCATCTCGGAGGTCCAGGTCGAGGTGCTGAACGAGCAGCCGTACACGCGCGCCACGAGCGTCGACGCCGTCTCGACGCGGAGGTTGCTAATGTAGCCCGTGCCACCGACGGTCGCCTTGGAGGCAGCGAACGTCACGGCGCCTGGCAGGTTGATGCCCGAGCCCGAGGCCGCACCGCTAGTCCAGCCAAAGTACGAGATGCTGCACGGGAAGGTGCTCGAGGCCGGAGCATTGTTGATGTGCACGGCCGTGTTGATGTTCGAGCCCGAGATCGTCTGGCGCACGTAGATCGAGTTGGTGCTCGCCCACGCGGTCGACGAGCAGTACGTGCCGAGGCAGCCGCCATTGTAGCAGATCTGCACGCTGACGGTGTTGCTGCTCAGAACAGTGAACAAGGCCGAGATGTAGCCAAAGTAGTTGGCTGAGCGTTGTCGAGTGTAAGAGAGAGAGTGTGTGTGTGTCTGTGTTAGTGGTTTCATCCCGTAGCCAGCCAGCCAGCCAGCCAGCGCTTCACGTACTGTTGCTCGACTGGCTAGTGGTGTCGCGGTAGCGAATGGCGAACGTATCGCCAGCGGTGTTGAAGCCCGACACCGTGGCAGCGATCGTAAAGTCGGTGGCCGAAGCAACGTACGACGTAGGAGTCGACCAGTACAACGGCGTCACTGCCGTGCTGGCGGCGGTGTACTACAGTGAGGTTCAGCACCGTGTCAGTGACCGAACTGCGACCAAGACACGCCACCTTTGTGCGTACCTTGAGTTGCGCGCCGGTCACGGCACTCCAGGCCGAGCTGCCCGAGAAGCCAGAAGGCAGAGCGCCGGAAGAAGGAGGCGGCGGCGGCGGCGGCGGCGGAGTGCTCGGAGGCGGCGGCGGGGGCGGCGGCGGCGGCGACGGAGGAGGCGGCGGGGGCGACGGAGGCGGCGGGGGCGGCGGCGACGAGCTCCTGGTGTACGGGTACTGGCCGATGATGTTGCCGACTGTCGAGGTTGTGGCGGGAGAGTTCACGCGAATGTGCAGATATGAAACAAAGTATTAGTTGCGGAGCAGATCGCGAGAGAGAGCGATGCAACTCTGAGTGGCGGCGGACGCACGACACCGACGCACGTACTGTCGTAGCGGCAGACGACGAAGAACCAGTTGCTGTAGCCCGAGAAGGGGCTGTTGGTGGTGCAGTACTGCGCACCGCAACCAAGTTGCGTCGCGGCAGCCCACGCCATTTGAGCTACAGACACACGATCGGCACGTGAATACACTGCAGTCGGTGGCGGTGACTCTCTCGGTCAGGCGTGCGCGCGAACCGGAGCGATACGGTACTGTAGTGGCCGCACTCGGGGATGGCGGCCGTGGGCGTGCAAGTGCCGCACACGTTGCCCGAAGAGCAGGCGCCGGCAATGTTGTAGGCGGCGTTCTCGTTCCACCACGACGTGGCGGCGTTCACGTACGAAGATTGAAGCACCGAGTCGGCGGGCGGCGTGGTGGTCCACGACGAGCTCGCGCTGGCGTAGATGTTCTCGGGACCTACGACGCACGAGAGGGAGCAATGTCACACAGCGCGCGAGCAAGCGAGGTAGCAGGCGCACGCCACGTACCAGTACCGCTGTGCGCATAGTGGCAGCCGTTGGCCCAGTTCTGCGCCGTGGTCTGCAACGAGTTGCTCCACGTCAAGGCACGGAGCGCCTACCCCAACACACACGCGCGCGCACGCACAGGTGAGTGTCGCGCTCCCTGCCAGGCGCCCCTTGCCTCTCGAGTCTACTCGCCCATTCTTGCGCTTGACTCTACACCCTCGTCCTCGAAGGTACGACTCGTCCGGACGACGGCACGAGAGCCGCACTCGCGCACTCGCGCACTCGCTCGACGACGACGACGACGTACAGGCGAAGCAGCAGGCGACACGGCAGCGCGGTACGAGTTGGTGGTCGTACGCTGCGCGTCCCACGTGATGGTGAAGGCCGAAGCCACGCACACCAGCGCCAAGACGGCGACAAGTACGCGCACGGTAGCAGCTGCCATGGCTCCAACAAGTTCAGTGGTGTGACACTGAGCGAGAGCGGGCGGGAGGGCGAGAGCTGGCGGGAGCGTGAGAGGGGAACTACACTGCGCTACGCTGCTGCTGCTGCTGTGCGAGATACTCGCCGCTGGGCCGCTGGGCCGCTCGCGCGCCCCTTGCCAGGCAGGCCAAGGCGAAAAACCTTCCTTGGCCACGCTGTGGTAGTCGTGGTATCGTGTGCGTGTCATCTGCGCAAGGGCATTACTTGTATCTACTTGGCGGTGGCGCTGTGCGGTGCAGTTGACACAATCTCTCACGACCATAGGCGAGGCTCGTTCTCGTGTGATGGCGACCGCGACATTGCGCTGTCTGTCTGCTTTAGTTCGACTTGACGGCGGTGGCTTCTCGTCAGTGCACACACGCAGCTAACGAGCCGTCATGGTCCATGGTGGCTATCACGGCGTCGATGATCTCTTGCACTGCTGGTCGGTGATCGGGATTGCTCGACACGGCACGCCGTAGCAGTGCCGCCACTCGCTGTGGCACGTTGGGCAGCTCGGCGATCGCATTCTCGTCGTAGTTGATGACTCCCGTGCGTCGGTCTCGGTGCGGGTAGCCCGGCACCGGGCCGTCGCCGTTCACGATCTCGTACGCCAGCACGCCGAGCTCGAACGCCGGCTGCTTCGTGTAGTCGACCACGACGTGCGCCGCCGTGCGGCGTTGCAGCGCCGAGAGCACCTGCGCATGGAGCTCGGGCGCAATGTGCGCGCCGTTGCCCCAGTTCGGCGTCAGCAACGAACCAATGTCGCTCACGGCCGCGATGCTCTTGAGTTCGGCGTTGAGGCGACACGAGGCTCCGAACTCGCTCAACACGCAGCGCATGACGCGCGGAGGCGGTCGGTGGTTCGCGTCACGATGGCCGTCGGCTGCCACCAGGCGCGCGGCCGCTTCGTTGTCGTGCTCGTCGTCCTCGAACTCGAGCAGAATGTTCTCGAGCTTGACGTCGCGATGCGCCAGCAAGTTGCGCTTGAGGTGCTGCAGCGCGAGGCCAATATGTACGAGCACCGTGGCGAGCAGGGACTCGGGTGCTCGCGCCGGCAGCGGGTAGTATTTGATCAGATAGGCCGCCAGCGACATGGGCAGCGACTCGAGTACGTAGTATTGCGTCTTGCGGTTGCGCCGTGTGCCGTCGCGTGCAATCACCAGCGACTGATCGCGCACAAAGTCCGGCAGGAACTCGCGTACGTGGTCGCGCACCTCGTCGAAGAACTCGCACACCATGCACACGACGTTCGAGTGCGGCGGCAGCCGCGAGAGCTCGAGGTACTCGTTAATGTAGGAGCCGCGTGCCGCCAGCGTGTCCTGATCAAAGTTGAAGCACACCTTGAGCGTGAACACGCGCTGCGGCCACGGGAAGCCCGGTGCCACGCATCGAACGCGCGCCGCAAGGCCATTCTGCCCGTAGCCGATCGAGCGCTCGATCTCGAACGCTTGCACGTTGTTCCGGCACAAGCTCAGCAGCACGCGATGCTCGTGCAATTGTTGTCGTGTGCGACCGAGGTACCGCTGAATGATGGCTGGCAGCACCCCGGTCGCTTCCTCGGTCGCACTGGTTGCGTGGCTATCGCCACTGCTCGCTGCCATGGCCTCGAGCGCGTGTGCCAAGCGCTGCTTCTCGTCTTGGGCTTGCGCCAGCTCGCGTTGCAGTCGCCGGATCTCTGCTTCGTATTGAGTTGAGTTAGGGCCACCAGAAGCACCAGAAGCACCAGCTGATTGTGTCACTGCATGTGTGGTGACGTCGTTGTCGTTGTCAGTAAAGGAATGCCGCCTGCAGTAGGACGAGCAGGAGGCCATCATACCCGCTGACGGCGTCGGGCTGGCTACTGGCTTGCTTGGCGATGCCTCTGCCGGCGCCGCGACCAAGGCAAAGAGCTTGGTCTCGTTGTGCAGCGAGAGCGCCGACACCGGCTGCCAATCATCGCGCAGCTCGCGACCCGAGTGGATGACGCGCAGCTGTGACACCGGTACCGCTCGCTGCTGCGCGATGCTCGCCTTCAAGTGCCCGACCGTGTCCGAGTCGCGCACTGGTACATTCAACGTGACGCCAGCAATCTCGACGAACATGTGTTGGATCGATTGCTTTCGATCGAGCTCTGATCGAGGCACCATATGGTCGTGAGTGGGCGATGTTTGGTCGACTACGTTCGTGCCCATCTGTGTGTGCGGTGTACCTCGTAGCGCCACGTTCAATGACCTCACATTCTCATCGAGTCGAGCAGCATCGCTACGTTGCAGATCGATCATCGTTGATTGTGCCTCGATCAAGAGATGTGTCACTGTTCATACGCCATCCAGCCATCGTTCGTGTCGTTCGTATCGATCGATAGTGGCGCTCATATGTGAGCACACATTCACACGCACAAGAGTCGGCTCCTCACGCTCGTATCTCATGGCGTACGTGCTGGATCCATCGTGAGAGCATGCTCGCGCACTTGTTTCGCCTCATCGGCATGGCCCAGAAGCTGCAGCACGATGCTCAACTCGACGAACGCCTCACCGAATGCAGCGTCGAGCGACGTCGCTGCTCGCACGTCGCTGCACGCGAGATCGAACCTGCGCAGCTGAAGATACGCACGACCGCGCTGTAATAGTGTTCTCGCTCGAATACTGGCAGCCGATAGCGACGCGCTGTCGTCGACCGATAGTGTCGAGAGCGTGCGGATAGCAGCTCGTTGGTCGGCGCCTTGGAGTTCATGGAGAGCGCGTGATGCAACGAGTCGAGTGAGAGCCGCGAGGTCTCGCGAGCTACAAGCAGCTTGGAGCTGCGGTACGATCGATGAACTCATGCGATTGGATCAGTAGCTCTGTGTGTGTGTGTGTGTGTGTGTGTGTGTGTGTGTGTGTGTGTGTGTGTGTGTGTGTGTGTGAGCGAGTGAGCGAATGATGTCGAGGTCGTCGCACCATCGACGTCGTCGTTGTTGTATCGTGGCATCGCAGGGAGCACCTCACACCCTCAACCGCACTCACTCTCTCTCGAACTCGAGCCCTCTCGTTCGTGGTCATCGATGATGGCAGATGAACCATTGATGAATACCTCACCCGCTGAAGAAGAGGCTCGCTCTCGTACACGCAACGTGGCCTTGGTATCTGCCGCCATCGTCGTGGCTCTCCTCGTGGTCGCTGGCGTCGCGGTCGGTATCTTCTTCATACTCGAGTCCGACTCCAACTCGAACAACAACGACGACAACGACGCCACCAAGCCACTCTTCTCGTTCGATGACATCTTCAATCCCGACTTTGTACCGACGAGGTTCTCGTGCCTGTGGATCGAGGATGGTCGCTGCGTGACCGAGTTGTACGACGCCGGCCAGACCATGCTGCTGGCCTACGAGCCACAGGCCGGCACCGCCGAGCAGGGTCCCACCTTCCAACAACAACCGTTCCTCGCCGCCGATCAGTTCCCGCAGGATGCTGAAGTGTGGATCGTATCGCCCAACGCTCAGTACGTGCTGTTCGGATTCAACGTCCAGAACGTACGTATCTCGAGCTCCTCCTGCTGTGCTCGATCATATCCATGCGACGACTCGAAGAGCCAATGGGTCGTTGGTTCAATCGATTGGACTCACTCACACGCACATGGTGCCACCACCACCACCACCGTGCCACGGTCCACAGCTGTATCGACACTCGTACTATGCGCAGTACTCGGTCTTCGTCTTGAGCACCAACGCCTCGTTCCCTGTGACGCTCACCAACGACATTCGCATGATCCAGTGGTCGCCTGACTCGAGCTCTCTCGTACGAGCGCTCCTCACGATGGCTGCCAACACTCCCCTTCCACATCCAGCTCATTTCGTGGCTGCTCGTGTCATTGCATCTCGCTTGACACCCGACAGGTGTACGTGCAAAACAACAACGTCTTCTACTGCACGGTCGATGCCAATGGCCTCGGTACTCCGCTGGCCGTGACGACCGACGGCTTGTGGAACTTTGTCATCAACGGCGCTCCTGATTGGTTGTACGAGGAGGAGATCCTGGGCTCGAACTCGGCCTTGTGGTGGGCGCCAGACAGCGCTCACTTTGCCTTCATTAAGTACGCCGTCACGAGCGAGCGCGCTCGCGATGCTGCTGCCAACCTGCTCACTTGCTCGACAATCATCCATTCGTCCAATCGCTCATCGCTCATCGATCTGTTCGTAGGTTCCACGAGAGCCAAGTCGATGAGTATTCGTTCCCAGTCTATGGCACCGAGCAGTATCCCACGAACTTTGTGTACAAGTATCCCTGCGTACGTTGATGCTGCTGCTGCTGCTCCTCACTCATGAGTCTCCGCCTCAAGTCTGTCACTCTCTCACCCTCGTCGATCTCACAGCCCGGAACCAACAACTCGATCGTGTCGCTTTGGGTATTCCAAGTCTCGGACTTGTCGCTCGTGCAAGTGGTACGCTGTCTACGTTGAAGTGGTACTTGCTGGTTGCTATATCGATGACTTACTCGCTGGCTCGCGAATGCCGTCGTTACCCAAAGGACACTTCATCGTGGGACTCTCGCGATCACTACATCTCGCAAGTGGCTTGGGTCAATGGCACTCACGTGGCCTATCGACTGCTCGATCGTTTGCAGCAGTTCCAAGTGCGTCTCGTGGAGTGGCAGTGCCGCTCCACCACCATCACCTCACCGCCGTATCAATTGGCGCTGGCAGGAGTTGTGGTTCGCTCAAGCAACCACGGGAGCTTCGAACTTTGTGGTCAATACGACGACCAGCACCTGGCTCGAACCGGTACGGAATCGAGGCGAGCAAGAACTCACTCATCGATCCACATGCGTTGAGTAGCTCATGCGTTCGTGCTCGCTCGGCACAGAATGACTATCTGTACTTCTTCCACGACCAGCCGTACTTTATTGACGGCATCACCGAGACCAATGCTCGCCTGGGCCTGTTCTCGCATCAAGGCCAGTTCGTCTCGTATCTCTCGCCCAGCGGTGCCGACGTACAGCAGGTCTACGGCTTCAACGTGGCCACCAACACGCTGTTCATGTCGGTGTCGGTGCCTTCGACCGAGCGACACATCTTCAGCACGGTGGTCAACTTCTCGGGCACACAATCGACCTTCACGCAGCTCACCACCACTGGTGGCTACTATCGAGCGTGTACGTTGTGCTGTTGCTGCTGTGTTGCTCTTGGCGTGTCTCGTGTCTGACGCACAGCAACAGCCTTTGATTATGCCGCCGACTATGGCATCTTGTACTATGACGGCCCGAGCTTCCCGACCTCGTCGCTCGTGCAAACCAGTAACTTTGGTACCGTCCCACTCTGCTACTCCCAACCAACCAAAACTCCTGACTGACTGACTGTCTGATTGATTTGTGGTACAGCTTCAACCTTGCTGGTGAACAACCCGACGCTCGAGGCTGCGTACAATGCTCGCTCGATGCCCACCAAGACCTACACCGACGTGCCATCGGCGGTCGACGGCACCACTCTCAACGCCATGTTCATCTATCCGCCTGGCTTCAACGCCAAGGCCGCCACCAAGTACCCGGTCTTGATGCACGTGTACGGCGGCCCGAATTCGCAGCAGGTCAGCAAGCGCATGGAGTCGCCGTCGCACCTGGGCTTCCACATGTTCCTCGCCGCCTCGATGAACGTCATTGTCGTGATCGCCGACAACCGTGGCACCTGCTGCCGTGGCGATGCCTTCCTCAAATCGACCTACTTGGAGCTCGGCATCATCGAGACCCAGGACCAACTCGCTGTCGCCGACTACCTCGCGTCGCTGAGCTACGTCGATGCCGCCCACATTGGCTTGTGGGGCTGGAGCTACGGCGGCTTCATGGCGAGCCGCGTCATCACGGCTGCCTCCAAGTCGATCGCTATGACCATGGCCGTCGCGCCCGTCACCAAGTGGGACTACTACGACTCGGCCTACACGGAGCGCTTCATGCAGACGCCGGCCACCAACGCCGCCGGCTACAATGTCACGTCGGTGTTGCCGCGCGCGAGTGCCATTCTGCCGTCGGCGCGCTTCTTGCTGATCCACGGAACAGCTGACGACAACGTGCATCTCCAACACTCGACCGTCTTCTCGACGCAGCTGGTCACGAACGGTGTCTCCTACGATACCATGTACTACACTGACAAGAACCACGGTACGCACGCGCCACGCATCTCGCCCTGGCTCTCTCTCTCTCTCTCTGGCTCTCGCTCTCTTGGTATTGACCAATCGATTGTTTGGTACAGCTATCTCGGGAACCGATACGCGCAAGCACCTGTACAAGAAGATGGCCGACTTTGTGGCATCGGCGTTCGGCCTGCCGAGCCCCAACATCAACATTCGACCGGCTGCCTCAGCAAGCGCACACAAGCGCGAGCTGTCACATGAGCACCAGCACAAGCACAAGGTCGTTGGATATCATTGGCGAAAGACGATGCGCGGTAGCAACCGAGCTGCTCGCGAACGTGGATTGTAATGCGATCGATCGCGGAATAGAGCATGCAATGCCAATCGTTCAGTCGACCAGCAGGCGCGCGAGCTGCTTCACTTGCTCCTCGGCTGGCGATAAGGTCAGCGGGGCGTAGTGCTGTGCGGATGACACATACGCAGCGATCCTTGGCCGCGCTGCCATGCGAGCAGCGAAGCGAGCCAGGTTCGGCGTGGCGTCGAGTACTGCCGAGCCAAATACTTGCTCGACGGCCTGAACGCCGAAGAACACTCCAAAGTCGCCAGTGAATGGTGTCGAGCCTACCCAACGAACAGGAGTCTGGCTCGTGAGATGCTGGTCGCACGTGAGATCGACGTCGAGGGCGAGTGAGGATACCTCCAAAGTACTCACGCTCGCCGAGCAGCTGCTCGAGTTGCGCCAGTCGACGACGCATCAGCGTCCGCGTTTGCTTGATGTGCGACGAGATATCTTCGGCTGCGTAGCGTATCGGGATCCACACCAAGAACAAGCACACTCGAGCCATGTCCTACACAGCCGGCAGTCAGCGAGAGGCTCAGCGCTGGCGATCAATCTCATATCTCGTACATCATAGGACATGGCGAGCAGCATATCCGACAGCGCGCTTCGAGCAAGGTCCGAATCGTCTGGTTGATAGTGCAGCTGGCGGCCCAAGAAGCTGGCAATCGCTGGCGACTGGGCCACCACTATCTCGTTCCACTGCAGCACAGGGAGTCCCGAGAACGGTCCGGCACTAGGCAGCCCTGTGCGACGACGTGCGTCAGCTGTCGATCGCAAGCCAGGCGCGTAAAGCTACCGACCTACCGCTGGCACCGCTCTTCCACTGCTCCATGGTCATGGCCTCCTCGGTCCACGCGATGCCCGAGTCGACCAGCAGCAACCGGGCGGTCTCACCACGGCCTTGACAAACAAAGTAACGCAGCGTGACGGCAGCCATCGAGCGGTGTGAGCGAGGCAGTGGCACAACGAAATGGAATTCCGTCGCGCCGGAACAGCAACGACAGCGCTCTGTCTAACTCTCCGCGCTGCCGGAACATCATCGCCCGAGCGTGCGGGCCGAATGCCGAGCCCAACTACCAAGGAGTGGCGCTGATTTCGTCAATCCTCTCATTTCAATGTCGAATAAATACAATAAGCACCAGACATGCAAGCTCGCCCACAATAACGATACAATACAAATGAACAATCATACAACAACGCCGCTTTTCACGTACGCCAGCTGGATGGTATCACACTGCTGTCGCTAGTGTCGCACCGCCTGCTGCCGTAGCTGCTGCAGCTGCCGCTGCCGCTGTGGCTGCCTTGACTTTCACGATCACGATCACTACGACCACCACACCGATCACGGCAATCACAGCCACGACGCCAACGGCACTGACGCCGACCGTCACCGCCGTGGCCGTGGCAATCACGGCAGGTGGCGCTCCTCCTGGCGGCGGCGGCGGACTGGAGGCAGGCATGATGATCAAGCGAGTGTCGGCTTGCTCGGGAGCGGGTTGAGTGGCGTCTCGTCGGTAGAGCGCCTGTACTTCTCGCTTCCTGCCGTTCGATGACATGACCGCCATAGCATGCACCGTGTAAACCTGTGGCGCTGTCGACATTGCAAACGCTGCGAACGACACGCCGGCCGCGATCGAGTTGGACGTGTCGTTCATCATGTTGACGGCAGTCTGGAACGATGCTGCCATGCCACCGGTCTCAGCGGTGCCGTTTGACATCAGCTGCATGGTGGTGTTGGCGACCATCGGATCGAGGCATCCTCCGTTCGCGAGAGTGATTTGATATCCGACGACCGACGAGTAGCAAATGTACAGCTGAGTGTACGAGAGCGTGAAGGCCGACACATCGGTCGGGTTGAGCATCACGTCGCCTCGAACGAACACTCGCTCGTTGACGTGCCACGGATACTGGAGCGGCTTGCTGTTCGAGTTTCCGGCTTGCGCATCGGTGAGGTCGTTGAAGAGCGAGAGCGAGAGAGTGCCGAGCTGACCGCTGATGATCTTGACATCGTTGATGCGGAGCGTGAGGCCGATCGGCACCGAGAGCGTGTCAGTGTCGTTGAAGCCATACACTCCCCATTGGAAGGTGTAAACGGCGTTGTCGCTGTCGGTCCAGCTGCTCTTGCGGTACACCCAATATTGAGTGCAAGTGTCGGACTCGGTGTTCGACGTGCAGCCAGCGTTGCCGGCGGTCGCCGAGGCCACGGCATCGAGAACGATGCTGCTCGAGCTGTTGGCTTGAGTCAAGACCAACGCCGTGTCGAGACCTTGGTACTGCGACTGAGTCTCGAGCAAGAGATACATGTCGCTGCCTTGGAGCTCAAAGTTGCGCACAATCACCGAGATGCGGTTCTGGTCGGTCGAGACCTGCACGAGAGCCTCCGACTCGGTGAAGATGTTCACTTGCCACGGGAAGATCTGAGAGAACTTGACGTAGCCGGCGCTCTCGTCTTGAGCAGCGTCGTCGGCCGGCTGGAGAGTGTGGATGTAGATCGAGCCGGCGTACGTGATGATCGCCGCTCCGGTCATCGAGTCGGTTCCGGTCGTGACTTGGACGTTGTTGCATGCTCCGAGCTCGCTCAACGCGAACACTCGAGTGTACGTCACGGTCGAGCAGCTCGTGGCGTTGTAGCTCCAGTGAGTGGACGTCGGATCAGGATACGCGAGGTATTCTCCCGACAGGGCGTTGGTCGATGTGGCGGTGGGAGCGGCTTGGAACAGGGCGTGGAACGGCACTTGGCTCGGGAGGGCGGCGTGAGCCGAGCACGAGCCCGATGGTCGCGTTCGCACGTTTCCGTTGACGGGATCGAACTCGACCGTGTCGATCACGACGATCGCCTCGTCGTGCTCGTACGCCGCCGTGACGTCGAACTCGATCTGGAAGCTCGACGCCAGCCAAGTGAGAGAGATGTCTCCCATCTCGGGAGCAGTCGTGAATCCGAACTGAGAGACCGAGAGATCGTCGAGACCGGCGCACGACGAGAAGCTCTCGATCGCCACTCCGTCCGACTGAGTGGCGTTCGACGCGTCGGTGAACGAGTACATGATCCAGTACGTGTCGGCCGAGGCGGCGGCATCGATCACCAAGAACACCATGCCGGCATTGTTGGTGACCGACCACGGACCGCTCTGAGTGAGGTCGATCAGAGCGCCTTGAGTGGCTCCGTCGGTCTGGTACAGCGAGAACTGGGCGTTGGTCGACGTCACTGACGTGATGGTGATTGAGCTCGATCCTGAAGTGGTCGGAAGGAGGACGACGGCGCTGGTGGTGGAAGCAGGGTTGGTCGAGAGAGCGACCGAGACGGCATTCGAGATGCCGCAAGTGGTGGTGCCGTCGCCAACGAATCCTTGGTCGCAGACACAAGTCATTCCTTGGAGAGAGGCATGGGAGGCGCACTGAGACATGGCCGAGCCGACCAAGCAGGCGAGCACGAACACGACGAGCAATGAGTGTGGAGCGAGGGCCATTGATGTGCGCGATGGAAGGATAGGAGCATAATGACTTGCGCACAGCCACGCAGGAGTTGAAATAGTACCACAAAAGCAGAGCGCGGCCGGAAATGGTGGGCGGCATCCAGGCCGAGAGCGAGAGAGCTGCGAACGGAGGCTCGCTGCTGCCTTTGGGCGGAGGTTGCGGCGCCTGCCTTTTCCGGCACCACTGCGCCTTTCTCTCTCGTCCGCTCCTCCCTCTGTCTCTCTCTCTCTCTGTGCTGGTGCTTCTGGTGGCGCTCTTCTTCGGGCCGGCTGTTTGCTTGAGCACCTTGCGAAAACTGCTCGAAATATTGCCCGCCACGGCGATTGCGATGGTTTGGGCTGTGGTGGCACCGTTGCGTGCTCGGGCAGTTGGAACGAACGATGAAAATCACTCGGGATATCTGGATGTCGTGGGAGCTGCTATTCGCTGCTCGCTTTTCGTATCTGGGGATGAGTATGAGTGAGCGAGCGAGCGAGCGACAGAGAGAGAGAGACACTTGAGATGTCGATATCAAGGATTTCAATGTATTCTTATCGAGACTGTACAATATGAGAGAGAGAGAGAGAGAGAGCGAGACCATGTGAAGGTGTGCGAGCAAATCAAAGACAACTTGTGTGTGCAAGAGGTTGGTCGGGTTGGTTGGTTGGGGCACAATTACACTTCGGTGGCGACGGCACTCAGCGCCGCTGCTGTCGACGCTGCCTTGGCGGCCTTGAGCTTGAGCATGACGGCCACCACGACCGCCAAGCCGACCACTGCGAACACGCCCACCGCTCCGATGCCGACGCTCATCATGGTCGAGCTGGCGATCACGATGTTGTCGTTGGCATTGGCGTTGTTGTTGTTGGCTCCGACGAGAGGCTGCTCGGCCGGCATGATGATCAAGCGAGTGTCGGCTTGGCGAGGACCCGCGCCGGCGTCTCGTCGGTAAAGCGTCTCGATCTCTCGCTTCTTGCCGTTCGACGACACGAGCACCTTGGCGTGCACCGTGTAAACTTGAGGAGTGCCCGTGAGCGGGAAGGCCTCGAACGACACGCCGGCCGCGATCGAGCTCGCCGTGTTGGTGAGCGTGTTGGTCGCCGTCTGGAAGGCCGTCGTCGTGAAGCCGTTCTGGATGGCGCCGTTGGAGATCAGCTGCACTCGATTGTCGGCTCCGAGGCTCGGGTCGAGGCATCCTCCGTTCGCGAGAGTGATTTGATATCCGACGACCGACGAGTAGCAAATGTACAGTTGAGTGTACGAGAGCGTGAAGGCCGACACATCGGTCGGGTTGAGCATCACGTCGCCTCGAACGAACACTCGCTCGTTGACGTGCCACGGATACTGGAGCGGCTTGCTGTTCGAGTTTCCGGCTTGCGCATCGGTGAGGTCGTTGAAGAGCGAGAGCGAGAGAGTGCCGAGCTGACCGCTGATGATCTTGACATCGTTGATGCGGAGCGTGAGGCCGATCGGCACCGAGAGCGTGTCAGTGTCGTTGAAGCCATACACTCCCCATTGGAAGGTGTAAACGGCGTTGTCGCTGTCGGTCCAGCTGCTCTTGCGGTACACCCAATATTGAGTGCAAGTGTCGGACTCGGTGTTCGACGTGCAGCCAGCGTTGCCGGCGGTCGCCGAGGCCACGGCATCGAGAACGATGCTGCTCGAGCTGTTGGCTTGAGTCAAGACCAACGCCGTGTCGAGACCTTGGTACTGCGACTGAGTCTCGAGCAAGAGATACATGTCGCTGCCTTGGAGCTCAAAGTTGCGCACAATCACCGAGATGCGGTTCTGGTCGGTCGAGACCTGCACGAGAGCCTCCGACTCGGTGAAGATGTTCACTTGCCACGGGAAGATCTGAGAGAACTTGACGTAGCCGGCGCTCTCGTCTTGAGCAGCGTCGTCGGCCGGCTGGAGAGTGTGGATGTAGATCGAGCCGGCGTACGTGATGATCGCCGCTCCGGTCATCGAGTCGGTTCCGGTCGTGACTTGGACGTTGTTGCATGCTCCGAGCTCGCTCAACGCGAACACTCGAGTGTACGTCACGGTCGAGCAGCTCGTGGCGTTGTAGCTCCAGTGAGTGGACGTCGGATCAGGATACGCGAGGTATTCTCCCGACAGGGCGTTGGTCGATGTGGCGGTGGGAGCGGCTTGGAACAGGGCGTGGAACGGCACTTGGCTCGGGAGGGCGGCGTGAGCCGAGCACGAGCCCGATGGTCGCGTTCGCACGTTTCCGTTGACGGGATCGAACTCGACCGTGTCGATCACGACGATCGCCTCGTCGTGCTCGTACGCCGCCGTGACGTCGAACTCGATCTGGAAGCTCGACGCCAGCCAAGTGAGAGAGATGTCTCCCATCTCGGGAGCAGTCGTGAATCCGAACTGAGAGACCGAGAGATCGTCGAGACCGGCGCACGACGAGAAGCTCTCGATCGCCACTCCGTCCGACTGAGTGGCGTTCGACGCGTCGGTGAACGAGTACATGATCCAGTACGTGTCGGCCGAGGCGGCGGCATCGATCACCAAGAACACCATGCCGGCATTGTTGGTGACCGACCACGGACCGCTCTGAGTGAGGTCGATCAGAGCGCCTTGAGTGGCTCCGTCGGTCTGGTACAGCGAGAACTGGGCGTTGGTCGACGTCACTGACGTGATGGTGATTGAGCTCGATCCTGAAGTGGTCGGAAGGAGGACGACGGCGCTGGTGGTGGAAGCAGGGTTGGTCGAGAGAGCGACCGAGACGGCATTCGAGATGCCGCAAGTGGTGGTGCCGTCGCCAACGAATCCTTGGTCGCAGACACAAGTCATTCCTTGGAGAGAGGCATGGGAGGCGCACTGAGACATGGCCGAGCCGACCAAGCAGGCGAGCACGAACACGACGAGCACGGCCATGCGAGATTGCATGGTCGATGAGGGTTGGGTCATGGTGGGGAGGGAGAGAGAGGACAACAAGAGGCTGTGGTGGAGGAGGCAGCAGGTGTTGGTGGTGGTGTGGTGGCTTGGAGGGTTGGATGAGAATGAAGAGCGGGGATCAGGCGTTAAATACTCGCGCCCACGAGAGCGCGGCCGGAAATGGTGGGCGGCATCCAGGCCGAGAGCGAGAGAGCTGCGAACGGAGGCTCGCTGCTGCCTTTGGGCGGAGGTTGCGGCGCCTGCCTTTTCCGGCACCACTGCGCCTTTCTCTCTCGTCCGCTCCTCCCTCTGTCTCTCTCTCTCTCT